>OBLF01001153.1_pt1 | contig 23194 bp, 7 predicted proteins | sample 1519231 | NCBI WGS metagenome assembly OBLF01 (sample SAMEA2602895, study PRJEB22501) | metagenome | reverse complement strand
CCATTGCCGCAGGCAATCTGGAATGAATTTTGGCTACGTTACTGTGAACGGAGTGAACAGTAACGTATGGAGCAGGAAAACTGTTCGGCAAAATAAGAATATTTTTTTCAGGGGAGTTATGACGAAAGAATGAAGAGAGTAATCACATATGGCACTTTTGATCTTTTTCATAAAGGCCACTACAATATTATCAAAAGAGCAAAAGCACTTGGTGATTATCTGATCGTAGGTGTCACAAGTGAGAGCTTTGACATTGAGCGGGGCAAACTCAATGTGCGGGACAGCCTCATTAAGAGAATCGAGAATGTGCGAAGGACGGGGCTGGCAGATGAGATCATCATTGAGGAATATCAGGGACAGAAGGTCAATGACATCATTAAGTATGATATTGATGTCCTGGTGGTAGGATCTGACTGGAGAGGGAAATTCGATTACCTTAAGAACTACTGTGATGTAGTTTATCTGGAAAGGACCAAGAATATTTCCAGTACAAAGCTTCGCAGTGAAGGTGTTATCTTTAATATGGGAATCGTGACGGATGACATCCGGGATAATGATTTTGTGGAGGAATCCAAATATGTCAGCGGAGTTCATGTGGAACGTGTATTCAGCGAGGATCACGAGACTGCACAGAGATTCTGTGATAAATATGAGTTAGGTTCCTGCTGGAACAGCTATGATGAATTTCTGGCAGATGTAGATATTGTTTATATCAAGACATCGCTGAACCGGAGAGCAGAATATATTGAGCGAGCGCTGAAAAAAGGAAAATATGTGATCAGTGATTCGCCCATGACACTTTCCTCAGAGAAACTGCGCTACCTGTTTCAGGTGGCAAGGGAGAACAATGTGGTTCTCATTGAACGGACCACACTGGTCTACCTGCGGGCGTTTAATCAGCTGGTATGGCTGGTACACAGTAACCTGGTGGGAGATCTGGTAAGTGTCAAATGTGCAATCTCCCAGGATGATTTCGAGGGCGGCAGGACTTTTAATGAGACGGTCTGCACAGCTATCTGCGCAGTACTGAAACTGCTGGGAAAAAAATGCCAGGATATCAACACCAATGCGGTCCGCAATCAGGAAGGCCGTTTTGTATATGATATGATTTCCATGAAATACGCCGGTGCACTGGCGACTATTGAGATCGGAACAACGGTTGACATTGAGAATGAACTTGTGATCATCGGAAGCAACGGCAGGGTAACTATCCCTAATGACTGGTGGAACACCGGATACTTTGAAGCCAATATTTCAGGAAAAGAATTTCTGAAAAGGTACAGCTTTAACTTCGAGGGAAATGGTTTCCGCTATCTGCTGCAGGAGCTGATGATTATGATCAGAGACAAACGGACAGAATGTACCCGGCTTTTCTATGATGAGTCGGTAAGAATAATAGAAATTTTGGAAACAATCAACAGAAAGGACAATTCATGACGGAGAAACAGAAATACCTCCTGAAGCTTTTCAGGGAGGTTGATGAAATCTGCAGAGAACATAACCTCAGATACGTGCTGGCAGGAGGCTCCCTGATCGGAGCTCTCAGACATGAGGGATTTGTTCCCTGGGATGATGATGTAGACCTTTATATGCCACGTCCGGACTGGGAGAAATTCATAGAGATATGCAAAACAGAACTCCCGCCTGACAGAGAGATACAGTGTTCGGAGGTGGACAGAAACTATACAAATTCATTTCCGCGCTACGCATCCACCAATACCTGTGCCATCCATAAGAGCCAGATTATCGGGAAGGACTGCGGCGGAGAAATCATAGACATTCTTACACTGGATCCTGTTCCGGCTGACGACAAAGAATACGAGAAATATAGAACACACATGATGATCTACTCAGATCTTATCAATATTTCTGTAGGCTACAGCGACCGCTGGGAGATACCTGCATCCATGTATCTGAAGTATCTTCTTTCTTATATTTTTCTTGGTAAAAAAAGAACACTGGCAAAGCTTGAGAAGATCATGTTCTCTTATAAAGAAGAGGAATGTGACCGTTATGCCATGCGTTGGGGCGGCTGCCCATTTCTTTTTGATAAGGATATGATGTTCCCTGTAAAGGATGGCATCTTTGAGGGAAAAAAGGCAATGATCCCAAATAAGTGCAGTGACTATCTGATCTGGCATTATGGAGACGAGTGGTCATATATGCCTCCTCATGATAAGAGGGAGGGTCATGTAGCAGTGTGTGTAGATGATCTTCCTTATCAGGAGCTACGTGAAGAATACATGCCGAAGATCAATAAGGAAAGATTGCGCTGGGACAGTGTGTTCCGAAAGTTCTATAATATGTGCATTGCGAAAAAAAGCCATAAGGTCCGCCAGGATGGGCTTGCAATGAAAGCCCGCGCTGTTGCACTGGACCTGCAGAGAGCAATCGATGAATCAGGACTTAAGATCAGTGAGCTGGTGGAAAGCAGATCTTTCCGTAAGCTGAGTGCACTTTTTGGCTCTTATTATAAGAATCAGCTCAGTGCTGACTTTATCGGAAGAGAAGACTATACCAACATTTATGCTTTTTATCATCCAACACTTGTGGAGATACCTGACGATGTATTCTATGCGGCAATGCTTACTCTGTTTTATACAGAACGTGTGTCAAAGGCATATCGGATGATGCAGGTCCGTCAGCAGCTTGACCATCTGAGTCCTGAGATGGAGGGACTGAAAGAAGATATTGAGTTTTTCAGGAAAGCTGCGGATCATTATGAATTCCATCGGATAAAGGAGGCAGAACAGATCGTCAATGAGCTTCTGAAGAAATATCCGGGACATCCGGGATTTATGAAATTTAAGTGCAGGTTCCTGATGGAGGATGCGGGAGAGAACCGGATCGAAGCAGAACGTTTTCTTGATAAGGCTCTTAAGATGTTTCCTGAGGATGGTTATTTCCTGAAATATAAGGCAGATATCCTCTGGATGGATGGCGAGATGCAGAAAGCGGCAGAGCTTTATCTTCAGGTAAAGAATAAGACAACTAACGGAATTGTATGGATGGAGATGGACAGATTCTTCAGAGGATACAAATCTGAAATCCTGAAAAGCTGTGAAGAGCTTATTGCAAACCACAACAAGAAGGAGGCTCTCGCATTGATGGAGCTGTGGAGTCGTCTGATACCTGAGGATGATGATATCCAGGGAGCATTATATCTGGCAAAAACAGTGTGTGCACGTACGCAGAGCGAGATAGAGAAAGAAATCGGTGAAATCCGGGCTGTGATCGGCACACAGATGATCACGCCAGTCAGTGTGGAGAAAAATCCGGGAAAAAGCAGAAAACAGATAAAATCAGATAGAACATCAGATGAAACATCGGCTGATGATGTGAATAAAAAAGTATCAGATCCGTCAGCAGAAACTGAAGAAGTTAAAGCGCCGGCGGATATACAGGTTAAAGTTTCAGAAGAACATAAGATGTACAGGAAAGCTCTTACAAGAGCATGGAAGCGGCTGGGGTATTCCGATGAGCTTGCAGAACTGCGCACCCAGATCATCTGTACAGGTGAGGAGAGCGAACTGGAGTGGCTTGCAGAACAGGTACGAAACCGTCAGTTCCGCAGAGAAGAGAAAGCCTGCGCTTATAAGCTGGTGGGTGATGTCAGGATGAAACAGGGACAGACCAGGGAGGCTTTTGCAAATTATAGGAAAGCACTGGAATATGAGATGCCTTCTTATGTAAGAACAGAGCTGTACCGTATTTTTATCAATGATCTGAACGATGGCAGCAGACAGGCGAAAAGCTTTGGAAAGAAGACGGATATTACAGTTGTGCTTGATAAATGGCTTGATAAATATGAAAGTATTGAAGATATTAAGAAGATCGTGCAGACTGTAACTGTTAAGTGACATCAATAGAAATGGAGTAAAGAGTTGAACAAAAAACAAAAGGTGATTTTATCATTATTACAGGAAATCGATGAAATATGCCGCCGGAATAAAATAGAATATTACCTCTCTCCACGACTGACACTCTGCGCAGTGGAAGGGCATCCTTTCCCACAGAATCCCATGTTTGGAGTTGTGCTGATGAAAACAGCGGATATGGAACGGTTCCGTCTGGCTGTGGATGAAGATCCAAGGGAAAAGAGAGCGCTGGAATCCATGAAGAGCCACAAATGGTTCTCAGGATTTTATCTGAGATACACCAATACAGATACTCTGTGCCTGAATCTGGACAACACCAGAGACTACGCATTCCCGGGAATAGGAGTCAATATTTTTCCGCTCAGAACGCCGGCAGCTTCTGTAAAAGCAGAACGCAGATTATCCAGAGATGAGAATGCATGGACAGAGCTCTGTCATATCAACTATGCAGATAGAAATTTCAGGAGCAGGGTGAACCGTACAATTATGCGGCTGCAGTGCATGATAACCGGGCGCCAGGGACAGGCTGCACATTTGTATGACAGACTTGTCAGATCCTGCCAGCAGCCCGGAGCAAATAAATATATCCTCAAAAGAAGAAAACAGACTACCGTTTTCCCTGCAGAAATTTTTGCGCAGAGTAAACGTGTCACTCTAGAAGGTGCAGAACTCCAGGTTCCGGCAAAAACCGCAGAGTATCTTACCATAAGCTATGGAAAGAATTATAAAGATGCAAAGGAACCCCGCTATGTGACACCCATTGCGCTGGTGGTCAGTGCGAGGGTAAGCTATACACAGTTCTGGAAAGAATCCGGAAACTTTGAGAAATACTGTAAAGAGCGAATGAAAAATGCCCGCAAACTTGCCAGAAGCAGGCGGCACAAAGACTACTTCAATGAATGCTGGGATTATGTAGAGTTCTGTGGGGAGCGCATGAATCTGAGTGTTTCCTATGAGAAGCAGAAAGACTACATTAAGAACTTGTATAAGAATGAAGATTATATGACACTTGAGAGGGTATTTCGTCCCTATTTCAAGATGATGCAGAAGAGTCTGCAGAAGAACGAACTCTTTGCAGAGGACGAAGAGATTTTTGACATTTATGTAGACGTACTGGAGAAAACAGGAAAGACAGTACAGAGAAGTAAGATCGGCACGCTGATCTGACGGGAGGGAACATGAAACTTTCAGATTATATTGTTACGTTTTTGCAGAAAAAAGGAATCCGCCATTTCTTCGGCTATCAGGGAACCATGATCGCACATCTGGTAGACTCCATTGAGAGAAATCCGGAGACAGAGAATCATTCCGGTTACAATGAACAGGGGGCAGCTTTCGCAGCCTGCGGATACGCACAGGCGAAGGAAGAATGTGCCTGCGCCTATGCTACCAGCGGACCGGGAGCCATCAACCTTCTGAGTGGTGTGGCAGATGCCTATTATGATTCCCTGCCTGTGATCTTTCTCACAGGACAGCTGAACACTTATGAGTATTCAGGGATTAAGGGGCTGCGTCAGCAGGGATTCCAGGAGACAGATATTGTGGCAATGGCGAAACCGATTACCAAATATGCTGTTCAGATACGAAACCCTGAGGACATTGTGGAGGAATTAAATAAAGCATACCATATTGCAACCACAGGACGCAGAGGACCGGTGCTCATCGATCTTCCCATGAATATCCAGAGAAGTGAAGTGGAGAATCCGGTCTATGACATGACTTTTGAGGACAAACATACAGATGCAGCTGCAGCACAGCAGGCGGCAGATACGATTCTGGAAGCACTGGAACAGGCAAAACGTCCGGTGATCATGCTGGGCCATGGCGTGGACAGCAGCTTCAGCCAGCAGAAACTGATCCGCTTTGCACAGAAGAGACAGATTCCGATCATCACCAGCGTTCTGGCGAAATCAGTTCTGGGATACGACCATCCGCTGAATTTCGGGTGCATCGGCGGTGCCTATGGACACCGTTATGCAAATATGATCGCCAATGCAAAAAGCGATCTGCTTCTCTGTTTTGGCATTTCTCTGTGTACCAGACAGATTGGAACCAAAGTACATGAATTTGCCAGAGGTGCAAAGATCATACGTATAGATATTGATCCATACAATCTTCAGAGAGATATCCATGAGAATGGTATCAATGAAGTGAAGCTGCAGGCAGAGACAGGTGCAGTGATCGATTGTCTTGCAAAAGTGGCTGATCCTGATATAGAGGGCGTAAGTGACTGGTTGAATGTCTGCACAGAGATTAAAGAAAATCTTCAGGCAGTTGATGATGCCACACCAGAAAGATATCCGAACCGTATGATCGCAGACCTCAGTGATATGTTGGAGGATACATCTGCTATTGCAGTTGATGTGGGCCAGCACATGGTATGGAGCTATCAGTCATTTAAGAATCATGAAGGACAGAAGCTTCTCTTCTCCGGCGGACATGGAGCTATGGGCTACGGGCTTCCGGCAGCTATCGGAGCGTATTATGCAACCGGAAAACCGACCGCCTGCATCTGCGGAGACGGTGCACTCCAGATGAATATCCAGGAACTGGAGTGGGTGAAGAGAGAGAATCTTCCTGTTAAGATCATGGTTATGAATAATGAAGCACTTGGCATGATCCGTCACCTGCAGAGAGATTATTTTGACTGTCTGTTCGCAGGAACCACAGACGGCTGCGGTTTTGCTTCCTGTAATTTCGCAGAGGTGGCAAAGGCTTACGGCATTCCCGCACTGAGAATGCTCTGCGATGCAGTCAGAGAAGAAGCACCGGAATTTCTGGAAGGGGAAGGCCCGAAACTTCTGGAAGTTATGCTGGAGCATGGAACTTTTGCATATCCCAAGACCTGTCTGGGTGAACCGATCCATAATCAGCAGCCATATGCACCGAAGGAAGTTTATGACAGACTGATGGAATTGTAGGAGTGAAGAATATATTTCGGTAATGTGGAATATATAATTATAGAAGGAATTTTTTTGCAGGCAGTCCGTTTTATGGAAGTGGGGAGACTCCCGCATGACAGAGAACAGATCTGTCTGTATTATAGATGAATAAAAAGAGGGAATATAAAATGAGCAAGGTAACAGTGATCACAGGCGGCACCTCCGGAATCGGACGCGGTATTGTGGAGAAGATACTGGCAAACTCAGCAGAAGATGATCTGATCTTTGCCACTTACGCCCACAATGCATATAAAGCCAATGAATTCTGGGACAGCCTGAAACCGGAAGACCAGGAGAAACTTATTATTCTGAAAGCGGACATGTCTTCCTATGACGATATGATGAATTTCGTCGGAGAAGTAAAAGAGAAAGCAGGACATGTAGACTGGCTGATCAGCAATGCGGGAATCAGCACTTACGATAAATTTCAGGATTACACTTTCGAGGAATGGAATAAGATCGTAAATACCAACCTGTCTGTACCTGTATTTATGGTCAAAGAATTTATGCCTGTTATGACAGAGGGCGGAAGAGTACTCTTCATGGGTTCCTATGCAGGGCAGCAGGCATACTCCTCCTCTCTGGTATACGGCGTGACCAAGGCTGCCATCCACTTCCTTACCAAATCGCTGGTAAAGGAATTTGAGCCAAAAGGCATCACAGTCAATGCCATTGCCCCCGGTTTCATCCAGACGCCCTGGCATGAGAACCGCACACCGGAAAGCTACGAACGCATCAACCGCAAGATCGCACTGCACAGATTCGGTGAGATCAAAGACGTGGCAGATATGGCGTACAGTATACTTACCAATAACTACATGAATGGAAGTATTGTGGACATTCATGGTGGGTATGATTACTTCTGATAAAGTTAAAAAAAGAATCCCTGACAGATAAGATTACGAAAATTTCGTTTTGCCTGTCAGGGATTTTTGTATACTTCGGGAATTGTCCGACAGTTTAAACCATGGTATTATGAGGTAAAACAGGGAAGTTTTTTGAAAGAAGATTTTTATGTAAAAAATAAAATTATGTGACTGATTTGTGACCTGAGAAGATTATAATAAAACCGAGAGAAGTCTGAAAATATAAGGAGTTATAATAGAAAAAGAAAGATTATTGATTTTGATAAAGTCCTCTGCGGAGTTTGCGAAAAGCAACAAGCAGTGGGAAGGGAGAAAGATTAGATGAATCAGGTAGTAATTGTACATTTTTTTGGAAAGTTCTGCCTGGAAACTGATGTTGGATATCTGGACGAAGAGAAGATTCATTCCAAAAAGCTCCTGACACTTCTGGCATTCCTTCTTCTGAACTATAACCGGATGATCACGGCAGAAGAACTTGGAGAGCTGATGTGGGGAAATGGCGGTTCGTCCAATCCAATAGGCGCACTTAAAAATCTCATATACAGGCTGCGAAATATACTGAAACAGCTTGGAACTGCGGAGTACATAGTCTCACAGGCCGGCAGGTACGGCTGGAATAATGAAATAGAAATCTGCAGTGATGTGGAGAAATTTAAGTATTATGCAGAACGGACAAGAGAGTCTGAAGGCAATACAGACCTTCAGATCAAAAAATACGAACAGGCATTGGCCTGCTATAAAAAGCCCTGCACCTCGATTCTTACATCAGAATCCTGGTTTGTGGTGCGGTTCACATATTATCATTCAACATATCTGAAACTTGTAAATGAAGCGTGTGAACTGTGCAACAGTATGCAGGCATATGAGAAGATCCAGAAAATCTGCGGTCAGGTATTAGCCAATGATGAGCTCAGTGAGGATGCTCATTACTGGCTGATTAAAAACTGGATCGGACTGGGTGATACAGATAATGCACTGAAGCAATATGAAACAGCGGTAAAGATTCTGTACGAGAAACTGGGAACCTACAGTTCCCGGAAGATGCAGGAATTATATGATGAAATCCTGGGAATGAACCAGAACGCTTCCCAGGCAACGCTGGAAGAAATCTACGGCGAAATACAGGAGCAGGATCCGGAGGGTGTTTTTTTCTGCGAATACACGGTATTCAGAGAAATCTACCGTCTGGAGGCCAGAAGAGCTCTGCGCACCGGGATTACAGAATATGTTATGCTTCTTACCATTCAGCTGGATTTGCAGGATAAACACGCAGATCCGGCCAGGATACAATATTACAGGAAAAAAGCCAGCACAAAACTCTGCCAGGTGTTGAAGAAATATCTGCGGATGGGAGATGTGGCTGCCAGGTACAGTGATGAGCAATACCTGGTGATGCTTCCTTATTGCAATTACGAATCTTCACAGAAAGTGGCGAGAAGAATTCTTTCCAATTTCAGAAAAGTAATGGGCAGTCAGAAAGTAACTGTTAAGGCGGAAACCAGGGATGTTTCCATGGATTATGAACTTCCCCCGGAACGCAAAGGAGGTGTGACATGGTCACATGAGAAGAAGAGTAAGACGACAGAGACAATGATATAAACACACAGGACAGCTATCAGAAATTTATAATAAAATAAAAAAGACAGGAGGAATGGTTTATGGAAAAGACCAGAAAGTGGCGCAAAATACTTGCTATGATGCTGACAGTAGTTATGATGCTGCAGAATGCACAGTCAGTTATGGTATTTGCAGATGTCACAAATGAACAGATTGAACAGAGACTTGCCGGTAATCAGGAACAGACTGAAGAAACACAGCCGGCTCAGAGTCAGGTCGACACAAGAGCAAACGGAGAGGAGTATAAGACGCAATCCCAGGAAACGCAGGATAATGGGAATGGCAGTACAGATATCGGAAGCCCGGAATCAGGAAACACAACAACTGAGGCAAAGACTTCCAATGCAGATGTATCTGCAACCATTACCCAGAGCGTGTTCCAGGCAGATGTCAGTGGAACCACCTGCAACTTCGTGCAGATGACCGCTCAGATTACAAATAATGACACTGAGAACCCTGCAACAGGTGTAAGCGTTAAAGCACTGCTTAATTCTGCACAGCTGAATTATGTAAATGGATATGGAACTGAAACCACAGGTGCAGGTGCCTATGTGGTAGACAGCAACAACACAGCTGACCTTCCGAGCGGAAGTGCCGACGGCTATAATCAGATCGTTATGTGGACTGATCAGACAATCGGCGCAGGTGAAACTGTTGCCTATCAGTTCGCAGCCCAGATCATCCCGGAGAACCTGGATGGCGTAGTAAATGCATGGTATGTGGATGGAACATCCTGCAGCTATACATGGGAGAATACGGAGATTCTTGTGCCTACACAGGCACCGGTAGAACCCACACCGGAAGTTGTCCCTCCACAGACTGAACCGGAGGAAAAACCGGAAGTTAAACCGGAGGAGACTACACCGGAAGTGACAGAAGCACCGGAAGTAACACCGGCACCGGAAGTGACAGAAGTCCCGGAAGCAACACCGACACCGGAACCTACTCAGGCAGTTGATGATGACAAACAGGCAAAACTTGATGAGCAGAACAAATTGTTGGGACAGAGTAAGGATCGCCGTAAGATTCGGAAAGCACCGGCTTCAAGTACGAAAAAGAATATGGACACATCCGAAAATGATGAAGATTCTATAATTAGTAATGCCAAAAATGTCAGCACGAGTTTGGTAGATTATTTAGATAAAACAAAACCAGAAACAGGTAACTTTGCTAATCAAGGATTTGAAATGATTATCAGTGATGGAAAAGGATTTGATGTACAGCATCCAGTGGCTGATAATGGATATTTTGCTTTCAAGATTTTTTTGAAGGAAAGTGAAAATAATCAATTTCCTGTGGGCACAAGGTTGACATACAAATTGCCTGCACAGGTAACTGGATATGAGGGTGAAGAGGGAGATATTATTGGTACTATCAAGGGATCAAACCAAAGTATAAATTTTGGTCATTATTTATTTGAAGATGACAATTTAGTTGTTGAATTTAATAAGTCTGTTAATCAGGCTTTTGACTGTGAGGGCGCTATATATTTTTGGCTGAAATTTAACAAGAGTGAAATTGGAACTGAGACAGAAGTTCCAATTACTTTCCCTGGTAATGTTACAATTAAGGTTTATGTGGATCATAATACGGCTAATGTAAGTGCTAAAAAAACAGCATCTTCATATAATCCTGAAACTGGAAAATTTGAGTTTGAAGTAAAAGTAGAAGCAGATGGATCTGTAGAGAATGTACAGGTAAAAGATACTATGCAGGCTGGTCTTATATTTGATCAAAATAGTATCGAAGTATATAAGAATTCAAATGCGACTCCTGAAAATAGTGGTTATACATTGAATGCTACAAGTTCAAGTGGATTTAATATGACACTTGGTTCGTTACAGAAAGATGATGTATACTATATCCGTTATAGTGCAACACTGTCGCAGGAAGTGTTAAAGGAAAGTAATGGTGTTGTTAGTAATCTTGGAAACCAGGTTACTATAACAGAACCAAATAAAGAAGCTTTTACTGTTGACGGAGATGCAAATTACAATCATACATGGATAAAGAAAACAAATCAGGGAGTGGGTAATGATAATAAGATCACCTGGAATATAACTGTAAATCCAAATGCTGATGTAAAAGATATAAAAGGTGAGACGATAACTGATGAACTTCAATCAGAACAACTTGTATATGATAGAGATTCCTCTATTTTTGTATATAAATATACAAGAGATGCTTCTGGAAATTTAGTAAAGAGTGGTAATCCAAAAGAACTTACATGGACAGATGTTGTAGTAAGTGAAGATGGTAGAAGTTGGTCATATAGCTTAAATGATGACTTTTTTGCTGATCAGGCAGCTTATGAATTTGTATATAAAACTTTATATACAGTTGAAGCTGATGGTGTTGAACATACATATGTCAATGCAAGTAGAATTCATGGATATTCTGATTCTTCAGATGTAAAGGTTCCAGCTCAGAGTGAGGGAACAAAAACCATTACCAAAAATTATGTAGTTGATAAAGATGCATTAGAGAAAGGCTATGCAAAATGGCAAACAACTATTATAGTTCCTGAGGCAAAAAATTCTGTGGTTTATACAGACCGCTTATCTGGAAATCATACATTACCTGATAACATAGGATTAAATAGTAGTGGATATGATAAAGTTGAAATTCAGGGATTCACTTCGAACGGGGAATATCCTAAGTTTGAAAAAATAAGTTCTACAGAATTTAAGATTAATTTTGGGACAATAAACAATCCGACAACTATTACGATAACTTATTATACTAAAGTTTCCGATGAAGGTGGAAAGATTAGTAATACTGGAATAGTTAAACAGGATGAAAATTCTCAAACAGGATGGGATAAAACAACTATTGAGAAAGGTAATATTAATAAATCAGGTCAATGGAATTCTACAACTAAAGAACTTACATGGACTGTTTCTTTAGGAGCAGGATTTAACGGAGTTGTATCTGTAGAAGATTATTTCTCTGATAATATGTATTATGTTGAAGGAAGCGCAGAATTATATAATGGTACAACTAAACTTTATCCTGTATCAATGAACAATGATGTATCTGATAAAACAGGTTACAGAAAAATTATTGTTAATAATTTATATATACCAGTTTCTACTGGAAGTAACTACAGCCTGAAATATAAAACGAAATTAGATAAATCGATTTCAGATGATAAAATAGAAGGACAGATTTGTAAAAATACTGTTGTAGTAAAAGATAATAATAGTGTTGTGATTGGATCAAAGGAAGCGCCTGATATTGAAATTCCGAGTACAGTTGGAAGTAAAGCACAGATTAACGATCCACCAACTGATAAAAATGATTATACGGCTACATTCCAGTTACTGTTAAATGAAGCAGGAACTAGATATGGAGAAAATAATAATTCCTATAAAGTAACTGATACATTAGGTTACAATATGAAGTTAAAACAGGATGAAAATGGAGAATATATTCTTCATGTATATAAGAAGACTTCTTTAGGATATGTAGTTGTTGATAAGTCGAAGTATACGTTTACAACAGGGTCAGTAGAAGATAACGGAAAAACAAGACCGCAGTTTACAATAGAGATTCCTGAAGGAAATGGTGATACTTATAAAGTAGAGTATCAAGTTCAGATTTTTAGGGATTCTCAAGATGGTGATGACATTGTAAATGTTGAATACAAAAATTCAGCAGATTTTGTGATTGGAACGACTGAAAAGCATGTAGACTTTAAAAACCATGTTGATATAAAGAAAGATTCCAGTGGTGGAATGACGGGATCTCGAAGATATATCAGGATAAAAAAAGTAGCCTCAAATGATGAAAACAAGATTTTGGATGGTGCTGAGTTTGCAATTTATAAAGGAAACAGTGCAACAGGTACACCTGTTGCAACGAAAATAATTACATCAGAAAATAATTACATCGGTGAAAATCCTGATATAAGTAAAGGACCTACACAAGATAAAGGCGATTTTCAGATGGAACCGGGAGTATATACTATTAAAGAAATAACTGCTCCGTCTGGATACAAATTATTGGAAGAACCTATAACTTTTACTGTTTCTAAAACTAACCAGAGTAATTGTATCAAAGTTGGTGAATCATTAACGGTTAAGAATACAAAAGTTAAATCAATAACTGTATATAAAGATTGGAATGATAATGATAATCAGGATAATCTGCGAGATGATGAAACAACGATAACTGTTCAGTTAAAGGCAAATAATAAACCTGTAGGAAGTTCAATTACACTTGGTAAAAATAATACAGTAATTATTAATGGTGAAACAAAATTATGGGCATATACATGGAAAGACCTTCCTATATATGAGAATAGTACACCTGTTAATTATACTATTGAAGAAACTGCAATTATTACTGATGAAAAAAACATTACTATTGGAGACTCTAAAGGATACTTTTATACATCTGAAGTGGACACAACATTATCCAATGACCAATCAACAGTGTATAAGTTGACTAATACACATACACCTGGGGTAAAATCATTGTCTGTGAAAAAACAGTGGATTGACAATAAGAATTGGGATGGAAAACGTCCACAGTCTATAAATGTAAAATTAACTGCTAAAGCTAATGAATCAGAAATAACAGAAATTAAAGATAATGCAGGCAATGTAGTTACTACAGATGTAACACTTAATGCAGACAACCAGTGGTTTGCAACGTGGAATAATTTACCTGAATATCTGAATGGTAAAAAAATTACTTACAAAGTAACAGAAGAGTCTACTGTTGAAGGTTATAACACACAGTATAGTTATGATGAAAAATTAGAGGGTTATACTGTTGAAACTGATGGAACATATGGTGATAAGGATACTGTCTATATTAAAAATATTCATGAATCTGAAAAAACATCATTACAGGTTTCAAAAGTTTGGGATGATAAAGATTCACAGTTTAGACCATCAGAAGTTTCTGTTATCTTGCAGAAAACAGTAGGGGAAAGTAGCGATGTAACGGATATTGAAACTGTCAAGTTGAATCAAAATAATTCCTGGAAAAAAACTTGGAGTGATTTACCTGTATATGAAAAAGGAAAGAAGATTAGCTATTCTGTAAAAGAAAATTCGGTTAATGGTTATACTTCTAAAATCGAGCGAATTACAGGGGAGGCAGGAAAAACAACTAATTGGGAATATAAAATTACAAATACTCCTGGAAATAATAAAATAAATTTGGTTGTTAATAAGACGTGGAATGATGACAGTAATCGTGATGGATTAAGAGATACTGTAGAAAAAATTGTTTTGTCATTACAGAAATCTGTAAAATCCGGAAATGATTATAGCGATTTTGAAGAGATTGACAGTTATACAGTTCCGACAAATGAACAGACAACTGATTGGAAAAAAACATGGGAAAATCTTGATCAATACGCATATGGAGAACTGATTCATTATAAAGTTGTAGAAACTATTACTTATAAGGATACTAATGAAAGCAGAAAATATATAACAAAATATAATAATCAAGATAACGCCTATGTAACAGGAGAAAATCCTACAATTAATATTTCTAATATTTATACACCAGAAACTACTGATATATCTGTTGCAAAGATATGGAATGATGATGATAATGTGGCTGGTTTTAGAAATAAGATTGATTCAATAGTACTAACTCCTAAAAAATATGTGTATAGTGCGTATAAAAAAGACTATGTTTTAAGTCAGGAATCAGTTGGTGGTATTCAAACTGTAACAGGTAATGATATAATCAGTGATTGGACAAGACAGTGGAACAACCTTCCTAAATATGAAAATGGAAAGCTGATTAAATATTCCGTAGATGAGACCATCATATATAAGGATAGCATAGAGCCAAAATATAATACATCATATAGTCCAGCGAATGTTACAGGCGATAGTAGCGATAGACAGATAAAAATTACAAATACATATGTGCCTGAGAAAATTTCTATAACAGTCAAAAAAACATGGGATGATGATGGTAATAAGGATGGTCTTAGAAACAAAATTCAGAGCATTACTTTACAATTGCAGAAAAAAGTGGGTAATACATCATGGAGTGATGTAGGAGAAGCTCAAGCAGTTGATTTGGATTTAACAAATGATGTTCAAGATAATTGGTGTAAATGGAATAAACTTAATAAATATGAGCATGGAGAGTTAGTTCAGTATAGAGTTAAGGAAAACATTATATATGACGGCACTCAAGGAGAAAGGCAGTATAAAACATATTATAACAATACTTCCATTGATGCTTTTAGTGTTACGGGTGAAAGAAGCAATGATATAACTATTGATATTAAAAATAGCTATGTTCCTGAAGAAATTTTTGTAAAGGTAAAAAAAGAGTGGAACGATGATAATGATAGAGACAGATTAAGAAAAAATATCGAATCTATCAAGTTTACACTCCAAGTATCCGTAAAAGGCAAAAATGATTGGAAAGACTTAGATACTAAGACGGTTTATCTTCCGGCAAATAATCCGAATTATAATGATGAAACAGACTATAATATTAAAGATTATGAAATAGAACGATCTTGGGAACATTTGTCGAAGTATAAAAATGGAGGAAACCTTCTTGAGTATAAGGTTGTAGAACAAGTAAACTATAAGGAAGGTACAACGTCCGAATCTAAGTATGATAAAGCAACATATACTGATAATATTTCAGATAAAGGTGGAACAATAATTGTTACTAATACTCATCATCCAGCACTTGTTTCTGTGAAAGTAAACAAGACTTGGGTAGATGACAATAACCGTGATAATTATCGCCCGAAGGATTTGCCTGTAACATTAAATAAAGTTGTAACTAATGAGGCAAATAAGCTTGAACCAGTAACAGAATTCCCTGATTCAGATACTAAAGCTAATGTGAATCTTAATGCAAGCAATGAGTGGTCATATGAATGGGCTAAACTTTACAAGTATGAGAACGGTAAAGAAATTAAGTATCAGGTAACAGAAAATATGCCGGCTGATGTAAAAGATAAATATAAAGCAGATACAAAGGAAACATCAGAAGGAACTGTTACAACATTTACCAATACACATGAAACAGATAAAACGAAGCTTACAGTTGTAAAGAACTGGATTGACGAGGGTGAAAATGATAAACATCGTCCAAAAGAAATCAATCTGGAACTTACAGCAGATGGCAATAAAATCGCAGATATTAAATTGAATGCTGGTAATGAATGGACATGGACATCTGGCGATTTGGATGTATATAGTGCTCATACAGAGGAAAATGCTGGAAAAGATAACCGTATAGTTTATAAGGTAAAAGAAACTACTTCATTTGCTGAAGGAACATATGAAGTCTCTTACCAGTACACAGATGGACAAAATATTGTTAATCCTAAAGAAAATGCATGGACAATATGTACAGTAACTAATAAACGAGAGACAACTACAACAAAGGTTCTCCTTTACAAATACTGGTATGATAACAATAATGCTGGCAGACCGGAAGAAGCAACGTTCCAGTTGACAAAACAGGTTTGGGATGGCGAAAAGTATAGCGAACCGGTAGAGATAAAGGGTTCAGAGAAGACAATTAAGGGCTCTTCTTCTATTCATTTATGGCAGACTTCATGGGAAGGCCTTGATAAACAGGAAAATGGAAAAGATATTATTTATGCTGTAAAAGAGCTTAATGTACCAGCTGGATATACTGCTGTTATTACAGGCGAAAATAATATTTATACGGCGACTAATATTCTTTCTACTATTGAATTCCATAAGATGGATGCAACTGGTTCTCAGGAACTCGAAGGCGCTAAAATGGAATTGTACATCTATAATGATAATAATAAGAGAGAATCAAAACCACTTGTACGTTGGACATCTGGAAACACACCATATGTAATAACTAGCAAAGACTATCCACAACTTGTTCCTGGAACGAAGTGTGCGTTGGTGGAAACAGCAGCACCGGATGGCTACACAATTACAAAGGACGTTGAGTTTACAATCAATTCTGATGGTAAAGTACAGTCCGTATATATGTATGATGGTGCTACAGAGTTTAAAGTCTCCAAGAAAACTATCACTGGAAGTAGTGAAGAAGGACTTGCGGGTGCAAAATTACAGATTACGAAACTGGATGGAACTATAGTTAAGGTTGATGACGGAAAAGATTTCTGGATATCTGACGGAAAGACTAAGACTATTACTAATCTTGCAGCAGGTAGTTATGTACTTAAAGAACTGTCTGCACCGGCCGGATATTATCAGGCAGATGATATTGTATTTGAAATAACAGAAAATGGTGAAGTAAAAGTTAAGACTACGGAAGGATCAGAAACAATCGACAATAAAGAGATTACTATGATTGATTATCCGGTCAAAGTATCTATCAGTAAGAAAGATGTTACTGGAGAAAATGAACTTGAAAATGCGAAACTTGCACTTTATCATGTCACCGATGAAATTGATCCAGATACAAATCAGAAGAAAGAAGAACTTGTTGAAGAATGGACATCAGGAAAAGAACCAAAAGTATTTGAGAATCTGATTATTGATGATGAATATGTATTAAAAGAAGTAGAAGCGCCTAGCGGTTATGGATATGCAGCAGATGTGCGATTCACTGTAAAAGGTGATAAAGACGAATCAGTTGTAAAGCATGTACAGAGTGTTGCTATGTATGATGGCAGACACAATATCCAGATTGCCAAAGTTGTTGCAGGAGAAGAGGGTGTTTATACTAATATTCCTGGAGCAAAACTTCAGATTAAGAAGGGTGATGAAGTAATTGAAGAATGGGTATCTGAAACTACGCCACATGTTGTTATTGATAAAGATAACAAGATTGTAGCTGGTGAAACATATATGCTTCATGAAGCTAGTGTTCCAGCGGGATATGTGCAGGCAGCAGATATTGCATTTACAGTTACGAAAGACGGCAAAGTAGTTTATGAAGGAAAGGCTGATACAATAGCAGGTTCTTTAATTAATATGATTGATGAACCGCAGACAGTTACAGTCCTTAAGACTAAAGAGGATGGAGTAACACCTCTGGCTGGAGCAAAACTTCAGATTGTTGATTCTTCTAAGGCTAAAAACGATGAAGGTTATGTTGTAGAAACTTGGACATCAGGAGAAACAGCACATACAGTCGAGGCAAAACTTTCAGCAGATAAAACATATTATCTTGAGGAAGTGAATGCACCGGCTGGTTACACTATTGCAGAAAGACAAAAGATTGATCTTGATTCAACAACAAAACTAATCAGTGTTGTAATGAAAGATGCACAGACTAAAGTAACTATCAGCAAGAAAGCAATCACCGGTACAGATTCTATCGGTGGTGCAGAACTTAGAGTTATCGACAAAGACGGCAAAGTAGTTGTTGAAAAATGGACAACTAAAGCTGGTGAAGACACAACAGTAACAGGTGTATTCAATGTTGGTGAGACATATACTCTTCAGGAAGTTACACCACCGACAGGATATGCAAAGGCAGCAGACATTAACTTTACTCTGAATAAGAAAGGCGAAATCGTTATTAACGATAAGACTGAGACATTAGTAGTAATGCGAGATGCCAAACTTCAGATTAAGGTAAGCAAGAAGGATATCACCGATACAGATGAACTTCCGGGAGCAGTCCTTCAGATTCTGGATAAAGCAGATAACAGCGTAATTGCAGAGTGGACAACTACAGACAAACCTGTAATCATTACAGAAAAAGACTGCAAGAAACCACTTGTTGCAAGCAACACCTATATTCTTCATGAGAAGACAGCACCGGACGGTTATGCATATGCAAAGGATGTTGAATTTACAGTTCATGTAGATTCCATCGAAGGCAATGAGCAGTTAGTAACCATGCACGACGCTAAAAATGTAGTAGTAGTTTCCAAGACAGACCTGGCAGGTACCAAGGAGCTTCCTGGAGCGAAATTACAGATTCTGTCCAGCGATGGTAAGACAGTTCTGGAATCCTGGACTTCTACAAATGAGGAATATAAAGTAACTAAGAAACTGAAAGCAGGTGAATCTTACATCCTTCGTGAGATCGAAGCTCCGGACGGATATGCGATTGCAGATGATGTGAAGTTCACAGTAAACAAAGATGGTTCTACAACGAAAGTTGTAATGAAAGATGCACAGACAAGCGTAACAGTAAGTAAGACAGACCTGACAGGCGAGAAAGAGATCGCAGGTGCGAAACTTCAGATCCTGAACAAGAATGGCAAGGTAATGGAAGAGTGGACATCTGATGGTAAGACTCATGCAGTTACAGCAGCACTTGTTGCAGATGTAACTTACATTCTTCATGAAGTAAGTGCTCCGGCAGGATACAGAACAGCTAAAGATATTGAATTTACTGTTGATAAGACAGGAAAGACAACTAAAGTTGTGATGAAGGATGCTCCGACTAAAGCAAGCATCCTCAAGACTGACGAGAGCGGCAAAGCACTCAGCGGTGCACAGCTCGTAGTGAAAGACTCCACCGGTAAGGAACTTGACAAGTGGACATCTGATGGCAAAGCTCATGAGATCACAGGTCTCCTCACAGTAGGCGAGACCTATACATTAAGTGAGGTTTCAGCTCCGTCCGGCTACACAGTGGCTCCGGATCAGACATTTAAGATGGAGGATAAGGACGTAATCGAAGTTACTATGGTTGACTACCAGGCATCTGGTTCCGGTCAGATTACAGTAACCAAGAAAGTTACTTACGCAAATGGCGGTGATTTCATAGACCTGATCGCTCAGGACGATACCTTCTATGTAAATCTGTTTACAGATGCAGCAGGTAAGTATCCATACAAGGGAGCTCTCCCGCAGGCCATTCACCTGGTAAATGCTTCCGCAGGAAGTGTAACCTTCAGTGATTTGGCACAGGGCACCTATTATGTATATGAGACAGATGCAAACGGCAATGTGATTAATCTTGATCAGCAGGGTATGCACAATGGATCACAGTTTATGTGTACAGTTGATGGCGGTTCCAATACCGTGAAACTGGATCTGAAAGCTGGTCCTAAGGAAGGTGCTGTAAACCTGGAGAATGTATTCTTTGATATTCCTACAGGTTATTCCTATAAGGGCGAGATCAACATTAACAAACAGGTACTGAAAGGCACCACACAGACAACTACGGACGATACGTTCTATGCAGGTATCTTTACAAAGGGTGATGATGGTGTTTATAACCTGTTCACGGTAGTGCAACTGGTACAGAATGACACAGTTACTGTTGAGGTTCCTCTTGGAGGCAAAGACGGTACAGAGCCGATCAATTACTACATTCTGGAAACAGATGCAGACGGAAATATTCTTGACCTTGATGTCTTTGAATATGAAGTAACCGGTGAAGGTACAGTTGCTTTAAGTAAGGATAACCTGGCCGGTAACATCAACCTTGTAAACAAAATTCCGGAAGATACAGACGGTAAGCTTCGCGTACAGAAGACTGATGGAAATGGTGTCGGTCTTGCAGGTGCAAGTTTCAGACTGACTGATGAGGACGGATCTGTGATCGATGAGTGGACATCCGAGGCAAGTGCCCATGAATTAGAACTTGAACCGGGTACCTACACTCTGACAGAGGTTCAGGCTCCGACCGGATATACAGGTGCAGGAAGTGTAACGATCAAAGTTGATGATGATTATGACTTCTCTGTAAGTGGAGAAATTGATTATTCTTACAAGGGTGGTCTGCTTAAGATTGTCAACAAAGCAACACCGAGTACTCCGTCATCAGGAACTCCTGTAAGCGGAGGTTCAACACCGGCTTCTTACAGCAGTGCACTCAGTGGAAAGGTAGCAGTCAAGACCGGCGATAACACCCCGATCGGTGCTTATGCAGCAGTTCTTGTAATCGCAGCCCTTGCCATTGCAGGCGGAATCTTCTACAAGAAGAAAAGAAAAAATGATAAATAAGTAACACCAGAGCGGAGTCCGTTTGCGGGCTCCGCTTTTCATATGTGCACAGTAACGTTCTGTTTGACAATCTCTCCACTGGTTCATATAATGAAATACAAGACATAACTGCCAGTCTGTAGAAAGGACTGGCAGTATATGACTTCACCATAGGCAGAACGAGAGCGGAGGAGAGAGAGCTGCGTATGAAAAGATTTGATGATAAGAACAGCACAGATGATAAAAAGAAGCGAAAGCGGATTCTGTTTATGGCAGGACTGATCGCAGTGATCATCATTACAGCTGTCTTATTTTATTTTAACAGTTTTGTGATGAAAACAGAGAATTCCAGAGCCAGAGATTCTCTTCTGGAATGGACAGAGCAGAATGCATCACTTGTCGGAAGCCGGATTGATATGTACTATGATCTTCTGGAATGTGCGACAGATTATATCAGTGATATGCCTTTAGATGAAGTACAGACAGAGGAGATGCTGAGGGAGAAATTTCACCGTCACACAGAGAAGTTTGATTCGCTGAAGATTATCAGTGAGGATGGCCGCTGCGTGCAGGATGGACAGGCTTATTCCCTGAAAGAATACTTCCTGATGGCTATGTTAGGTAACAGGGGTCTGGCAGAAAATGGATATTCCTACGCAGATGGAGTGATATTGTCGGTACCTGTCAAAAATGAGGCACAGCAGATTAAGGGAGTGCTCTGTGGGACGCTTCCGTGCAGCAGTCTGGACGTATATGGAAATGCAGACCGTAGAAAAGGATATGCAGGGCTTTTTGTGATAGATAATCATGGAAAATATATTGTGTCTGATGGCGGCAATGACACTTTTGATAATGATTTCCTGACCTGGCTGGAGGGGCGTGAACTGAGTCTGCCGATTTCCGATATTAAGTCCCGGATGGACAGTGGATTCCAATATTACTTTGCGATTTCAGGTGAAGATGGAGATTATATGGTGACTGCGGCGCCTGTGGACAGTACGAATCTGTTTGCGGTAACAATGGCTGATAACAGGTATATTCATCAGGCAGGACTCAGATATCGGATATGGGTATTTGCGATTACGCTGGTGATCATCCTGAGTCTTATAACAGTTATTGGAGTTTATCTGTATTTCCGGCGTGAGGACAGGATCGCTATCCGCAATCTGAACCGTCAGCTTACGCTGAATGAGGAAACTTACCGCATCACAGCAAGGGAGAGTGACCTGTGCGTTTTTACTTATGATGTGGAAACAGAACAGATACAGTTTCTGAATGACAAATATCAGAATCTGGGACTGGATCAGTCAGAGCTCAGCGTACCGGTCATGCTTCGGAAAATCAGGGAGATCAATCCGGAAACCTGTTCTGTGATCAGGGATATATTCGCCAGGGCAGATTCTGCTGAAGCTTTGCATTCACAGAAGGCGAAAGTATGGGCAGGAGGTCGTATGCGGTATCTGCAGATCAAGACTACGAATCTGTACGATGAATCGGGAAAAGTGTCCCGTATGGTCGGCAGTATCGAGGATGTTACGGATATGGAGAATGATATGCTCAAGCTTCAGAAGGAGGCAAGGACGGATCTTCTGACAGGTGCCATGAACAGGGCAGCGGGCACATCTGCCATAAACCGGATGCTTGTGCAGGAACTTCATCCGGGATGTGTAAATACTTTTGCTATTGTGGATCTGGATAATTTCAAAACGCTCAATGATGTCATGGGACATATGTGGGGAGACAGGGCTCTCTGCGAGGTTGTCCTGATCATGAAGAAGCATTGCAGGGCTCAGGACATCGTCTGTCGTCTGGGCGGTGATGAGTTTGTGGTATTTCTGCCGGATATGACCAGGGAAGTGGCGGAGGAGAGTCTGCGTGTACTTTCTGCGAAGCTGCATATTGATTATGTGAAAGAAAATCTGGAGGGAATGATCTCCGCATCTATGGGGATTGTTTTCTCAGATGGAAGAGATATCACTTTCCAGGAACTGTATGAGGAGGCAGACGGATGTCTGTATCAGGTGAAACGTACCTTCAATGGTTCC
>OBLF01001151.1_pt1 | contig 23214 bp, 18 predicted proteins | sample 1519231 | NCBI WGS metagenome assembly OBLF01 (sample SAMEA2602895, study PRJEB22501) | metagenome | reverse complement strand
GGCTCATCGTCTCGTCGTTGCGGATCTTGGCAAGGAGACTGTCGGTGATGGATTTTCGAAAGGAGATACGCATAGAAAGGAGGGAATCGGTAAGACGGAAACAGAATGAAGACAGCGACAGGGACAACACTCCTGTCTGTACGTAATCATTATGATAAGGCGGACAGACGGGAGGTTTGTCCCTGTTTTGTATTAGGTGAGTAGTCGGTTTACACAGCCTATCAAGCCTGCGGTCAGCTATTTGTCCTTCAGCTTTTTGCCGGGATGAGCAAAGTCAACCAGTCGGAGGTCGAAGATAAGAACCGAATAGGCTTGCACCTGTCCCTGCCCCTGTCTGCCATAGCCCAGCTGATAGGGGATGTACACTGTCCAGTGGTCGCCCCGGTGCATCGACTGCAGGGCTGTCGCAAAGCCGTCGACCACTCCCTGTGTCAGGAAGTGCGCAGGGCGTGATGTCGCAGCATTGAAGGTCTCACTCGACCATGACTTGTCAAAAATAAGTCCTGATGTATAAGTCGTGGAGGGAATCATGCGCCCCATGTAATGTACGGATACGGAATCGGAATACAGCGGACTCTTCGTTCCTGTCCCTGCCTCCTCTACATGTACGATGATGTAATCCTCCGGACCGTAGGTCGACGGTGTCTTGGAGTCATTCTTCTGATTCTGGAACGTATAGTTGAGAATTGTCCTCCAGGATGTATCACCGTTCTTTATTTTCTGCTGGGTTGCGGTATAGAGACTGTTCCAGTAGGCCTCGTTTTTCGCCTGCCAGTCGGAATATTCCTCTACGGTGTCCTTGTCCTCGGAACAGGAGGTGAAGCTGCCGGCAGCGAGCAGAATGCTGCCGAGACAGAAGATACCGGCTGTCCGGCGGAGGAGGGCTTTTGTTTTCTTTGTCATAGTCTTGTTTCTTGTAAAAAAGGACTGGGAAGACAAGTCGGGACGGTCAATCGACCTGTCGACTTGTCAACTCGTCCACTCAATCTAATCGATGTCAATCTTCTTCAGCAGAGAGGTAATCGAAACACGGTCCTCGATAATGCCGCGCAGCTTCTCTACCGGCACCCGCTCCTGCTTCATGGAGTCGCGGTAGCGCAGCGTCACGGTGTTGTCGTTCAGCGTGTCGCCGTCGACCGTCACGCAGAACGGCGTACCGATGGCATCCTGCCGGCGGTAACGCTTGCCGATGGAATCCTTGGCTTCCATGTGGGTGTTGAAGTGGAACTTCAGGCTGTTCACGATTTCCTGCGCCTTCTCCGGTAGTCCGTCCTTGTTGACCAGCGGCAGTACGGCACACTTGACAGGTGCCAGCGGCTCCGGCAGCTTCAGTACGACACGGCTCGAACCGTTCTCCAGCTGCTCTTCTGTATAGCTGTGGCACATGACGGAGAGGAACATACGGTCGACACCGATAGAGGTCTCCACATCGTACGGCGTATAGCTCTCGTTGCGCTCCGGGTCGAAATACTTGATCTGGCGGCCCGAGAACTTCTCGTGCTGGGAGAGGTCGAAATCGGTACGGGAGTGGATGCCCTCCACCTCCTTGAAGCCGAAGGGCATATGGAACTCGATGTCGGTGGCGGCATTGGCGTAGTGTGCCAGCTTCTCATGGTCGTGGAAGCGGTAGTTTTCGTCGCCCATGCCCAGCGCCTCGTGCCATGCCAGCCGGTGTTTCTTCCAGTATTCAAACCATTTCATCTCCGTGCCCGGCTGGCAGAAGAACTGCATCTCCATCTGCTCGAACTCACGCATACGGAAGACGAACTGGCGTGCGACAATCTCGTTGCGGAACGCCTTGCCGATCTGGCAGATGCCGAATGGCAGCTTCATACGGCCTGTCTTCTGTACGTTGAGGAAGTTGACGAAGATGCCCTGCGCCGTCTCCGGACGGAGGTAGATCTTGTTGGTTGCCTCGGCGGAAGCTCCCACTTCGGTAGAGAACATGAGGTTGAACTGGCGGACATCGGTCCAGTTCTTCGTTCCGCTGATCGGGTCGGTGATTCCCTCGTCGAGGATGATCTGCTTCAGTGCCTCGAGGTCGGGACCCTGCATGGCCTCGGTATAGCGGGCATGGAGTTCGTCGCGCTTCTTCTGGTTCTCCAGGACACGCGGATTGGTCTCACGGAACTTGGCTTCGTCGAAGGAGTCGCCGAACTTCTTGGCGGCCTTGGCCACTTCCTTCGCTATCTTCTCCTCGTACTTGCCGATCTGGTCTTCGATGAGGTTGTCGGCACGGTAACGCTTCTTCGAGTCGCGGTTGTCAATCAACGGGTCGTTGAAGGCATCGACATGGCCGCTCGCCTTCCATACCGTCGGGTGCATGAAGATGGATGCGTCAATGCCGACGATGTTGCTGTGCAGCAACACCATCGACTGCCACCAGTACTGCTTGATGTTGTTCTTCAGTTCGACACCGTTCTGACCGTAGTCGTAAACAGCTGCCAGACCGTCATAAATATCACTACTTGGAAAGACGAAGCCATATTCCTTGCAGTGGCTTACAATCTTCTTGAAAACATCCTCTTGTGCCATAATTATCTTTTTATACCTTGGTTTTTGTCGCAAAGTTACGCTTTTTTAGCCGAATAAGGACAGGATTATCGTGAAAGTTTATCCTGAAACCCGATTATTCCCGGCCGTCTGCCGGATTTGTCAGGGCAGAAACGCCGTCTGCCAAACGGCTGCCTGTCATCAGGAACAAACGGGATGGGTTTCTTGAAAAATGCCTGTAATCTGTACGGGAGGATGGCACAGGGCTGTTCCCAACCGGTTGGGAACAGGTGTCCCGGGCGTTGGGAATGCGTGTCCCTGCCGTTGGGAACACAAGTCCCGACCGGTCGGGACTTCCAGGGTATGTAGCTGACTTGGCAGAGAGAAGGCGGACTTCATGCAGTGAGCCTGGTACGGAATCTGCCACAGGTCATAATTTGCTTGTTTCCTTTTTTTTTCGTACATTTGCAGTCTTTGGACGAGGTTGTATCAAAAGGGAGAACGTCCGTCCTCGGATATTCTCTTGGATGCATCCTCCGCTTAGACAAGAAGGGAAGCAATATGGATGACGAAACAAAAGACCTGGACGGACGTGGTCCGGAGGAGGAAGTCCTGGAGCAGGACTCCCATTCAGATTACAAGCCTGCCGACAGGTTTGATGCCTCGGCCGTACATCATCTCTCCGGGATGTACAAGAACTGGTTTCTGGACTATGCCAGCTACGTAATTCTCGAACGGGCCGTACCGCACATCGAGGACGGTCTGAAGCCGGTACAGCGGCGTATTCTCCATTCCATGAAGCGGATGGACGACGGACGGTACAACAAGGTGGCGAACATCGTGGGGCATACCATGCAGTTCCATCCGCACGGCGACGCTTCCATCGGCGATGCCCTGGTGCAGTTAGGGCAGAAGGACCTGCTCATCGACACGCAGGGGAACTGGGGAAACATCCTCACCGGCGACCGTGCCGCTGCTCCCCGGTACATCGAAGCGCGCCTGTCGAAGTTTGCCCTGGAGACGGTCTTCAACCCCAAGACCACCGAGTGGCAGCTCTCCTACGACGGACGGAACAAAGAGCCGATCACGCTCCCGGTGAAGTTCCCGCTGCTGCTGGCACAGGGAGCGGAAGGCATCGCCGTCGGTCTGTCGTCAAAGATACTTCCGCATAACCTCAACGACATCTGCGATTCCGCCGTCAGCTGTCTGCGCGGTGAGGAGTTCCATCTCTATCCGGACTTCCCCACAGGCGGCAGCATTGATGTGTCGAAATATAACGACGGACAGCGCGGCGGTGTGCTGAAAGTGCGTGCCAGGGTGGAGAAGCTCGACAGCAAGACACTCGTCATCCGTGAGGTGCCGTTCACCAAGACGGCCAGCTCGCTGCAGGAGTCCATCACCAAGGCTGTCGAGAAGGGCAAGCTGAAGATACGCAAGGTGGAAGACATGACGGCCTCGGAGGTGGAGATCCAGTTACATCTCACGCCGGGCACATCGAGTGACAAGACCATCGACGCACTCTATGCTTTCACGGACTGCGAGATAAACATCTCGCCCAACTGCTGCGTCATCGAGGACAACAAGCCCCGCTTCCTCACGGTTTCCGACGTGTTGCACAATTCTGTCGAGCATACCAAGGCACTGCTGAAGATGGAGCTGGAAATCCGGAAGCACGAACTGGAGGAACAGCTGTTCTATAACTCGCTGGAGCGTATCTTCATCGAAGACCGTATTTATAAAGAACGTAAGTTTGAGACGGCAAGGAGTCTCGACGAGGTAGTGGCTTTCGTCGACTCCAAGCTCGAGCCTTACAAGAAGACTTTTGTCCGTGAGGTGACACGGGACGACATCCTCCGGCTGCTGGAAATCAGGATGCAGCGTATTCTGAAGTTCAACAAGGACAAGGCGGACGAACTGATACAGAAGATCAAGGCAGAGATAGCCGAGATTGACAAGGACCTCGGCGAGATGGTGCGTGTCACGATCGAGTGGTTCACGCATCTGAAGGAGAAGTACGGCAAGGACCATCTGCGTCGCACGGAAATCAAGAACTTCGACACGATTGTGGCGGCCAAGGTGGTGGATGCCAACGAGAAGCTGTACATCGACCGGCAGGCAGGTTTCATCGGTACAGGGCTGAAGAAGGCGGAGTTCGTGCAGAACTGCTCCGACCTCGATGATGTCATCATCTTCTATCGGGATGGCAAGTATAAGGTCATCCGCATTGCCGACAAGGTGTTCGTCGGCAAGGGTGTCCTGCACGTGCAGGTGTTCAAGAAGAATGACAAACGGACGATTTATAATGTCGTCTACCGGGACGGAAAGACCGGACCTTATTATATCAAACGGTTCAACGTAACCTCCATCACCCGCGACAAGGAGTATGATGTCACCTTGGGGACACCGGGATCGCGGATCTGTTACTTTACGGCCAATCCCAACGGCGAGGCGGAACTGATCAAGATTACCCTCGACCCGAACCCCGACAGGAAGAAGCAGAACATCTTCATGGAGCGTGACTTTGCCGGCATCCTCATCAAGGGACGTGCTGCAAAGGGTAATCTCCTGACCAAGGAGAGCATCCACCGCATCTCGCTGAAGAGCCACGGACACTCCACGCTCGGCGGACGGAAGGTGTGGTTCGACCCGGATGTCAAGCGGCTCAACTACGAGGAACACGGACTGTTCCTCGGCGAGTTCTCCGACCAGGACAGCATCCTTGTCGTGCTGAAGAACGGCGAGTTCTACATCACCAACATCGATTCCTCCAACCATTACGAGGACAATATCCTGCGCATAGAGAAGTTCGTAGCCGACAAGTCGTGGACGGCAGTCATCTTCGATGCCGACAACCAGGGTTATCCTTACCTGAAGCGGTTCCACATGGAGGCCTCGAAGCGGCATCAGAACTTCATCGGCGACAATCCCGATTCACGGATGGTACTGCTGACGGATGCTGCTTTCCCACGCATACAGGTGACCTACGGCGGTGCAGATGCGGCACGTGGCACGGAAGAGTTCGATGCCGAGCAGTTTGTCGGTGTCAAGGGCTTCAAGGCGAAGGGTAAGCGGCTGACCACGTGGACGGTCGACAAGATTGAGGAATTGGAACCTCTCCGCTTCGCGGAAGAGGATGGAAAGGATGACGGAAACAGGAAGGACGGAGAGGAAGACGCACCGGCAGCAGCTAAGCAGGCAGCAGAGAATCTCGATCCTGATGCCGGGAAGACACAGCAGCAGGTCATCGACGAAATCACCGGACAGCTGAATCTTTTTACGGACGAATAGGCCGCCGGCGTATATTATATGTTATATGGAAACGAAAGGGGCAGGGACACATGGGGCGTGTGTCTCTGCCTCTTTTGTTGACGGGTACGAGAAAGTATGCCGGCATTTCCCTTGTCACGGGACATTTGCGATTCCCTCGTCATGGGACATTTACAGACAGATGCTGTCGTAATCCTGCATTGCTCTGCCATTCTGTCAGTCTCTTTCCGTTGGCACGTCATTTGTCTCCTTGTTGGCGATTGATGCCGAATAATACTGTGACGGCAGGGACAGCGTAACTGGGCTGTCCGGCGAGGTTGCAGCAGGGCATTAAGAACAGGAAAGAAATTAGAAAATAATAAAATAAAAATATACGATTATGGGAAAGATTATTGGAATTGACTTAGGAACAACCAACTCATGTGTTGCTGTATTTGAAGGCAACGAGCCAGTGGTAATCGCTAACAGCGAGGGAAAGCGTACGACACCTTCTGTCGTAGGTTTCGTTGACGGCGGCGAGCGGAAGGTGGGTGACCCTGCCAAGCGTCAGGCCATCACCAACCCGCAGAAGACCGTTTACTCTATCAAGCGTTTCATGGGTGAGACTTACGACCAGAGTAAGAAGGAGGCAGAGCGTGTTCCGTTCAAGGTGGTCAATGAGGGTGGTTATCCACGTGTACAGATTGACGACCGTAAATATACTCCGCAGGAAATCTCTGCAATGATTCTGCAGAAGATGAAGAAGACCGCAGAGGATTACCTCGGTCAGGAGGTGACGGATGCCGTCATCACCGTACCGGCTTACTTCTCCGACTCACAGCGTCAGGCTACCAAGGAGGCCGGTCAGATTGCTGGTCTGAATGTACAGCGTATCGTGAATGAGCCTACTGCTGCAGCGCTTGCTTACGGTGTTGACAAGGCGAATAAGGATATGAAGATTGCCGTGTTCGACCTTGGTGGTGGTACATTCGATATCTCTATCCTTGAGTTCGGTGGTGGTGTGTTCGAGGTACTTTCTACCAATGGTGACACGCACCTGGGTGGTGACGATTTCGACCAGGTAATCATCGACTGGCTCGCTAACGGCTTCAAGGCTGATGAGGGTATCGACCTGACAAAGGACCCAATGGCTATGCAGCGTCTGAAGGAGGCTGCCGAGAAGGCAAAGATTGAGTTGTCAAGCTCTTCTTCTACTGAAATCAACCTGCCTTACATCACGGCAGAGGGCGGTGTTCCAAAGCACTTGGTAAAGACATTGACTCGTGCGCAGTTCGAGCAGCTGGCACACAACATCATCCAGGCTTGTCTCGTTCCTTGCCAGAATGCTATCCGCGACGCTAAGTTGCAGACATCAGATATTGATGAGGTGATCCTCGTAGGTGGTTCAAGCCGTATCCCTGCAGTGCAGACGTTGGTGAAGAACTACTTCGGCAAGGAGCCTTCAAAGGGTGTAAACCCAGATGAGGTGGTTGCTGTCGGTGCAGCTATCCAGGGTGCTATCCTCAACAAGGAGAGCGGTGTGGGCGACATCGTATTACTCGACGTAACTCCTCTTACTCTCGGTATTGAGACAATGGGTGGCGTGATGACAAAGCTCATCGATGCTAACTCTACCATTCCTTGCAAGAAGAGCGAGGTGTTCTCTACCGCAGCTGATAACCAGACTGAGGTTACTATCCACGTTCTGCAGGGTGAGCGTCCAATGGCAGCACAGAACAAGTCTATCGGTCAGTTCAACCTGACAGGTATTGCTCCAGCTCGCCGTGGTGTTCCACAGATTGAGGTAACATTCGACATCGATGCTAACGGTATCCTCAACGTATCTGCTAAGGATAAGGCAACAGGTAAGGAGCAGAGCATCCGCATTGAGGCTTCAAGTGGTTTGAGCGAGGACGAAATCAACCGTATGAAGGCTGAGGCTGAGCAGAACGCCGAGAACGACAAGAAGGAACGTGAGAAGATTGATAAGCTGAACCAGGCTGACTCAATGATCTTCACCACCGAGAACTTCTTGAAGGACAACGGTGATAAGATTCCAGCCGACCAGAAGTCAGGCATCGAGTCTGCTCTCCAGCAGCTCCGTGACGTTCACAAGTCAGCTGACGTTGCAGCAATCGACACTGCTATCAACAACCTCAACACCGTTATGCAGGCAGCATCACAGCAGATGTACAGTCAGGCAGGTGCACAGGCAGGTCCTCAGCCAGGCGCAGACGCTGGTCAGCAGGAGCAGCCAAAGCAGGATGACACCATCCAAGATGCGGACTTTGAGGAAGTGAAGTAAAACATAGATATTTGATAAAGAGGATATGTATTTCTAAAAGCATATCCTCTTTTTATTTTTTTTAATTGAACTATGAGTAATAAATATATAGCTCCGGACAAGAACTTGGATAGTTTTACTTGTCCACACTGCCAGACTCTTTCCCTTATGAATTTTAGAATTCTTCGTTTTGAGCAGGATATAATGACAGACGATAATGGGGTAGCTTTTATTATCAATAAGCATGGTTATGACGAGGCAATTTATAGTAGTGAGTTAAAAATTGCACGTTGTCATAGTTGTGGTAAAAAGATAATTTGGATAGATAATGAATATATTTATCCTAACATTGTTGCCGAAGAGGTGAATCCTGATTTACCCGAATCTGTTAAGCAGTTATACAACGAGGCTGGGTTAATCTATAATCAGTCTCCACGTGCTGCTTGTGCTTTATTACGTTTAGCCATAGACAGGTTATGTAATGAATTAGGAGAAACTGATAGAGATATTAATAAGAATATTGGGGTACTTGTTGAGAAAGGGTTACCTAAAAAGGTACAGCAAGCTCTTGACGTTGTTAGAGTAGTTGGCAATAAGGCAGTCCATCCAGGCGAGATTGCATTTGATGTTGATGATATTAAAACAGCAAAGTCATTAATGAGGCTTATAAATATGATAGGGCAAAGTATGATTACTGACCCTAAGGACATTGAAGATATGTACAATCTATTACCCGAGTCTGCCAAAGAGAGTATTGAAAGACGAGATAATAAGTAGGCGATAGTATTAAAGTACCTCAAATCTGTATACTAATCTAATGAACTAAGAGGAATACAACCAATCATCCTATGCACACTTTGCTGGCACTCACTGTGAATAAGCCAGTGTTATTATTATAACTGAATTTACAAGCACTACTCGAAATAAGTACGAAGGAGCATTATATGGTTTAGAATCTGTGATGCACAGTTTGACTGTTCGTGATAACTATTTCTGTAATGAGATGTTTAGGTGAAGAGTCTATTGGCTGTTATCATATCTTTACTCAACATGGGATAATCTAAATCAAAAATATATCAGATATACAGTATTTTAAGTATTTCAATTTTGGCTCTTTGCGATGTAGAAAGTATATTTGTGACGATTTTGTAATACATTGGTTATCACAGTTCATGTATGTCTTGTTATTTACGTAATCTGTGATTATTGATAGCATTTAAGCAATATGAAAGAAAACATCGTCATCAAGTATCGCCATACGGTACTTTTTTATCTCTTGGCAACCCTTATCCCATGGATATTCTGGTTTGCTGCCAGTTATGTAAGTCATCATGTAGTTTATTCGGAAAGCACATGGGCAGCCCCATTGCTGGGACTGGCTGGACTTTGCTTCCCAATGGTTCTAACCATTATGTTAGTCTCTCGACATCAAGATCTTCGGAAGGATTTCCTTGGACGATTCTTAAGTCTGTCGTTTGATAAGTGGCAATATTATCTCACAGCTTGTCTGTTACTGCCAGCAAGTATCTTGTGTGCTATGGCTATATCTCTGCTTTTCGGTTACAGTCCATCACAATTCATCATTACAGGTCATTACACATTCACTTCGGGTGTCTTTCCTGTATGGTTTCTCCTTATTCTTGCACCTACACTTGAGGAACTTGCGTGGCATGGTTATGGCACAGACAGCCTCCGTTCTCGAATGAGTCTCTTCAAAACATCTATGCTTTTTGCAGCTTACTGGGCTGTCTGGCATTTCCCCCTTGCAGGTATTAAAGGTTATTATCACGCCAATGTAGTGAGCGAGGGGTGGCTTTATAGTCTGAATTTCATCGTGAGTATCTTTCCTTTTGTTATCTTGATGAACTGGCTTTATTATAAAACCAACCGAAATATCCTTGTTGCTATTATCTTTCATATTACAGCAGGATATTTCAATGAGATATTTTCTACCCATCCCGACAGCAAGTGCATACAAACAATATTGTTACTTATCATATCTATCATTGTTGTACTAAAAGACCACCAACTCTTCTTTAAGCGAGCATTGGCATAATATCATTTATCCACAATATCTATCCTATGACCCAAGAAGAATACGACCAATTATCCTACGACTATGCACACTGTGCTGGCACTCACTGCGAGAAAGCCAGCCAGTGCCTACATCATACCGCCTACACGATGCTCGGAACAAGCAGACGGGAGCAGTATATGGTGGTGAACGAGAAAGTGATAACGGAAAAGCAATCCTGTCCTTTCTTCGACCCAGACCGCAAGGAACGTTTCGCATGGGGCATCTCACGCATCTATGATAACATTCTGGTAGCCGATTTGGACAGTATCCGCCAGAATATTATCTACCTATTCGGGCGCACAGCCTATTATCGGATTAAGCGAGAGGAACGTGTCCTGACTGAACGTGAACAGCGAGAGATAAGAGAAGCCTTTACAGACGCAGGGTATGACGGCTCTAAAATAGAATTCAATATCCTGTCCTCATGCGTATCTACAAGTCAGCATAAAATAAGAGTTTCATCAGTACGAACCAAGAGTTTCATCAGAGTGAAACTTCAGTCTTAGCATAACAGAAACTTCATTATACCATCCTTATTTCTCACCTAATCAATAACAGACCTCTCACATGCAAGCCCCCCTTTCAAACCTTTTTACTATCTTTGCAATCATCATCTTATGCTATTAAGACCTGACTTATGACAGAGCACCCAGAGCAACATAAAAAATCAATCCACTCCTTCAACGACCATGAAGTAAGGGCGATATGGGACGAGGAACGCAATAAACGGTGGTTCTCTGTACTTGATATCATTGCTGCCATCAACGAGCAGGGTGATTATCAAAAGACGAGAAACTATTGGAAGTATCTCAAAACAAAGTTGAAGAAAGTAAACAGTGAACTGGTTAGTGCCACTAACCAGTTGAAACTGCAAGCCCCAGAATAGAAAACAATGATTAATGCATTATGAGCATGTCTGTTAACAAAGGAAAAGAACTCGTGAGGAGCGTGCTGCCACCTTGGCTCGTCAGCTACACAAAGGACAGGTGGACAAAGCTGGAGTAGATTACTTCAGCGGGCATCTTACGATTGTTGCTAAGATGGGACAAACCTGGCAAGAACAAGTGATCGGCTATCTCCATGATGCAAGCGAAGATACTCCGAACACGGTCGATGAGGTTCTGAACTTATTGGAAGAGAAGCCAGGAACACCGCTGTCTGCTGCAGAAAGAGAAGAGTTAACTGTGGCTTTGCGGTTACTCAATCACCACTTCGCACCTGATAGGGAAACGTATATCCATCGTATCAAAGACAACCCTCTCGCAACCGCCGTAAAGCTGCACGACCTTACGAATAATATGGATCTGTCTCGTCTGCCTAACCCAACAGAAAAGGATTATGAACGAGTAGCACGTTACAAAAAGGAGTATGATTATCTGAATAAAATATAACATCACATATAACTATGGGGAAAGCAAAACTAAGAAGGTAGATCGTTCTCAGTTGTTCTTATTAATCAGGTTCACCACTACCTTTACCATGACATCTTTCTCCTCCGTCCGGCTCTCGGCAATCATGAGCGTGAGCGCAACGAGCGTATTGTCGGCAATGCGCTTGGAACCGTTTTTATGATAGAGGATGCCATTATTGTTCATAAACCAGAGGAAAAGCGTAGCGGCAATGCGCTTGTTACCGTCAGAGAACGAATGGTTTTTGGTTACGAGAAAGAGCAGCATGGCAGCTTTCTCTTCTACACTGGGATATAGCTCCACACCCGCCGAAAGTCTGATAGATCTGTCCAATAGAGCTTTTGAAGGATTCGTCTTTCTCGTTACCGAAGAGAGCTGATCCACCGAATTTCTCACGGAGAATCTCTATCTCGTGCATGGCGTTCTCATAAGTGGCATGGAAGAGTTCCTCACTGGTTGTCTTGTTGATGTTCAGCCGTTGATAGTCATAGTCATCCAGTGTGTCAAGGGCATAGGTATAATCCACTATCACATCAAAGAGGGCATGGTTCTCGTCGTTTGTGGAGACAGGCTGCTGCTCTATCGTCCTGCCCACCACCTGCACCAGTTGTCGCAGTTCGGCTATCTGCTGCTGGCGGATGCGTTCGTTCACGGCATACCCTTTGATGAGATACTGCTTCAGGACAGAAGTCGCCCATTGACGGAACCTTACACCCCGTTGACTATGTACCCGATAGCCTACAGATATGATTACGTCCAGATTATAAACTGTATATTCTTGTATTTGCTTTTTATTTGCAATAGCACCGTGTCGGGTGGTATGTGTGTTTTTTGCACATACCACTTTCTCGTCCAATTCTCTCTCTTTGAAGATATTACGTATGTGTCGACCGATCACAGTTCTGTCTTTCCCAAAGAGTTCACTCATTTGAGCTTGGCTAAGCCAGACGCTCTCTCCCTCCAGCTTGACATCAAGCTGTGTTTGTCCGTCTTCACTCTGATAGATTACAATTTCGTTGTTTAGGTTTGTTGGCTCGTTCATAGTTATTACTTGTTTGGGCGCAAAGTTACATAATTTTTTCTGTCTGTACAGCATTCCATTATAACAAATTGGAGTTCCTCCTAAGATGCCTCTATCTTCTTATGTCTCATACCGATATTTTTATTAATTTTGTATTGTTAAAGAGAGAAGACAGTTACTTATTTGGAATTGTACTTTTGCATTTGAAAAGAGCAATATCCACACCTGACAATAGAAGCCTATGATGAATAATGAACAATACCAACAGCTTCTCCTGCGTTACGAAGCATTAGAAAGAGAAAACGAACGGTTGAAAGTTCTGCTCCGTAAACATGGGATAACGTATGTACCAGATAGGATTAAAATCCCTGACACATCACCTTACTCACCCATTTCTTTCCCTCCAGTCCGACTCTCCCTTGATGGGAAGGTGCGGTTATTCCGTAGTCTTTTCAGAGGAAGGGAAGATGTTTATGCAAGACGATGGCAAAGTCGGACTACTGGCAAAGGTGGCTATCAGCCTGTTTGTACCAACGAATGGCGAACAGGTGTTTGTGACAAGCGGCAATATAAATGTGCTGAATGTCCCAATCGTAATTTTGAGACATTAAATGATAGAGCCGTTTACAGGCATTTAGAAGGTAGAAATGAGGATTGTCTTGATGTGATCGGGCTATACACCATAATGCCAGATAACTCTTGCGCTTTCTTGTGTACAGATTTCGATGATAAAAACTGTGAGCATGGTTACAAAGGTGATGTAAAGGTTTTTATAGATGTCTGCAAAGAGTGGAGTATTCCTTACGCCACTGAACGATCTCGTTCAGGAAACGGTGCACATGTGTGGATATTCTTTGAAGATGTTTTACCAGCTTATAAAGCACGACAAGTAGGAAGTGCTATTCTTACAGAAGCTATGAATCGGAATGGGCGAATGTCGTTCAAATCGTACGATCGTTTCTTTCCCAATCAAGACTATCTTCCTGAAGGGGGATTGGGTAACCTCGTTGCACTTCCCTTGCAGGGACGTGCCCGAAGAAAGTTGAATACTGTTTTCGTTGATGATGACTTCCTTGCTTATCAAGACCAGTGGGCTTTCCTTTCTCAAATTAAGAAGATGACAGCAGGGACAGTTGAGAAAGTCTTAGCAGAGCATAGACAAGCAGAGTTGGGACCTTTATCTGTATCTGACGAGCAGAAACCTTGGACACCACCAATTGTGCAACCTATTGGTAATAGCGACATCTATGAAAACGTAGAAATAGTTAAAGCCGATAAACTGTATATTCCGATAAAGGCTGTGTCGGCAAAGGTGCTGAATCATCTGAAGCGTATTGCTGCTTTTAAGAACCCGGAGTATTATCGGAGACAGGCAATGCGCTTGTCCACTTATTCTGTGCCGCGTGTTATATCTTGTTGTGAGTTTACTGACGATTATTTACTGATGCCGCGTGGTTGCGAAGATGCCGTTACCTCCTTTTTGAATAAAAATAATATTGACTTCACACTGACGGACAAAACTCAACCTGGGCAGCCTGTTTCCGTTACATTCCAGGGTGAGCTGCGCACAGAGCAGCAACAGGCTGTTGATTGTATTTCTGCATTCGATGATGGCGTTCTTTACGCTACAACAGCGTTCGGTAAGACTGTTGTGGCTGCAGCACTCATAGCGTATAAGAAAGTCAACACGCTGATACTCGTCCATTCAAAAGCCTTGCTGGGTCAGTGGAAAGAACGGTTATCAGAGTTTCTCAATATTGATTATCAAAAGCCAGATCGCCCGAAAAGAAGAGGAAGGTATAAGGCATTTTCGCCTATTGGTTGTCTTGATTCTACAGGTAATGTCTTACATGGAATGATAGACATCGCCTTGATGCAATCGTGTTTAGATGGAGATGAGGTGAAACCGTTTGTACGTGATTATGGAATGGTGATAGTTGATGAGTGTCACCATGTCTCTTCCGTTACTTTTGAGCGTGTGTTGAAAGGCGTGACGGCTCGTTACGTGTATGGATTAACTGCTACACCGATTAGGAAAGACGGTCATCAGCCCATTATTTTTATGCAGTGCGGCCCTATTCGGTTCTCTGCCGATGCAGCAGGCCTGATGGCACAGCAAGGTTTCCATCGTTACTTTATTCCTCGGTTTACATCTTTCCGGCCACTTACAGAAGATAAACAGAATATCAGCTCGCTTTATCAGTCTTTGGTGGATGATGAGGTTCGTAATAATCTGATTGTTGATGATGTGTGTAAGGCAGTAGATGCCGGACGTATCCCAATGGTCCTCACCAGTAGGACGGCACACGTTGAAATCCTTTCACAGATGTTGCATGACAGGGGCAAAGATGTCATTCGGTTGACGGGGTCCGGCACTGCTAAAGAGAAAAAGACCGCACTTCATCAATTGAGGATTGTTCCGGTAAAAAACAAACTGGTAGTTGTAGCTACGGGAAAATATGTCGGTGAAGGTTTTGATTACCCACGATTAGACACTTTGTTTCTTGCTCTGCCCATTTCATGGAAGGGACTTCTGGCACAGTATGCCGGTCGGCTTCATCGTGAATACCCCGGCAAAATAGATGTGCGTATCTACGATTACATTGACCTTCATCACCCAGTTTATGACAGTATGTACAAACGCCGCCTGAAAGGTTACGCCTCTATTGGCTACAAGGTGGCAGATGTATCTTCTCCAGCATTATTTGATTCTTTACCCGACCTTGACCTATCGAGCAGCGAAGGACAGATTTTCAATGGCAAGACATTCTTTGTTCCTTTCTGTAAAGACCTTCTTGCTGCCAAGCACTCCATTATCATCTCGTCTCCGAAGCTGTATCATGTTCAGCAGAACCAGCTCACCGATATGCTTAAAAACTTACTTGTCAATGGCGTTAACATCATTGTACTGTCTAAGCAGTCTGACGAACAGACCGATTATCTGAAGTCATTAGGTGTCACTGTGAATACGAACAAAACCCTCTCTCACAGTTGTGCCATCATCGACAGATCCATCGTCTGGTACGGCGGCATTCACCTGCTCGGGTTCTCAACAGAAGAAGATAATATTATTAAAATTTCAGATAATGCACGATTAGCTGCAGAACTGATAGGGACGTTAATGGAATGAAGTCGACTTTTTATTCTAAAATACATCACAATGCCCTTTTACGTAGCTGTCAACAGAGAAGGATACTTTTATTCATTATTAGATAGGCTCTAAAAAGTACCTTTGATGTCTTTTTGCCTTTTAGACGATCAGATTTTGTTTTCTTCTTGAAAGAGAGGGTGTGTCAAGATGCAACGAGTTGACAAGACTCATATCAACAGCAGACTGCCGTGGGATGGGCAGATCATGCATTGACCTGTCATAAATCTGCTGTCATTTTAAACCGTTTGCTGTCATTTTTAACATTTAGTGTAGTTGATTAATATTCAGTTGTTTATAAGCTGATGGCGGGTGACGGGAGTGACAGCAAAATAAAAATAATCCGTGAAAAACTTGACAAGGGGTATCTCTGTGTTGTATCTTTGCAGGCAGATACCAGGAAGACCAACAGTACGCCGGACGTGCTTTATCTACAAACCGACAGGGTCTTCCAGTTTGATTTTTTCTTTTAAACCAATCTATTTATGTGTACAGTTTTTTCCAACGTGCCCAATGACTGGGCAGTGTGCTTTATGCACGATTGTATTCTCAAAGAACAGTGTCTGCGCCACCATGCGGGCAAATCACTTCCTGTTAACCAGCATTCGGCATTGACGGTTCTCCCCTCTGCACGGACCGGGGACGGCTGTCAGGCGTTCCATGCCATGAAGACGGAACGACTGGTATGGGGCTTCTCGCATCTCTTCGACGATGTGAAGCACAGTGACTACCGCCCTCTGCGCCGTGAGATGGAGGCGTATTTCGGGAGCCGCTTTGTGTACTATCGCTATCACCGGGGCTTCAATAAGCTGTGTGAGGAAGAGCAGCAATGGATAGACGGGCTTTTCCGGCGTTATGGCTATACTGCTCCACGTGTTTATGACAACTACCGGACGAGCTGGAAATATTAAGAGTTAAGGAGTGAAAGGGAGTGATAGGAGTCAAGGCATTAGCTTATTCTGAAAGAATGGAGAAGTTAGTGTAAAGGAGTTGGGTTGACAGGCTGTTAAGGAGGTCTTGTTTCCTTGGTGTTAACGCTCCGCACGAATCGTGTTTGCTACTGACACACTTGGTGTTGGTATGCGTCATAAAAATAATTTCTCCGTTTCTCTGTTCTCTGTGTGAACCAAATACTGTGCAGATAAAGACAGAATGACAGACAGGATAAGAAAAGGCATAGTAACAGTTTAACTTTTCCCCTATGCTTCTGTGTGCTCCTTAAACCTTTAGTTTTCTCTGCGCAGGTTCTGTCCTCCGTTTCTCTGTGCTCTCTGTGTGAGCCAAGATAAAGACAGAATGACAGACAGGGTAAGAGAAAGGCAGAATAACAGTTTAACTTTTTACTCTTTTTTCCTATGAAAATTAAGAATCTTAAGAAAATCAAAGCTGAAAACCAGCGTAACCGACAGGCTGGAAAACTGAACCATGACATCACCCGCCGCCTGCTCGACTATCTTGAGCGGAAGTATGAAATGCGGCATAATACAGCCTTAGGTTGTACAGAAATCCGCAAGGCGGGCAGTAACGAACCTTTTGTGGCAGTGGATGAACGGATGCGCAACACAATCGCCATCAAGGCACGCCTCGACGGGATTGATGTATGGGACAAGGACATCCGACGCTATACGGAGTCGAGGTTTGTCAAGAGTTTCAACCCTGTGGACGATTTCCTGAATCGTCTGCGAGGACGATGGGACGGGAACGATCATATCAAGGCCTTGGCAGATTGTGTGCCCAATGACAACGACCGGTGGCCCGACTGGTTCCACACGTGGTTTCTTGCGATGGTGGCACAGTGGATGGGACTGGACACATCGCACGGCAACAGCGTGGCACCGCTGCTCATCTCCCAGCAGGGCTATCGGAAGTCTACTTTCTGCAGACGGCTTCTGCCCGAGGCGTTGCAGTGGGGATATAATGACAATCTTGTCATCAGTGAGAAGCAGAATACGCTGCGAGCTATGACACAGTCGTTGCTGATCAATATTGACGAGTTCAATGCGTTGTCTGCCAAGACACAGGACGGTTTTTTGAAGAATGTCATGCAGCTTGCAAGCATCAAGCTCCGTCAGCCTTACCGCCAGCAGCAGGTTACGCTGCCACGTGTCGCTTCTTTCATCGCCACGGCAAATGTTTCGGATGTCTTCAGCGCCCCCAGCGGCTGCCGCCGTTTCATAGCGGTTACGCTGACGGCCCCTGTCCGTCTGCCCGGGCACATAGACTATGATCAGCTCTATGCGCAGGCCGTCGCCGAGCTGGAGAGTGGCAGACGTTATTGGTTTGATGAGGCTGACACACAGGCGATAATGCAAAATAACGTGCAGTATCAGCAGCGTACGCCTGCCGAGGCTCTCTTTTTCGAGTGTTTTTCCGTTCCGAAGGACTTTGTCAAGGGAGCTTATATGACGGCCGCTTCCATCTTCAGCCTGCTCCGCCAGCGGTGCGGCAGTCAGCTGCGCCTGACGAGTCTTTCCCATTTCGGGCGTATGCTTGCCAATATTCCGAACCTCCAAAGCAAGCATTCCGCACATGGTACGGAATATTTTGTATCGGTACGTAGCAGTGTGGGGCTGACAGGCAGTCTGGCGTTGAATAGAAAGTAGGAACGGCGTTGCGAATGTTTTTAAGTTGCTGTCACTGCTGTCAGGTAGTGATACGTTGTAAGTGGTTTATAATGTGTGATTTACGTGAAGTGTTAAAAGTGAAAGCAACTAAAAAACAAATTTAACTCTTATATTGGGGTTAAAAGTAGGCTTATTAAGGTGTATTCTTGTATGAAAAAGTTTTGTTAATTCTCCTATATATATGGATTTTTTGTGTTATCTTTGTGGAACCCTATCGAAAGGGGGGGACATCAGCTAAGAGCCTACTTATGGAAGAACATAAATCACACATAACGTATCAATCAGTACTAACGATTGTGAAGAGTGGTAATAGCATTCCGTTGGCTTGAAAAATGATTAGCACCCCAGATGGATAAAGTGTCAATTCAAGAAGTTATATGATAACCGACTTTGAAGAATATTGCTCAACTTCGTTAAAGAGAAGCCGAATGCAGTCGAATTTATGCAACGTTGCCCACCCTTTTATGGAGGGTAATGATCGCAGCACTCGCATTTGGCTCGACCTTATGCTGAAGCGTTCTCTCAATCGGTGTGTGGATTGGAGCCAGATAGATAAGAACGAATATCTGTCTGCCATGCGTGAGAGTGTTTCTGATAGTACGCACATCAAAGCCTTGGTACTTCCTGTACTTACCACAAAGATTCATGACAGAGAAATGTTTATGAAAGGTATTGATTATTCGTGCTATTATGAATAAAGGTTGTAATTTAGCAGAATTACCTGTCTAAGATGCAAGTAATTACAAGAAAAATATAATCATTTAGTATACTATTATGGATTACTTTAAAGATAAAGAAATAGAAGAAGCGATGTTAAAATCTTGTTTGCTCTTTAATAGCAAAGAAATTAAGAGTAAGCGAAATGTCATATTTCAAAAATTTCTACTTTCACTCATTATAGGAGGTGGAGTGACTAGCCGGAAAGAAATAATGGAAAAGGTTACTACGCAACACAAAGGTTTTTTTATAAATGAAGATAATATAGATTTTGCAATACAAGAGCTAGTTAAAAATAAATTTATAAAGGAAGAAAATGGGGAACTCACTCTTACAGCAGAATCTCAACAGGATGCGGAGAAGGATGTAAAACAGATTTCAGAACAGCAAAAGAAACTTATAGATGATATCTGTAAGATGGTACAAAAAGCTTATGGGAAAAAGATTAGTAATGAAAATCAAGTAAAATCTAACATCAAAGAGTGTATTGATTATTATTATGTGGTAACCGGTCTCTCTTTCTTTGAACTAGATAAAAGAAAAGAAGCGACAGAGCTTCCTCAATTAGGGAAAATTGCATCGAATGGATTAAATTCCGGAGAAAAAGAAGAATTGTCAAATCAAATTATTTATACAATAGGTAGCGTCATAGAAAAACCTACAGAGGAGCAAAAGAGCATTCTTGAACTTCTTGCTAGAACTTATATAACAATGCAAATAATGGATATAGACCCATTGTTAAGCGAATTTAAGAGTACTTTAATAAGGGAAAAAGTCTTTATTTTAGATACTGATGTCCTCCTATACTTGGTTACAGATAAAGCATCATTGAGTAGACAATACAGAAAGATGATAGAGTTGCTTCAAAAGTGTGGTTGTAAAATCTATATACCGAATGAAATTATTACTGAAGTTTTTAATCATGCAGAAGCAGCTCAAAAAAGATACCCTTTTGTTTCATACTTAATTGACACAGAAGAAAACTTGGTAAGCCAAGAGTTTAAGAATGTTTTTATTGAAGACTACTACTATTTTAAACAGTCAGATAAAGCAAACTGCCCTACCTGGAAAGTTTACATTAAAAATTATTTCTCTTCAACTCATGGTGTTGCTTTTATTAGTGAACAAATCAAAGATAAACTAGGTGAGAAAATTAACTATGGTGTCATGCCTGAACCAGTTCAAGTAAATGAGAAGTTGTTGATGCAACTTACAGATGTATCTTTAGAAGAGACACGTAAAACAGAAAAAGCTCAACATCGAGATGAAGATAAGAATCAAAATATTGCGAAAACTGATGCTCAATTATATTTAGAAATAAAAAAAATGAATGAGATAAACAATGAAAGGATAGGCAGAAAACAAGCAGATAGACAGGACTTGTTAAAAAACAAATACTATATTTTAACAAATTCGACAAGGGTTCATTATTGCGCTAAACATCTAGAAGTTAGTGCTAATATCTTATGTAAACCCGCTTCGTTAATGGCATATTTAGTTGAAACGGGATTAGTACAAGATGATCAAGTAAAGATACAAAGCTTATTTGAAAATCCATTCCTACAACATACAGCAAAAACAATATGGAAAGATGTAGAACCCCTTTTAAAATTAGGAATAGAAATCACAGGGAAGAATATTATAACCATGCGATTCGATTTACAAGATGAAATTAATAAACTCTTAACGAACCCGTCTGAAGAAGAATGCAATGAAATATATAAAAATACAAAACAAAAGGGTTACTCATTCTCTCCGATCATAGAATCAGCTAAAAAAGAAGCAGAATCTAATGAAAAGAAATCAAAAGAATTAGAAAAGCAAAATCGTGTTCTTCGAGACGAACTTTTAAAGGCAAAACAAATAATTGAAAAAAAAGATAGAGTTATTAACAAAAAGAAATATGAAAACCGAAAGGGTCTCAAAAAAAGAAAGTCAAAAAAGAAATGAAAAAGATAAATGAATGGGATGAAAAAATCATTAAGATTATATTGGATCAGGGTTCTAATATGATATTTACACTTGGAGAACTTTTAAAGCAATACTTTAATGATAAAGAATTAGCTCTTCTAATCTTAGCACCAACAAGAAAGGTATACACCTTGTACAATACAAAATGTAGAAGAGATGAGATATATTCATTGCTTGTAAAAATAATTTCATTGATAGAAGCAATGGAAAAAGAAGGACTTGTGTATTGTTTAGGTAAAGAGCAGAACCAGATAATATATGCTCCTTCTGATACTAGTGTGGGAGTAGGCTCTGATGGGACAATATTAACAATAACTGGAGGGCAAATCATAATTGAAAGAAACACTGTCGTTCTAAAAGATGCTCAAGGCGATATTATACTTAATGGCGAACTTGTCGTTGAACCTATTTTGAGTAAAGTTATATATTATTTTAATAGCGTGATTTATCCCTCTGATTCATTATATGAATTTAAAAAGAATAATTTTGTATCATTAGAAATTTTATCATATCAGAAAGAAGTGAAAGCAGCAAGGTGCAGTAGAAATCTAGCTTGGTTAGCCCTTATTATTTCATTATTTTCACCTTTGGGGATGACCTTCTTTAATAATGAGTTTTCCAAAATTGAAATACAGCAAGGGCAATACAAAACCATAATTATGAGAATGGATGATAATTTGCAAAAAATGGACTCTCTGCTAGCTGTATCTAAATTCTTTATAAATAGTAAACCTAAGACAAGATGACCATATTTGATAGTATGAGTGACATATCAAATAGACATCAATAAGAATGGTAATATTCAATTTTATTTATACTTTATAAAACATACAGAAACATAATCCAACCCGCAGCAACCCCTCCAGTTGCTGCGGGTTGGATTTGAAAGATGATAAGTCGAGAAAGTCTATATCACAGCATCAGCTCCACGATATAATCAATATCGGTGGGAACAGTATTGAGGTTGAGGGTGATGCCGTGGCCGGTTTTTGTGAAGTTGACACGCTGGTTGGTGCCGTAGACGGTGGCGGACTTCACCTTGTGGCTACCGGTCGGGAGGAAGAGGCTGGAGTCCATGCAGTTTAGGATATGGATATAGAGCTTGTTGCCCCGCTGCGTACTCACTCCCCAGTCGTGTGGGGCGATGATGCCGCCACGAGTGCCGTAGATGGTTTCGCCGTATTGGTTCAGCCATTTACCGATAGCCTGAAGGCGGTCGAGGGCAAGGGAGGGTAGCGCGCCCCCCGGTTCCGGACCGATGTTGAGCAGGAGGTTGGCATTCTTTCCGGCAGCACGGACGAGCATCTGGATCAGCTCTTTCGGCGATTTATAGAGCGTGTCGGTAATCGAATAGCCCCAGTGGTTGTTGATGGTCTGGCACGACTCGAGCGGCAGACGGCTGATGTCCTGCCCCGACAGTCCAGCCTTGTTTTCTCCCGGCAGGTCACGCTCGAAGATCTGTATGTCCTCGCCGGCGTTGGGTGTCTGGTGGTGGTTGTTTCCGATGAGACACTGCGGCTGCAGTCGGTGGATCATGGCATACTGCTCTGTCAGCTGCCAGTCGAACGGTTTTGCATCGCTGTCATGGTCCCACCAGCCGTCGAACCATATAGCCCCGACAGGACCGTAGTTGGTTAACAGCTCCGTCAGCTGGGTATTCATGAAATGATAGTAGCTGTTCCAGTCGGCTTTCTCCTTGTCCCGGCCTGTCCCCAGTCCTGTACGTCCCTGCGGATAGTCTTCTCGTCCCCAGTCCAGGTGCGAGTAATACAGGTGCAGCTTGATGCCGTGCCGTCGACAGGCAGCGGCCAGCTCTTTGATGATGTCCCGTTTGAACGGTGTTCCGTCCACGGTGTTGTATGTGCTGGTCGCTGTCTTGAAGAGCGAGAAGCCGTCGTGATGGCGTGTGGTGATGGTGATGTACTTTGCGCCGGCCGCCTTTATCGCCGATACCCATGCGTCGGCATCAAACTCGGAGGGGTAGAATGTCTTTGCCAACTTGGGGTATTCCCGGTGGTTGATGTTCCAGTTTGTCATCACCCATTCGCCCGCACCGATCATCGAGTAGAGTCCCCAATGCAGGAAGATGCCGAACTTCTCGTCCTGGAACTGTTCGCGTGCCTTGAGGTTCTCTGCTGTCGGCTTGTACGTTTCCTGTGCCATGCTGCAGAAGCCGGTCAGCAGGGCGGCAATCAATAGTAAGGTCTTCTTCATGTTACGAATT
>OBLF01001149.1_pt1 | contig 23221 bp, 34 predicted proteins | sample 1519231 | NCBI WGS metagenome assembly OBLF01 (sample SAMEA2602895, study PRJEB22501) | metagenome | reverse complement strand
CCCGCGCTGGTATCTCCAAGAGTCTCTGCATGGGTAACCAAGCCTTTTTCCGTAACTATTCCCTGCTGAGGCGGGGGAAGGAGGGCCAGGCCGCCGCCGAAGGTGTAGAAGCCGATTTTAAAAAAGTAGAGAAACAGCCCCAGGGCCCGGCCCTTCCGACAGGCTGCCTGTGTTTCGGATTCCATGGCCCGGCCTCCTCAACGGCTTTTTTTGAAGGTGAGGTAGCCCTCCAGGATCAGGGACGCCGCCACAGCGTCCACCACCTTTTTCCGCTGCTTGGCGTTTTTGCCGCTGTTGAAAAGGATGTTGTGGGCGTCGATGGTGGTGCGCCGCTCGTCCCACAGCACCACCGGCAGGGAGGTGGCCTCCTCCAGCAGCACCTTCATGGCCTTGGCCTTTTCGGAGCGGGGACCCAGAGTGCCGTCCATGTTGACGGGGTGGCCCAGCACCAGCTCCTCGGCGCCGTGCTCCTTGGCCAGAGCTGCCACCTGCTCCACAACCACCTCCTGGCGGCGGCTGTTGATCACGGTGGTGAATCCGGCCAGCAGGCCGGTGGGGTCGGAAATGGCGATGCCGGTGTGGGCGTCGCCGTAGTCGATTGCCATAATACGCATAGAATACTCCTTATGATTCGGGGATAAAGGTTTCCTCCACAGGATAGGGCTCCGTATCTGAATAGTGCCACCACTCGGCAGAATAGGGCTTGAAGCCTGCGGCCGTCATAGCCTCCTCCAGCAGGCCGGCATTGGCGGCAGCCTCTTCACTGACATCGCTGTAATCCCGGTCCGCCATGGCGGTGAAGTCGTCGAAATCCGTAGGCATTTCCACAGGGTCGCCATCCAGGGTGACCAGCGTGATGTCCACGGTACTGCCCCGGCTGTGGGAGGAATACCCCTTTTCCGGGTTTGCCACATAGGCGGGATCGGGGCAGATCTCCCAAAGCTTGAACTGGGCGGAAACGGGACGGAAGGCGTCCCAGATCAGCAGGGAATACCCGGCCGTTTCCAGCGATTCCTGGGCGGATGCCAGCTTCTGCACAGTGCCGTACCGCAGGTAGGCGTCCGAGAAGCTGTAGATGACCTGATGGGTGAAATTGTTGTCGGAAGCATAGCGCAGTTCCGTGTGGATGCCGGGAATCCAGTCGGTTACGGAAACGAAGTCCTCCGGTTCCGGGACAGGCTCCGGCTGGGGTTCCGGTTCCGCCGGGGTCTCCGGGGTGACGGAAACAGCCGGAGGTTCCGCCGGGAGCGGCGGCGTTACAGGCTCTGTGGAGGTGCCGCAGCCGGAAAGCAAAAGTGCTGCCATCAGCGCGGGAAACAGGTAACGGCGCAAATTTCCACCGCCTTTCCATGAGTCAATTCATGGTATCACATCACAGGGGAGGATGCAAGCCGGAATCTCACGGGAAAGTCCTCGAACATTTGTTTTTCCTGTTGCGGTTTGGGTGTAAATTTGTTATACTAATTTTAATTGTAAAGAAAAGAGGGACACTGTGCGGATCTTAGGCATTGACCCCGGCTACGCCACCATCGGCTTCGGATTGATCGAGGGGGCGCGTGCACAATACAGAATGGTGACCTATGGGGCCATCACCACCCCGGCGGGGCTGCCTCTGTCCAAGCGGCTCTACCAGATCGACCGGGATATGGAGGACCTCATCGGCCAGCTGAAGCCGGACGTGATCTCCATTGAAGAGCTGTTTTTCAACACCAATATCACCACCGGCATCGCCGTGGCCCATGGCCGTGGGGTGCTGCTGTGCGCCGCGGAGCGGTGCGGCATCCCGCTGTTTGAGTACACGCCGGGGCAGGTGAAGATGGCTGTCACCGGCTACGGTAAGGCGGAGAAGCGGCAGGTCATGGATATGACCAAGCGGCTGCTGAAATTGGCGAAAACACCACGGCCCGATGACGCCGCCGATGCGCTGGCGCTGGCGTTATGCCACGCAAGGAGTTCTACTTCACGGCTCCCGCAGATCAAGCCGGAGAAGGAAACTGTATAAGGAGAAAAACGTATGTTTTACTATCTGGACGGCACTGTGGCGGAGATCCTGCCGGGGCTGGCCGTTATCGACTGCGGCGGCGTGGGATACGCCTGCATGACCACCAATAACACCCTCTCCCAGCTGAAAAGGGGGGAAAAGAAGAAACTCTACACCTACCTGAATGTGGGGGAGAGCGTATTCGACCTGTACGGCTTTGCCAGCCAGAACGAACTCAGCAGCTTCAAAATGCTGCTGGGGGTGTCCGGCGTGGGACCCAAGGCGGCATTGGCCATTCTCTCTGCCAACACGCCGGAGGGTCTGGCCATGGCCATCGTCACGGAGGACGCCAAATCCCTGACGGCGGCCCAGGGCATCGGCAAGAAGATCGCTCAGCGGATCATTCGGGAGCTGAAGGACAAAATGGCGAAGGAGCCGGCCGGGGGACTGGACTTCCCCGGGGGGAGGGGAGCCCCTGCCCCCGCCATGTTCACCAGCAAGGCCACGGAGGCCGCCGCGGCCCTGGCAGTGCTGGGCTACTCCACCCAGGAGGTGCAGATGGCCCTCAAGGGTGTGGATGTAGAGAATCTTTCCTTGGAGGAGATCATCCGCCAGAGCCTGAAAAAAATGGTGAAGTGATGGGCAATCTGCATGGACTGTTTTACAGTGTAGGCGCGATCGCGGGCATTACTGCTGCGGCGCTGTGCGCGGTGCTTGTCATGTGGACGCTGCGGGATGCCAGGTGCGGCGCCCTGCGGGCGGTGACCATTGCGCTGATGGTATGCCTGGCAGTGATGGCGGCCTGTATATTGGGCATGAATTTGACGGCATAGGGAAGTGACATTTTGAGCATCGACTTTGGAAATGATATTTACGAGGAGCCCATCGTGGCCAAGACCTTTCTGGCGGAGGACGCCCAGGAATCCTCTCTGCGGCCCAAGACCCTGGCGGAGTACATCGGTCAGGAAAAGGCCAAGGAGAATCTGAGCATCTTCATTCAGGCCGCCCGAAAGCGGCAGGAATCTTTGGACCACGTTCTGCTCCACGGCCCTCCGGGCCTGGGCAAGACCACCCTGGCGGGCATCATCGCCCAGGAGATGGGGGTCAATATCCGCATCACCTCAGGCCCGGCCATTGAAAAGCCCGGCGACCTGGCGGCCCTGCTGACAAACCTCAACGAGGGAGACATCCTGTTTGTGGACGAGATCCACCGGCTGAACCGCTCCGTGGAGGAAATTCTGTATCCTGCGATGGAGGACTACGCTCTGGATATTATCGTAGGCAAGGGCCCTTCCGCCAATTCCATCCGGCTGGATCTGCCCCACTTCACCTTGATCGGCGCCACCACCCGGGCGGGGCAGTTGTCGGCCCCCCTGCGGGACCGCTTCGGCGTGACGCTGCGGCTGGAGCTGTATACCCCGGAGGAACTGTCGAAAATCGTCACCCGCTCCGCCGGAATTTTGAACTGTGATATTGTACCGGAGGGGGCCTATGAGATCGCCCGCCGCAGCCGGGGCACTCCCCGGATCGCCAACCGGATGCTCCGCCGCGTGCGGGACTTCGCAGACGTGAAGGCCGACGGCGTCATCACCAAGCAGGTGGCGGACGAGGCGCTCTGCGCCCTGGAGATCGACTATCTGGGTCTGGACCCGGTGGACCGGCGGATGATGGCGGCCATCATCGAAAACTACAACGGCGGCCCCGTGGGGCTGGAGACTCTGGCGGCCACCATCGGCGAGGAGTCCGTCACCCTGGAGGACGTCTACGAGCCCTATCTGATGCAGTTGGGGTTCCTGACCCGCACTCCCCGGGGCCGGTGCGTCACCCAGAAGGCTTATCAGCACCTGCATAAACCGGTTCCCGGCGGAACTGTGAACGAGCCTTTGATGGACCAGCTGACCTTTTGAGCAGGTCACTTTTTGAAGAAAACAGTTGGGTAATCGGTTTCTTTTATAAATTGCCTAAAAACTTCACAGCCATTTAAAGAAATTTCTATATTTTGCTTGACATTTCAACTATAAGACAGGTATAATACAATATGTGCAAAGTTCCAAACGAAAATTTGAATCCCACAGACCGTCTGACAGATGAAGACCTGTGCCGCTTGGCTGCCTCCGGTGACCGGCAGGCGGAAGAGACGCTGGTCTCCCGGTATACCCGGTTGGTCCGCACCTGTGCCCGGCCCTATTTTCTGGCCGGGGGAGACAGCGAGGACCTGACCCAGGAAGGGATGCTGGGCCTCATCAAGGCCGTGCGGGAATTCAACGAGAATAAGGATGCCTCCTTTCGGACGTTTGCGGAAATTTGCATACGAAGCCGGCTGTATTCCGCCCTGCGTTCCGCGGGCCGGGAAAAGCATCAGGTCCTGAACCAGTCGGTTTCCCTGGATACTCCCGATTTTGACAGCAATTCCTACACCTCTGGCACCAATCATCTGGCGCAGCGCGACCCTGAGGATGATCTCATCGACAGGGAACATACGGCAGCCCTCTTATCCGGTGTCCGGAAACAGTTGTCCGAATTTGAAGCAAAGATCTTGGGGTACTATCTGAATGGACTTTCCTGCGGCGAGATCGCCCGGGAGGTGGGACGTCCCGCCAAGTCCGTGGACAACGCTGTGCAGCGTATCCGGCGCAAGGTGGCACAGCAAATTCTTTCCGGCGAATTCAGCTCGCGCTGAACGCAATATATTTTTCTTTTCAAAGAGAGGGTAAAATCATGTACGAAGACAAGACCTTAGTGTGCAAAGAGTGTGGCCAGGAGTTCGTGTTCACCGCCGGTGAGCAGGAGTTCTATGCTGAGCGCGGCTTCCAGAACGAGCCCCAGCGCTGCAAGGCCTGCCGTGACGCTCGCAAGAACGCTGCCCGCGGTCCCCGCGAGTATTTCACCGCTGTTTGCGCAGCCTGCGGCGGCGAGGCCAAGGTTCCCTTTGAGCCCAAGTCTGACCGTCCGGTCTATTGCAGCGAGTGCTTCGCCAAGATGCGTGAGCAGGGCTAATTGAACGATTGTTCGTTTTTGTCTCTTGCAAAAAAGCGGCGTCTGAAAAGACGCCGCTTTCTCATTGCAGAAAGAACATCACCGATCCGGCCGGTGGTTACGACTTGCGGCTGCGTTATCCGGCAGGGGATGGCGGCCGAAAGCCTGGCGTTTCAAGGGGAAAACAGCATCCGCCAAAATTTTTCAGCTTTTTTCAAAATATCCCTTGACAAATTCAAATCTTGCGATATAATAATACCTGTTCGTGTGACACGGACGAAAACAAAAACTGAAAAATAGCGGGATTGTGTAAGGGTAGCACAGCAGACTCTGACTCTGTATGTGAGGGTTCGAATCCTTCTCCCGCTGCCAAAGAACCGCAGCCGAAAGGTTGCGGTTCTTTATTTTTAGTGCATGATTTAGGCACTTTTGACGCAGAAAAGTTGCATTTGCATTTTGGCAGAATACGTTTTACCCCTAAGTTTACCCCAATTAAAAATTTTACCCCTTAACGGGGACAAAAGCAGCTCAGCCGATGATGAGATCGACGGAGCTCTTTTCATGCCTTTTTGAGATTTTCAAAATAGCCCTGCATCCGGGCGGCGCTGTCCTCCTTCATGCGCTCTGAGACGTGACCGTAAACGTCCAACGTAAAAGCGGCGGTCGCATGGCCGAGATTTTCTTGTACGGTCTTCACGTCATCGCCGTTTTGCAGGGAGAGCACGGCGAAGGTGTGACGCAGATCATGCACACGGGCGTCCGGCGCTCCTGCTTTGGCTGCAATCTTCTTATGATGTGCATAAAGGCGCTGCGGGTGCAGGTGGTCGCCGAGCGCATTTGTGAAAACGAGCCGACAGGCGGCGTACTGCTTGGCGGGGTCTATCCAGTCCTGCCAAAGATCACCGGCCTGTAAACGCCTTTGCGCCTGCTTGGAGCGAACGGCGCGCAGCATATCCATGACGAAGGGAGCGGGGCGCAGGATGCGCGTCTTGTCGTTTTTGAGGGTGGCAAATTGGAAACCGCCGGCCTCGGCGGGGCGTTTCTGCAACTGCTTGCAAATCTTGAGCGTGCTTTTCTTGAAGTCGACACAATCCCATGTCAGGCCCAGCGCTTCGGCTTCACGCAGGCCGGTAAAGAGAATTACTTTCAGAATATCTCCATAATCGTTGTCGGCATCCGCTGCGGCGAGATAAGACTTGACCTGTTCGTCGGTAAGCGGCATGATCTGCACTTTCTCGACGCGGGGGAGGTCTACCATGTCGCACGGATTGCGTGCGATGTAGCCCACCTTGACGGCCTGTGAAAGGGCTTTTGTCAGAACGCCGTGAACATTGCGCACGGTCTTTGCGTTGAGAGGTGCGGTCCCCGTGACGGCGACGCCGTCCTTTTTGATGATCTTGCCCTGCTTGTCCCGTTTGGGAACAATGCGGCCATTGGCAAGCAGATCGTTGTAAAAGCCCTGGATGATATGCGGCGTGAGTTTGGTGAGTTTCACCGCGCCGAGGGCGGGCTTGATGTGCGTTGCGATTTGGGCCTTGTAGGTCTTGACCGTGCCGTATTTCTGCGAGAGCAGATAATCGCTCTGCCAGATATCGAGCCATTGCGCAAGCGTCAGGCGCGTCGGCTCTATGTAAAGTCCGTCGTCGATCGCTTTTTGCGCGTCGCGCATGGCGGTCAACACTTCTTTCTGCGTGTTGCCGTAGATGCTGCGGCGAATCGGTTTTCCTGTGCCCGGGTCATTGCCGACGGTCACACGGGCTTCCCATCGACCGTCAGGCCGCTGCCGGATGCTGCCTGCGCCCGACGCGGCGCGCGTATTTGCTTTTCTTGGCATTGCAATTCCTCCATATTTCGTGTTATGATTGGAGGGCAGTAGGCCCTTGCAAGTTTACTGCCCCTATAACCGCTTCCGGTGTTCCAGCACCGGGGGCGGTTTTTATTCATTTCATTTTTCCTGCTTAGTAATTTCATTAAGCAATTCTATCAAAATTTTAGTAACCCTGTATTCGTACAATTCTGCAGGGCGAAAATAGCCAGTTTCATAATCCTCAAATGGCTGGAATAGCCCCATATCGCCCGTTTCTAACAGTTGAAATGCCTGCAAAGTTTCTCTGACCTCAAGCGGGATATTGGATTCTTCGAGTGCTTTTCCAATCGCAGAAATTAGGTCCTTCCTCTCAGCTTCGGGGGGCATTGAGTCTATAATATGTTCAAATATGACTTCTGCCTCTTTTGCTCCCTTGAATTGCATCATGTGCCAGAGTAATGAATGAAATCTTTCGTTGCAAATCAATTTCCCAAGAAAACAGTTAAATGGACTATGATCGTTCCATTGGGCGAACTTATTCTTTTCTTCATGTAAAATTTGTACCGCATCTTCCGAAATGTCCAAATAGTCACAAATCATTTGAACGCGTTGATTCGGGCTTTTGACCCTTGCGAGGCCAAGAATATAGTCTGCGCTAACCTGAAAATATACCGCTAAGTCCCTTAACGATTTGGCATCTGGCAGTGTATCCCCATTTTCCCAAAGTCCCAGAGTGGATTTAGATACTCCAAGAACTTTTGATAGCCCTTCCTGTGATATTCCCTTTTTTGCCCTCAGTTCTCTTAACTGTGTTGGGAAAATGGCAGCTTTATTGTCTGCTGACGAATATGCCTTTCCACTTTTTTTGGCTTCTTTTTGTGTGGTTGGAAAAATCGGTCGTTCCATTATTTCCCTCCATGAACAGACTGAAAAACTTGTTCTCTGTGTTTTTTGGTCTTATTTTATTGCTAGTACGATTTTCTTGCTGTATAATTAGCGTGAACAGAAAATCATTCTGTACATATCGTATCACAATGCCACGAAAAGTCAAGCCTATTCTGAAAGGAGAATTTTCAATGGAATTAGATCGTTTACTTTACTCACCTGCAGAAGCAGCATCTGTCGCGAGCGTTAGCCGCCCAACGATTTATCGTTGGATGAAAATTGATGGTTTTCCAGTTGCGCACATTGGCGGATGCACACGAATTCCAGTTGAGGCATTCCAACGTTGGATTAATGAACAGGTTGGAGGGATCGTACGTGTTTGATGAAAGAAAAAAAGCCCGTCCTGATGCTGGAACATCAGGGCAGGCAGTGAGGGAGGATGCTTTGCAGGGCAACGCTTCCCGCATCCAGTTTAACACCGCCGACGGCGGCGGTCAAGGTTCGATTGCAATAGCTGACTATTTGAGCCACGGGCAGGCGAACGCCATCCCTCTCCGAGACTTGGAGAGAATGACCGGGCTTGATGGTCGAACGATCCGCGCCATGATTGCCGCCGAACGGCGTACAGGCGTGGCCATCCTTAGCGACAATTTGACCGGCTATTATCTCCCTGCGAACGAGGAAGAAAAAGCGCGGTTTGTTTGCTCCATGCGACACAGAGCGAAAGAAATTTTACTTGCGGCGGATGCCGTGGAAAGGACTTGAACGAATGGCAGAAATTAGAGAGAAGCACCCAACGTGGTTCAAAATGAAGATTGAGCGGCGGCAGCTCATAAAACAGCTGCCGCCGGAAACGGCGGTCAATGTTCTTTTGGCTTGTTGGGACTACTTAGAAACCGGTGAAATTCCCGACGCCTTACAGCCGATGGAGAAAATCGCATTCTCAGCGTTCTTTCCTGACATGGAGGAGGCGTGGAAACGATACGAACAGCGCATTAACAGCGGGTCAAAAGGAGGCAGACCTCCGAAGGAATAACCGTGCGAAACCATACGGTTCCACACGGTACCGCATGGCACAGAAACAGAAACAGAACCAGAAACAGAACCAGAAACAGAAGAACCAGAAAAGTAAAAGGGAATGACAAGTCATTCCACACCATGTATAAGGGTGCGCTACGCGCGCACCGCCGCCGATATTATAATATTTCGTCTTTCTTCTTTTGTATAAGGGTGTATGCGGGAGCGTTTTATGACCTTTGATTTTGAGAAATTCGCAAGGATAACTGCGAGCGTGTACCCGCCGAGCGTCTATAGTCTGCAAGATGCCTTGAGCGTGTTTTCGTACTACTTCGAGCAGTACGAAAAGCACATGGGGAGGCCACACCCACCGATCAGAGCAAGCCAGATCGTTCGCATTTGTCAGGATATGCCATACATAGACCAGCAGAGCAAAGGCGGCTACGAGGATGTTTCCCCGCTGGATTATTACGCCATGATCGATCAGCATTTTGCGACAAAATACCGGTACTGCGACTATAATATCAACCATTTTTTCAGCGGCAAAATAAGAGCATTGCGCTTTTATGAGGCGTGTTACTGATGTGAGAAGAGTTTGCTGCTATAAAAACTCTCCCCGAAACCGGGGAGAGTGCCTGTGAAAAATATCTGCCTGTCAACGATATTTTATCACGGGAGGGTCAGGATGACAACAAACGAAATCGCGGCGGCGGTACAATGCGGACAGGCCGATGTTTTGAAATTATGGAAGGCAATACGCCGATTTGCAATCAAGCAGGGCTTGAGGTGGCTCCGGGCGCTGGATGGCAAAGGCGGCGCCACGCTTGACGATTTGGAGCAGTGCGCGTTCCTTGCCATGCTGGATGCTCTGGAAAGCTGGAACATTGACAGCGGTTCCTTTATCGGCTGGTATGCGTATCAACTCAGAACGTCATTCCAGGCGGCTATGGGTGTTCGCACGAAGCAGGACAAGCAAGACCCCATCAATTCAGCACTACCACTGGACGAGCCACTGACAGACCAGGAGGGCGATTCTTTTACGATTGCTGATGTTACGCCAGACCCGGATGCAGAGGCAGCATTTGACCTCGCAGACATTCGTTTTGCTGTGTGGAATGCGCTTGCCGCCATTCCGGAGGATGAACGGCGGGCGCTGATTGCGGAATTCTGGTACGGAGCAAAACCAGACGTCAAGCTGCGGCGGTCAGCGTTTAAGCATCTGCGTCATCCGTCTATCAGCAAAAATTTAAGGGCGTATTTGTAATAATAGGATAGCCCTATATAACCGCCAGAAAGCGGTAGAAACCGCCAAAAGAAAGGGGTGATACATTGACGCCACGCAAAGAGAAAGCATTGCAAGCCCTGCTTGTGTGCCGTACACGGGCAGAGGCCGCAAAAATGGCGGGAATTGGAGAAAGCACACTGCGAGGGTATATGCAAAATACGGAATTTGTGGAGCGATATGAGATGGCATTTTCGGACATGGTAAGGGATGCCGCGCAGCAGGCAAGGCAAACACTGTCCCCGGCGCTCTCAACCTTGAAAGAAATCATGATGGATCAAGATGAACCAGCACAAGCCCGTATTACTGCCGCTCGCTCGATTTTGGAATACTCTTTGAAACTGACCGAACAGGCTGACATTTTGGAGCAGTTGCGAGAGCTGGAAGAATGGAGGGAAGAATTAAATGCCAACCGTTGACGCACGAATTGCAGCCCTGCGCGAGTTTCTAAAATCTCACGTGAGCGGCGAAACCGTCTTTATTGTCGAGGGCGGCGGCGAGTATCACACAAAAGAAGATCCTTTTAACTACCTGATGCAGCACGGCGCATACACCCACGACGGGCGGCGCATTGTCCTTTATCCGCACCCGGTAGAGGGCGTAGACCCGTTGAGCCTGTCCTTCTATCAGATGCTTGATGAAGCCATTGAGCGCGGCAAGCTGGAATTGCCGGAATTGGAGAGTGACGAGATCGGAGGTAAAGCCCTTGAATAACAGCATTAAAGCCCGCCTTGCAAAGCTACAGAAAGAGGGTGACAGTTTCCCCGATGTTCTGCGCTGGATCGCAGAAGGGCGCATTTATGACGAGTTAGCGGACACGGAACGCGCGAGGTATGCCGCATATTGGAACGCTACGCCCCGCATCCTTGAAGAATTGGAATTGGCGGCGACCGGCACGCTTCACAAGCCGCTTGAGCGACGCCCAAAGCCGCCAACGCAAGAAGAGCATAGAGAAATCATCAAAGAACTTGAAAGGATGGTCTATGGACGTTTTGAATGAATTTCCCCTTGTAGATGAACACGGCAAAAGATACCGCGAGTTCGGGCGCGGATGCCGTGAGTATGCGCCGGTTATTGTAACCTCTGCGGGCGAAGTGCCGATGGGAACAGTCATTTATAAGAAGATGCAGGAAGAGCCAACCGCACAAAGAAAAGATTGCCCCTTTCAGGGCGGCCTATACCCGCAATGCAAAGAGGACGATTGTGCTTTTTTCAAAGGCGGCAAGTGCAAACCGGGAACAGCACAGACGGGCAAGCGCTGCCCTCTCCCTGCACATTTGACTTGCGGCGATACCTGCACCATGTATAAGAATAGGCGCTGCGGCCTTTTTCCGCAGCAGAAAGGAACAAAAAAATGAGCGAGTTTAACCATTTTGCAAAAGAACTTGACGCGGCTTTCCGCACCGCGAGAAGCGAATACGCCGAAGTTTATGGCGAACTAACCAAAGCGAAGGAGAACGCAAGCGCGGCGGGCTTAGATGCCGTAAAGAAACAGATTGCCACGCTTCAGCTCCAAGAGGCAGAAAACAAGATGAGAACGGAAACCGAGCGCATTTGGGCGGCGTTCGATGCAAAGGCCGCAGAACTCCGCGGCGCATTGGCGGGCGAGGTACAGGCGAGTAAGTGCGTTGACCCGACTGCCGTTGATGCTGCGGGCGTGGAGCTGATGAAGTCGGGTATCATGACTGCTGACGATTATTTCACCCTTGCAGCAAAATATGACGGAAATACAACGATGTTGAGGCTCCTTTCAAAATACGCAGCAGACGCGGCGGCAGACGAGGACAACCGAAAAGACCGCGCCGCGCTTATTACTCTTTCGCGGGACTGCGCCAACGGCACAGGAACGACGCTCAGGGCGTGGGACGATCTCATGAACGTCGTGAACTATTGCAGCGGGCGCGGCGGCACTGGTAACAAGCGACAGACCCCCGGCGTTGTTGCAAGCATGGGCGAATGGTGGGATCAGCTTTCCGACGAGATCGTCGAGAACTTTTAAGGGAGGTGCCACATGGTATTGATGCTTTGCGGAGCGGCTGTGTTTGCCGCCGGTACATTCTGCGGGGCCGTAATGGTTTCTATCGGTATCCAGCTTGAAATGAGGCGAGCAAATGAAACACAAGGCAAAAAGTAAAGCCTGGGCGCGCAGATACCTAAAGGTCATGGATGGAAATGTTTTATGCTCATTTGATATGGGCTACGAGGACGGGGCCGCCGGAAAGCAGCGGCAGGCTCCGCCATTCCCGGCAGAAGCGCAGCCGGGGACACCTGCTTATGGTGTTCTGGTTTTTGCACAGGCAATGTATAACAAGGGATACACCTTCGGAAAGGAAGTGACAGAATGAATGTATTCGATTTGTTCGTAAAATTGTCAGTTGATGACAGCGAAGTTGATAGCGGTTTCAAAAGGGTATCCAATTCTCTTGGGAATATGAAAACGAGTATCGGATCCGTTGTGAAAGCTGCATCAAAAATTGGTGCCGTTGTGACTACAGTAGGTACCGCTCTCGCGGCGGTCGGTGTTGATACAGCCGCTGAGGTGCGGGCGGAAGCGAGTGCGTTTGAACAGACCTTTGGCGATATGCAAAACACCGCTACAAAAGCAATTGGCAACGTTGCGGAGGAATCCGGCATCTTGCAAACCCGCCTCAATACGCTCGGTAGCAAGATCTATGCTTTTGCCCGGTCTTCCGGCGGCGATGCGGTAGAAAGCATGAACCTGATGGAACGCGCTTTGAAGGTCGCGGCAGATAGCGCGGCTTATTATGATACTTCGGTTGAGCAAGCTGCAGAAACGCTGCAATCGTTTTTAAAAGGCAACTTTGCCAATGATGCAGCGCTCGGCCTTTCTGCGACGGAAACGACGAGAAATGCGGCGGCAATGGAGCTATTCGGGCAGAAGTATAACGATCTTTCCGAGATCCAGAAGCAGGACACGCTTTTGAAGATGGTTGAGGATTCGCAGAGGCTATCTGGCGCGATGGGGCAGGCATCTCGCGAAGCAGACGGATGGGAAAATGTTCTCGGAAACTTAAAAGAATCATGGCGTCAGCTCAAGGCCGCATTTGGTGAACCCATTCTTGATTCCGTAACGCCGATGCTTCAAAATGCCACGGTCGCTGTGCAGAATTTTGCAGCAAAGTTAGATTGGGAAAAGGTCGCCAACGCCATTACACAGAGCTTTGATACAGCAGTCAACGCCGTTACTGCATTGGCAGATACGATTGAAACGCTCGCGCCGATCATTGCTGTTGCAGCAGGTGCTTTTGCATCCCTCAAGGCCGGTATGGAGATTCAGCATCTTGTGCAGGGGTTCCAGAATGCGCAGGTATCTATCTCTCTTTTAACAATGGGCCTGAAAGATACGACGCTGGCGCAAGCCGCATTAAACGGTACAATGACCGTTGGAGAAACGATCGTTGCGTTACTTACAGGGAAAATGACGCTGGCACAGCTTGCACAGGCGGCAATGACAAAAGGGCAGATAGCTTTGAATGCAGCCTTGACTGCAAACCCCATTGGAGCGGTTATTGCGGTTGTTGGTGCATTGGTCGCCGCGATCGTTGTCCTATGGAATACAAATGAGGATTTCCGAAATGCGGTCATCTCCGCATGGGAGAAAATCAAAGAAACCATTTCCGGCGCAGTCGCGGCGATCAAGGTTTTTTTCACCGAGACTATCCCGAATGCGGCGCAGACGGCACTTGACTGGTTCCGCAACATTCCGAAGCAGATGAAAGATGTCGGAAGGAACTTACTCATGGGTTTGTGGGATGGCATCGCAGACAAGGTAGAATGGCTTAAAAGCAAAGTTACCGGCGTGGTGGATAATATCATCAAGGGATGGTTCACCGGTAAGGACGGCTTTGATGAGCACTCGCCCTCGAAATGGTCGCGCAGCGTGTTCCGTTATGTGATGGAGGGCGGCGCAGAGGGATTGAACGACGGACTGCCCGCGCTGATGCGCGGCGTGAGCAGCGTGAGCGGTCGCGTCAAGGATGGGCTAGACTTCGGTACGGCGTCGGTAAGCTTTGCAGATTCCGGCATCGGTATTTCCAGTGCGGCGGCCATAAATAGCACTTCTGGTCCTGAGAAAATCGGTCTAACGGCAAATCTTGTCTTGCAGGATGGGAGTAAGATTGCCTCTTACATTTTTGAGGATCTCGTTAGATACGCAGCCGCTAACGGTACACCGATTGCAAATCCGCAAATAGCATAAAAGGGAGGCAGCGATACAAGGGCTACCAGCCGGGAGAAAGCCCCGGCAGACAGCAGCAAGGGCGACGGGATTGCCTATCCTTTGTTCCCTTGCGAAGTCCTGTCCGAAGTACAGCGGCAGGCAGCGCCCTAAAGCACCTGGGCGCGAGGGGTTTGTATAGTGCCATTACAACGGATAGATAAAGGGCGGGGGCAATAGTCCCCGCCTTTCCTTTTTGTAAAAACAGAGAAAAAGCCAAGCGGTTGTACTACAAAGCCCACAGGATTGATCCTGTGGGCTTTCTGCTATATATGGCGCTCTGCGTTTTCCTTCATTTCCTCGTCCAGAGATTGCAAGAACCCGTGTACACCGAAAAACGTGGGTTACTGGCTAAATCCATATTTCCAGTAGCTTTCTTTCCACTCAAGCAGCCGTTTTTCCAGTTCGGAAAGACGAGAGTAAATGCCATACAGTGCATCATAATCATTTTCATCCGGCTTGCTGTCCCCCTGCGTCATGGCTACCCAGCTTTGCCGCACAGATTCAACGGCGCAATGGATCTGCAAATGGATATCGTCAAGCTCCATTAGCCGGTTCATGGTTTCGTCCTTCATGCTTTGCCTCCTGCGGCTCTGCGCTTTCTCCGGGGCGCAGCCTTTTCTGCTCTGCGGCCTTCCGCAAACCCGTAATGATACCCGGACATAAAGCAGCCATAGCCGCTCCCGCGATAATGTTTTTTCGCCGCCAGCGCATAGTCCCAGCTTGGCGAATAGTAAACTTCCAGCGGATCATGCGGAAATTTCTCTTCAAACTCGCGCCAGTCTTTCAAGTCAACCTTTTCTTCTGCGTCTAAGCTGCGGACAATACCAATAACGACGCCGGTTACACGCAATTCATCCAAAGGGATTGTTTCGTTTTCTTCTCCGTCTGTGGGATCGCATACAAGGACGGTTTGCCCCTCGATAAAAAGGCGCTGGTATAAGTCTTTCTTTTTTGTGGGGGAGTACACAAGGCAAATGCGCCCGCTATACTCCTTGCTTTCGGTGTCGATCAAGCAAATATCGCCGTCCATGAGAACGGAAAGCTCCGGCCCTTTGCGCCCGCTTGTAATGCTGGTTCCGTCTGCTTGGCCGATGATTTTAAACAGTCTCTTCACGGAATTTTGCATAAATAAGAAACTCATTCTGTTTTTCCTCCTTGTTTTATCAGCGGGAGGCCGGTATAATAACTGTACCGGCCTCCCTGTGGTGGTTGGTGGCTCTCTGCATCTGGCTTTGGTCGGCGGTGATGCAGAGGGCTTTTTCTTATGCTCGGATCAGGTTCACTGTCTTGCATGGTTGTATTATAGCATATAGATAGCTATATGCAAGATGGCATTTAGCATAAAGATATCGGTATATACTTGTGCTATTTTGCATATAGATATCTAATGCAATAAAATGTATAATAAACTAACAAGGAGGTGTTGCTATTGGGCGGAAAAAATAGCTACGAAAGCATTAAGCGTTACGAAGATAAGGCCTATGATAAGGTGCTTGTTCGTTTTCCAAAGGGTAAGAAAGATATCATCAAAGCCCACGCAGAAGCCCACAGCGAGAGCGTGAACGGCTTTATCAACCGAGCCATAGACGAAGCCATAGAGCGCGACGGAAGCGCTCCTGCGGCCTCTGAGGGGCAAGGAGAGGGATAATAGAAGAGCGGAGGGCGATTCCTCCGCTCTTGCTGCATATATTGCGAGAGAGTCGCTAAAGTTGGTGGTAATGGCTCGGATTTGAAATGAGAGCCTTGTAGTCGTACAGAGCAGGCGACCACTGCGCCGATTTGAAATCCGGGCAGTGAAGCTCGCTTCGAAATGTAGATACGGCATTTGGAAGTGAATGAAGAAGGGGATGATTGAGTGCTGTTAGTTATGCTCGTTGATTAGGAAAAGCTAAAATAAAATGTGGATAAATCGAATACAATGCGAAATACAGTATAATATATAGAAAACGCTGTGGAGTGAAAAGGAATAGCAGGCGAAAACATGACCTTGACATTGAGGCAACCTTGAAGTAAAATAAATGCAACTAGACGATAGTTGCAATAGGAGGCCGCGATGCCGAAGAAAGAAGAACTTATAGACAAGCTATGCAAAAAACCCGCGCCAAGTAATTTTAGTGTTCGAGAACTAGATCAGCTAATGGCGAAATGTGATTGTAAGAAGCGTGATGGCGGTCGTGGATCATCGATCGCGTACTATCATGAACGAGAAAATAGAGTACTTACTTTTGATGCGCCGCATCCTGGGCATGAGTTATATAGATATCAAATAAAAATGGTTATAAAGTTTTTGAAAGATATAGAAGAGATAAAAGAATAGAATAACGGTTAGGGAAAGCGAAAGGATCAGGAGGAAGCCTATGAACAATATGTTGGAGTATAAAGGTTATCATGCCAAAATAGAATTTGATAAAGAAGATATGCTTTTAACGGGAGAAGTCTTTGGAATTCGAGACTCGTTAAATTTCCATGCATCTTCAGTGGAAGAGATCGAAGAAGTATTTCATCAGAGTATAGATAATTATTTAGAGTTCTGTGCAGAGATTGGGAAAACTCCAGATAGAGAATTTAAGGGATCATTTAATGTGCGTATTGACCAAGACCTGCATAGAGAAGCTGCTTTTGATGCAGATCGGAAGGGAATGACCTTAAATCAATATGTTGAGAATGCCATTAGGGCAGCCGTCAATAAAACGGAAGGAACAACTACTTATATAATCCAGCCGATATTAAGACCTGCCGCATATAAGAAATTTGTAACGGGCGAGGTCATAGAAAATATTACAAACTATGTTTCTACAAAAAAGACTTACTAAATAAGGAGCTATATATGCAAAACCAAGTAAAAGCAGTGCTTAAAAAAATGTTGGTACAATCAGTAAGAATAGATATTGATTCGAATAAGATTAGAGAAAAGAAAGAAACACTTACATTTGCGGCTTCTGGAAAATCCGAACTGAGAGTACCAAAGGAAAAAGACGATAATACATTTTTACTTGTATCCACGGTTGAAATAAAATCTGAAAATGAACCAGACGTTTTTGATGGGGAAATTTCAGCTGAATTCTATTTTGAGATAGATACAATGGTTAAAGATTACGATAATATTGTTAGAGAACAGGCACTTCCTGTTGTTCAAGAAGAAGTGATTAAATTTACTAATAAAGTTTTGTCTGGTATGGGATATGAGGAGTTTTTACACGCTCAGAAATAGTCATAATGAGCATAGTGCTTTTTGACCCCTAAGTTTACCCCAAACAGCTTTTACAAGGCTTTACAGCATTTTACGCCAAAACCCGGAAAGCCTTGAAAATACAAGGATTTCTTTACGCGCATTTACAGCATTTTACACCTGCTTGCGAATTCGAATCCTTCTCCCGCTGCCAAAAAACCACTGGTTTCGTATGAAACCGGTGGTTTTCTTTTGAAAACTTCTAAAGCTTGCTCCGCTCGTCGGAAACACATCAAAAATCGATAATTTCAAATATGTTTGACATGACCGCATTTATTGTATGATACATTAGCTGTTATAAAGCGATTGCGCGTGGTGAAATTTGCGGTCATGATGATGCGGACTGTGCCGGAACCGGAAAACTCAAAAATAACTTGACAAGTGACCGACTGGTAACTATACGATGAGTTACCGGCCGGTCACTTTGTGCGAGGGGGATGATGTATGGCAGGAGATACCAAGGAGCGGATCTTGGAGACGGCCCTGGAACTGTTTGCCCGGAATGGTTATCCGGGAACGTCCATGAGCGACATCGCGGAGCGCCTGGGCATCACCAAGGCAGCGATTTACAAGCACTATGACGGTAAGCGGGCGATCCTGGACCGGATCATCCAGCGGATGAACCAGCTGGACTACCAGCGGGCCGAAGAATACGGGATGCCGGAGACGGAGCCGGACGGCTTCACGGGAGCATACCAGCATACGCCGGTGGAAAAGATCCACGCGTACAGCGTGGCCCAGTTCCGCCACTGGACGGAGGAAAAGTTTCCGGCGGATTTTCGCCGGATGCTGACGGTGGAGCAGTACCGGGACCCGGAGATGGGGCGGCTCTATCAGGACTATCTGGCATCGGGGCCAATAGAGTATATGGCGGCCATTTTCCGGCGGATGACGGATTCTGACGAACAGGCCCAACAGCTGGCCCTGGAATTCTACGGCCCTATGTACCTGCTCTACAGCGTCTATGACGGCGCGGAGGACAAACAGGCAGCGATGAAACTGCTGGATGCCCATATCACCCGGTTCATTGCGAAACTGGAAAAACAACGTAGGGGAGAGGGGGTGCAGGCATGAAGCTCTATTTCGGCAGCGCCGTGACCACAGCTGTAACGCTGATGATCGCCGGACTGCTGGGATTCATCGGCTGCACGGTGTGGAACCGGGCTGCCATCCAGTATTGGGGGCGCAGAAGTGCGTTTCTGCTGATTTTTGGCCTGGTGGTCTGCTGCTTTGCGGCAGCCCGGGATGGGCTGGACAAGACCATCCAGCACGCCATTGACGGCAGCTGTGCACCCGGTGTTTTTCCTTTGGTCAGCGTGCCCGCGATGGTGGGCTGCTTTGGCGCGGCATTGATCTTTCTGGCGGCCATTGCAGCGCCCCTGGCAAAGACCCAGCACACCCGGCAGATCTGGTTTTATGTCATGTCCGGCGGGGCATTGCTGAAGATTTTGACCATGGAGATCAGCCGGCTTTTATTGTGAATCACAAATTTTAAAATTGTAAGGAGTATTTTTTTGAAGTCTCATTCTATGTTAATGGATCGTGTGGCCTGACCGGGGGGTCTGGCAAATCCATACACACGCCATGCCTCCCGGAGAATCGGATTTACATTCTTCAGGAGGATCCATCATGAACCGTGAAAATAAGCGAAAAACCTTTGAAAAAGGGTATTACAAGACCCATGCCTGCCGCGATACGTTTACCTGCAGGGTCTGCGGACGACTTTGCCTGCCGGAAAATGCCGGCAGCGATCACCGCAACCACTGCCCCAACTGCTTGGCCAGTCTCCACGTGGACGTGGAGCCGGGGGACCGGGCGTCGGACTGCGGCGGCATTATGGAGCCGGTGGCCGTCTGGGTCCGCCGGGGCGGCGAATGGGCCATCATCCACCGCTGCAAGCGCTGCGGCGCCCTCAGTTCTAACCGGGTGGCGGCGGATGACAACCCCATGAAGCTCATGAGCATTGCCATGAAGCCCCTGTGCGAGCCGCCGTTCCCTCTGGAACGCATCCGGGAGATGACGGCTCTCATGGGCGGCGACGGAATCTGGCAGGAATAACGGAACAGGGCCATACTGTGGTATGGCCCTGTTTTTGTTATAGGGTGAGAAACATATATTCCAGCGTTTGGGCGGATGCCAGCCGGGGCCCAAGGGCCAGGGCGGTGGCCTGGACGTAGGACCGCAGAGCCGCGGACCGGATGTCCAGCGCGGTACAGAGGGCTGCGGCTCCGGCGTCGAGGATGTGTTTCTGTTCCGGGACCGGCAGGCCCGCGAACAGCGATTCCAGCCGCTGCCGCCGGGGTGGGGAGACCGTCAGGGACCGGGGATCGTCCCCCAACAGGGCCAGTCCCAGGGCGTTGACCGCGATTGGTTCATAAAGGTTGATGAGGAGGCCCCGATAGTCCGGGCAGCTTCGGTCCAGCGTTGCCCGGACCAGAGCGGTTTCAAAACGGCCCAGAAAGTTTTGCTCCAGACACAGCCGCCGGAGCCAATCATTGACATAATCCACGCCCCGCAGCGTTTCAGGCACCGGCTGGGACAGCTGGTAGTCGATGCCGCAGGGAATCTCCTGGGCAAAAAAGCGGAGGTCATAGCGGTCTGGAAAGTGTTTCAGGCTGTTGAGGGTGTCCAGCAGGGAGCGGTTTTCTGCCTCTGACCGGGTGGCCCAGGCGGTCTGCCACAGGCGGCGGGAAACTTTCAGCTTTTGCGCCAACCGCCGCTGTCCCTGCCGGAATTTTTCGGGCAAATCCGGCGCCAGCAGAACACGGGGGTCCCAGTCTGCACCCAAAGTCAGCAGAATGGACTCTGCCAGGGCCGCCGCGGTTTCCTCCGGTAGGGAGGAGCTGTCGGGGGCGTAGAGCCGGGCGGCTTGACGGCACAGCAGCTGCCAGAGGTTTTCCTGGGCTTGTAGAGCATCCTCCGGGGAAAGGGTCGGGAACCGGGAGATCAGGTCAAGACTCATACGTAACCCTTTCCTTGTCGAAACGGAGGAACCAGGCTGGCTCTGTGGCTGCCAGAGCGTCCAGAGAACCGCCTGCGTCGCCGTTGAACCGGGCCGCCATGGCGGCGATGAGGGTATCATCCCCCAGTTGGTCCCGGGTCTCGTTTTTCAGGGCGTAGAAAAGTTCTGTCAGTTGGGCCAGGGTATCGGCCCAGTCACATGGCTGGATATAGGGGGAGTCGCAGAAAGCCTCTGCCAGCTTTTTCAGGACCCCACCGCCGAAATCGACCCGCCCGGTGTCCCGCAGGACCTCCGCCTGGCGCCGGACCAGCATGACGGCCTGCTCCGGAGAAATCGTCATACCCCACGCTTCCCAGACCCGGGCACTGTCCGTCAGTTCCCGGGCCGCAGCGGGCAAAAAGGAAAGTTCCATATCATCACCTCGGATATTTCTTACACCCGGGAGGAATTTGGAACAAGTCTTGAATTTTTTCCGGATTTGTGGTAATATAAATCCGGAAATTTGAAAGATTTGCAGGTGCAAATCTTTTTTTCTTGTGAGGAGAGCACCATGGAAAACCATTTTGAGATCTGCATGACGGAGGACCAGCTGCGGGGCATCAGCTCCATCGGCCTGGCCCACATGGGGGACGCGGTGTTTGAGCTGCTGGTCCGGGGCTGGCTGTGCCAGCACGGCAAGGCCACCGGCAAGGGACTGCACCAGGCCACCATCCAGCTGGTGCGGGCGGAACATCAGGCGGCCTGTGCCGAAAAGATCCTCCCCCGGCTGACGGAGGCGGAGCTGGCGGTGTTCCGCCGGGGCCGCAACGCCCAGGTCCACTCCGTGCCCCAGCACGCCAGCCGGGCCCAGTACGGCACCGCCACGGCCCTGGAGGCCCTGTTCGGCTGGCTGTACCTCAGCGGCCGGCGGCAGCGGGCCAGCGATCTCTTTGACATGATGATGGAGGAATAAGCGATGCCTTTGGATGCAATCTCTCTCCGGGCTCTGGTGGAGGAGCTGCGGCCCCAGCTTCTGAACCTCCGGATCGACAAGGTGCAGCAGCCTGCCCGGGACCAGGTGGTCCTACTGCTGCGGGGCAATAAGCGGCTGCTGCTGAACGCCGGGGCCAATGCCCCCCGTCTCCAGTTGACGAACTTGCTGCGGGACAACCCGGCGGAGCCGCCCATGTTCTGCATGCTGCTGCGTAAGCATCTGGTGGGGGCCCGGGTGGCGGACATCACCCAGCCGGGTCTGGAACGGCTGGTGCGGATGGAACTGGATGTTACCGACGATTTCGGCCAGCCGGGCCGCCGGACACTGGTGCTGGAAGCCATGGGCCGCCGGTCCAACCTGATCCTGCTGGATGGGGAGGGCCGGGTCATCGACTGTATGCGCCGGGTGGACGCGGAGATGTCAGCCGCCCGGCAGGTACTGCCGGGTCTGTTTTACGAGCAGCCTGCCTCCACTGGCCGCCTGCCGTTCCTGGAGGAGACGGAGGAGGGCTTCCGGGAAAAACTGTCTCAGGTGAACCCGGAGGTGCAGCTGGACCGCTTCCTGCTGGACGCCTACTTTGGAATTGCCCCCTTGATGGCCCGGGAACTGGCGTTCCGGGCCTGCGGCGAGACGGACGGGCGGCTCTGCGGCCTGGACGCGGATGCCAGAGAGCGTTTTGAGGCGGTTTTCTACCAGTTTGCAGGTGATGTAAATGCAAATAACTTTACACCAATTCTACTGAAACGGGACGGCGTTCCCTTTGAATTTTCCGCCCTGCAGGTGCATCAATACGGTCTGGCGGCGGAAACGGAAGTTTTTGAAAGCTTTTCCGCCATGCTGGACAGCTTCTACGAGGCAAAGGAAAAGCAGGAGCGGGTGCGGCAGCGGGGAGCGGACCTGATCCGCACCGCCACCACCGCCCGGGACCGGGTGCGGCGGAAGCTGGCCTTGCAGGAGAAGGACTACGCCGCCACCCAGGAGCGGGACGCCCTGCGGCTTTCCGGCGACCTCATCACCGCCAACCTCTACCGGATGGAGCGGGGAGCGCGGAAGCTGGTCTGCCAGAACTACTATGACGAAAACCTGGCGGAGGTCACCATTCCGCTGGACCCGCTGCTGACGCCCCAGCAGAACGCCGCCAAGTACTACAAGCGCTACACCAAGGCCAAGACCGCCGAGAAGTACCTGCGGGAGCAGATGGCCCTGGCCCGCCAGGACCTCAGCTATCTGGAAAGCATTCTGCAGGAGATCGACCAGGCGGAATCTGAGCAGGATTTTATGGATATCCGCAGCGAGATGCGGGACGCGGGCTTCATCCGCAAGCAGGGCAAAAAGGTACCCCAGCGGCCATCCAAGCCCAGGGAGTTCCGGACCTCCGGCGGCTTCCGGGTGCTGGTGGGGCGGAACAACCGCCAGAACGACAAGCTGACCTTAAAGGACGCCGACTACCGGGATCTGTGGTTCCATGTCCAGAAGCTCCACGGCTCCCACGCGATCCTTGTGACCAACGGCCGGGAACCGGGGGACCAGGACATCACCGAGGCCGCCATACTGGCCGCCTATTTCTCCCAGGCCAAGGACAGCGCCAATGTGCCGGTGGACTGCACCCAGGTGAAAAACGTGAAAAAGCCTGCCGGAGCCCGGCCCGGCATGGTGATCTACACCACTTACCGCACCGTGAACGTCACCCCTGAGGAGGGGCTGGCGAAACGGCTCCAGGTGGGAAAATAACGCAGAAAAAAGAGCGCCGCCAGGCGCTCTTTTTTCTGCTGGGGTTCAGGCGGTGTGAGGGGCGCGGCCGGTGCTGTCCTCGGTATTCCGGAGATCGGAAGAGCGTCGTGTAGGGAAAGAGTGTAGATCTCGGTGGTC
>OBLF01001146.1_pt1 | contig 23232 bp, 20 predicted proteins | sample 1519231 | NCBI WGS metagenome assembly OBLF01 (sample SAMEA2602895, study PRJEB22501) | metagenome | reverse complement strand
CGACCACCGAGATCTACACTCTTTCCCTACACGACGCTCTTCCGATCTAAAGCCCACTACCAGCGCGGCGGCCTGGGCGACGTAAAGATTAAGAAATTCCTGAACAAGGTGCTGCAGGAAGAACTCCGTCCTATCCGTGAACGCCGTGCATACTGGGAAGAACGCCTGCCGGAAGTATATGAAATTCTGAAAGAAGGCAGCGCTAAGGCCGCAGCCAAGGCTCAGCAGACACTGGACGAAGTCAAGGCATCTATGCGCATCGACTACTTCACCAACGATAATCTGCTGAAGTAAAAACAGGTTAGGGTCAGAAGGTTTAAGGGAGGCATCGGAAAGTTTTTAAGAAGACACTCTTCTTCACTCCTGCCATCCCATATAGCCCTGCGAGCCATCGGCTCGCACAGTCACTCTTTCCTTTATTCCCCAACAATATCAAAAAGCGACAGGAAAATTCCTGTCGCTTTTTTGTTGTCTAAAGGCCGATACGTTTTTCTTGCAGGCATTGCCTGACATCCGGCTTTCAGAGCGCCTTTTGTTTTAAAACCCAGGCTATCCCCTTAGCGAGTCGTTTTTCACTGTCCTGGAAATGATTGCCCTCATTCCACTCCAAGGCAGTTGCTATACCTGCCTTTTTCAGCTGCTCATGTTGCATCCTGACCACGTCGCCCACCTGTTTCATAATCTGATTTCTTACTTTTTCTTCTTTTTTCCCAAGGCTCAAATAAATGGCCCCGGCTTTTGGTGTGTGGCTTTCCATATATTTCTTCCAGCCAGGATACCAGAGGGAAGGCGATACGGCGGCAATGCCACAGAAAAAGTCAGTTTCCATACCGGCCCAGAGGGCAAAAAGCCCCGCCAGAGAGTAACCGCTTAAGATATACTGCCGCCCTTCCTGTTTACCATACTCATCTTCCAGGCAGGGAATCTCCTCTTCCAGAAGAATTTTCAGGGTCTGTGCAGCTCCGTCTCCAAACGCCTGCTTTCCCCATACGGGAGGCACTTTCCATGGTGTAAGGTCGGAAAACCAGTCTTTTACCGGAATAAAGACAAAACACCATTCCTCAGCAGGTACCTGCTGCTTTATCTGCTCATATTCAGCTTCCAGGACATCCCTGTCATGGGAATCACCCAACTGGATAACCCATCGGCTGGCTTTCGTATTTCCCCATACTATATTGGCCATTGCATTTCCTCCTGTATCCTTATTCTGCTTTATTTTCTGTCAAGACAGGCGCTGCATTCCTCTTTGGTAAGCGCAGGAAGCGGCCGGAAGGGTTTCGGCTTTTCCGGCAGTGTCCCCAATGTCTTTTCCATCCAGAGCAAATCATACCAGCGATCAAATTTATACCCACAATGCCTGAAATGGGCGGTTTCTGTAAAGCCCAGATGACGGTGAAAAGCCGGGCTTCCCCGAGTAAGCCACGGATCATCCACATCGTCCGACCAGGCAATGGCGGAATGGAGCGTCACAATATGCTGTGCTGCAGAAAATCGTTCCAGTGCTTCATACAGCATAGTCCCTATACCCAGGCCGTGACAATCCTCCCGCAGGTATATGGATGTCTCCGCCGCCCAGGCAAAAGCGGCACGTACTCCGAGACGACCGGTATAAGCATACCCGGCTATTTCCCCATCCACTTCTGCCACCACATAAGGATAGTTCTCCAGCGTGTGGGCAATGCGCTGCCTGAACTCGTCTGCGGAAGGAACCTCATATTCATAAGTCACTGCGGTATGCAGCACATAAGGAGCATAAACAGCCACCAGGGCTTTTGCATCGTCCGGTACGGCCATCCGCAACGTTATATTTCTGTTTTTCAATAGCTGCCTCACTTATATTTTTCAAAACGCCAGGTCTGCTGTGCTTCCGGATATTTTTCATGATCCACCGGGGACATAAACATAACAAGCGGCCTGCAGAAAACTCCAAACTCCCCATACAGGGCGCGGTATACCACATAGGCTTCCCGGGTTTCTGTGTGCACCACCGGACACTCCAGTATCTCATAAAGATTACCCTTGAAATGTTTCCATATTTCGCCATGTACTGGCTGTACTCTTGTGTTTTCCATAGTTCCTCCCGCCTTGTATTTCTCCCTTGTCAGAACGATAAGTCATCCAGAAGGAATACGTTGATAACCGGGCGTTCATAAGGATGTACTTCCTTAATGCGGTTTACGGCAGCCCGGATATGCGCTTCATCGCATCGGAACTCGAGAAGAAATTCGGTACCTTCCGTCAGTTTCCCTACCTCTCCGTTGTAGGGAACCGCCCCTTCCTCCGACCGCCAGCAGGACTGTACTTCCCACCAGCTCATGCATCCACTGTAATTACCAATCACTCCACCGCCGGCCTTCACCACGGCATCCCGGATATCATATAACGCTTCCGGTGGAAGATATACCTGTACTTTATACTGCTTCATTATCCAGTGCATCTCTTTTCTATAAAATATATCTTTTTACTCATTATACCGCGTGCAATCCACAGATTCTCCTACTCCGCCAGCATCCCCCGTGCAAGAACCGCACGGTCCCCCTGAAAGGTAATCTCAAGAAATAACAGCCGGCAGCCCGGACGGGGACTGTATTCCATGTTCGGCCGGCGGCCGTCGTATACCTCCTGCAGAACCTGTTTGGTAAAGGGAGAAACAGAAAACGTTTCCTTCCCTTTGGCCCCCTGCACAGTCAATGTGCCATCTGAGGCCACTGGTTCCTCAAACCAGGTCACCGCCGATGCCCCTTTGGCCTTTATGGTCACTGAATCCGCATGTACCACCCGGTTTTGTTCCGCTGCACCTTCCGCCCCCAGCCGGGCCAGTACCGGAGAGTCCGCCAGCGCCTTCACTTCCCTGTCCGCATATACGGCAGGACTTCGCCGGATATACTGCCAGGCGGATTGTATTTGCTGCCTCGTATGTCCTTCCGGATTTCCCTCTACAATGCGGCCATCCTGAACCATATTTGCATATTTCAGTGCTGCATACAGGCGTCCTTTCTGATTCTGCACCGGTACATCAATGGCATTAGCCGGCGTAACCGTCACCAGCAGAGCCAGTGCAGAGGCCAGCAGCCACAGATTCCGGATAGATTTTCTCCGCATCCCCTGAAAAAGGGAAGCCAGCCCAAAGACGGTACATACCATGGAGAGATATCGCAGCGTAGTAAGCCCATACGCCTCATAACGGATATACACCCCCAGCAGCTGCACAGTGACTATGGGAAGAAGTGTCAGTCCAATATACAGAAAAAAGGATTTTCCTTTTACTTCTTCTGTCTCTCCCAGAAGGAAATAAAACAGCGTATATCCCAGAAGTGCCAATGTACCGAACCAGTTCATAGTCCCGGAGGGCATTGTACCAAGCCACAGAATTTTCCCGATATAGACATAAAGGATAAGCAGATACAGCCCATACACCGGAAAAAGAACCCGTTGGCACAGCTTCTTAAGCGACGAAGGAACCCTCAGAGGCGCATTCTCCTCCGGAATGGACGCAAGAAACCAGTTCCATCCGACAATACAGATAGAACAGGCGGCCGCCATACTCCACCAGTACCAGGGAAGAGAAATCAGCATGGCATCTACCGCAGCCAGACACAGAGAAAGTGCAGCCATGGACAGAATACTGACTCCGGCAGCCTGAAGAGCCCCCAGGAACAGGTGCGGAAACAGGCCGGAGCGGTGATTTCGGGACACCACATACAGATTCATACTCATAAACGCCGTAACTATTCCCAATCCGGCCATGACTACATAATCTTTCACGGCCATAAGCTGCAAACCACCCCAGATGAGGATACACGCAGCAGCCGGCGGAATATAGCGGACAAAGGCCTTCCCTCTTTTTGTCTGTCCCTCCTGCATAATATCCCATCCGGCAGCCAGCAGAGTCGATGCGCAAAGAGCAAGAAACAGACTCAGCATCCGGATATCAACTCTTCCGCTTATGGACATGCCGGACCAGCAGAAAAAGAGAAGAAATCCCCAGAAGGAGGCAGCACGAAAGCGCGCCATTCCCCGCCTCGCCCTGCAAATCCAATGCATTCCCCACTGCCACAGTTTATTCATAGTTTCGCCCCTCCCTTGCATTACGTTATTTCTATTATTTCTATATATGTATTGTATCATGAGCCCCACTTTACCCGGCTGTATCTGACCATGGCATAGCTTCAGGATATATCAACTCATTGTTTATTTCTTCATTGACTGGCTACAGGGCCGATGATACTATTTACCCATCAACTTCACGTTGAGAGGGAAATCCCCCAGATGCTCCTCTTTCAGGCATTGAAGGATTTCCCGACATTCCCTATAAAACAATTCCTATTGAAATACATTGAGGAGGCCCATTATGAATCTGAAGAAAACATTGATTATTTCCGCCGCAGCAGTCGGCGCTGCCCTTTTCCTTTATGGCTGCGGAGGCAACGATGCTGCAAGCTCCACTTCCAGCGAATCGGACACCATTTCTGTAGGTACTACCGCAGGTTACAGTGAAGATGTAGTAGAATTCGTAGCCAAGCAGGCAGAAAAACAGGGCCTCCACGTCAAGGTCGTATCCTTTGGCGATTATGTAACACCAGACCAGGCACTGGCTCAGGGCGACATTGATGTCAACTCTTTCCAGCACGGTCCATTCCTCGATGCATTCAATCAAAAGAATGGCACCGACCTGGTATCCATCGGCAACACTTACCTGGCTCCACTCCGCGTATATTCCAAGAAGCACAAGTCTCTCGCTGAACTTCCAAACGGAGCATCCATTGCGGTTCCAAATGACCCATCCAATGAAGGACGTGCGTTGCTTCTTCTGTCCAAGCAGGGGCTAATCACCCTGAAGAACGGGACCGACCCGACCAAGGCTACCACGGCAGATATCGCTACCAATCCGAAGAACATCAAGATTGTAGAACTGGAAGCCCCACAGCTCCCACGTGCACTGGATGACTGCGATGCTTCCGTAATCAACGGTGGCTATGCTGTATCCGCTAAGCTGGATCCAAAGACAGCCATCGCTACGGAAGATGACACCAGCCCATACATCAACATTATCGCTACCCGCGCTAAGGATAAGGATAATCCGACTTACAAGAAGTTTGTAAAGATTTTCCAGAGCCCGGAAACCAAGAAGTACATCGAAGACAATTATGCAGAAACTCTGGTACCGGCATTCTGATGAGCCAACAAAAAACCGCATGGAAATTCCATGCGGTTTTTATGTTGACTAATGGGCTGTAAGCTGTATCAGGGTTATGGTCTGACGTCAAATGCCCAGGGCGGTATGGGAGTCTTCGACTTTCGTAAAGGGATTCTGCAAATAGCCTCCTGAGGGGTTATAGGACAAAAAGTGTTGTTCCATAATTCAACACTAATCTTCAATCAAAGATTGCAATCCTTCTACTCGAGACAGCAAATCCCTATGGGACTCTAGAGGGCCCCTTAACATCAAAAGGCGGGACGGCAAAAACTTCTAATGGAAGTTTTTGTGTGATAGATGTTGCACATGGAATGAAGAGAATGTCTTCTCGTCATTGCCCACAATTCCTTACAATTGGAAATTTGTAAGAATTTTCTATAAGCGGTGAGCGGGTCCGCATTAAAGCCTGAGATAGGTAAGCAAGACAATCAACTTCAAAACGGAGCACATCAGCACGCTTTCCTACGCTCTAACATAGAGGATTCTACTTTCCACCATCCGTCTTGGCGGATGGTCCCCCTCTCTCTCCAGAGAGGGAAACGTATGGCATGCTTCTCTTCATACAGCTTTTGCAGTCTTGTCTTTTACGCAGAGGGAAAAGTGCCACATGTTACCATTATTCCTATACTCTGACATACCGCATTCTACTTTCCCCCACCAGCCAAAGGCTGGCGGTCCGCCCTTTCTCTCCAGAACGGGAAACGTTTTGCATGCTTTCCCTTAGTGCAACTTTTTCCTTTGGCATTAAAAAACACACGAAATGTCCTATAACCCCCTCTTGGGTATAAGCACAATAAAAAGCCTGGTATGAAAATTTCATGCCAGGCTTTTTACATGAACGAACCCCCGCAAGGTTACGCCTGCTATCCGCAAATCCCTAAGGGTTTCGGTCTATAGGCTCCACTCATTTTTTCTTAGAACGATCTGATTTCCTGAGGTCTTACAGTCGTCCTGCTCTTCTTATTTTTTAAGCGGTAGTACCCAGGAGAGACCGCTCTCTTCCAGTTCCCGGATTTTATCCGTGAAACCATAGTATTCTTCTTTGTCCAGATCCACTTCAGTCTGAATCTGCGACAGAGCACTTTTCTCAGAAGGGCCAGGTTCCTGCTGGCTATGACCGCAAAAAATATGAGCCAGTGATAACCCGCTGGCTCATACTCTGAAACCTTTATGCTTCAATATCTGCCTTACTCAGATTCCGGCCCTGTTAACCGTTTATCTGCCTCCGGTTCCATTTCTCCATCTGCCTTTCCCAGCTCCTGCATAAACTGATACATCATCTGTTCATACCTGAACACTCCGGCATTTTCTTCATTCACATAGGATAGAGTTGTTTTTGCCGTACAGGTACAGCGCCACTCTCCCACATGATGAATGGATTCTATATGCCGAACCGCTTCCTGCTGAATCTGTTGCATATCCGCCGGATTCTCATACTGCATAATCACATAAAACTGTCCATCAATTACATAGGCAAGAATAGCCATGTGATCAAACACATCCTGCAACGCCTGACTGATTGCCTTAAGATACGCATTGCCTGCCGTATCCCCAAACGTTCTACGGAATGGTTCATATTCCTTGATATAGAACCCCATAACGCAGAATTTCCTGCCATGATGCCAGAATTCTTCCAGGTAGTGATTCATATTTTCTGCCAGCCCGCGAAGGTTATTCAGCCCGGTTATCGGATCTTCCAATCGCCCCTTTGTATAATTTTTCTCATCTGCAAGCTGCTGTTCCAAATCCACAAAGAACCCCAGAAGACCGACAATCTTGCCATCCTCGTATACCGGCATCTTATTAGCCAGAATATAATGGAGTTTTCCACCCACGATACAGGTTCCCCTGGCTCCAATAATCGATTTACCCTGCGTGAGTACCTCCACCTCATCGTCGTGAAACGGGCCGTTCTCAATATGCCAGTGCATGTCTTCATCGGTTTTCCCTATCAGTTCATCCACAGAGGATAGCCCGTAATATCGCAGAAAGCTCCGGCTCGCCCCGGCAAATCAGCGGTTTTTATTCTTCCAGAAGCACATGAGCGGAGAATTCGTACACAGATTGGTCCACAATATGTCAGCATTGGAACCCTTTTCTTTCAGTGTTTCGATTTTTCCCTGGCCCATTCAGTCTTTCCGCCGGCTGAGCATATCCAGCAGTTTTTCCGAATCGAACCCGGGATGCATGACCATGAGCAATATCTTTCGAAAATCTGACTGGGCAGTGCCATAGCGATGTTATATGTCCACTGATATTCCCCGTTTTCATTTATTTTTCATGTTCAGCCAGATTTTTCACATCGTTCACTACATCAGCCACAGTAATGGATTTCATCTCATCCTCCATGGCCTTCTGCACCTGTCTGAGCCGGCCATCCAGTGCCTTGTGGATATTTCTTCCGACATAGCACTTCATATTAGGATGTTCATGGAAATGAAACAGGCCCTCCTTGCCTATGCCATCAATGGCCTTATAGACATCATAGAAAGTTATATCTTTCAAATCCTTTTTAAGACTCATGCCACTTCGGCCCTGGCTGGAACTGATAAGCCCCGCTTCCTTGAGTTGCCCCATCACATTGCGGACAATGACCGGGTTTACCCCGATGCTTCCAGCCAGAAAACTGCTGGTTCTCTTCTCTGGTTCTTTAAAACAATCAATGGCGGTAAGCATGTGTACCGCTATGGTAAATCTACTGGTAATCTGCATAATATCCTCCGTCTTCTGTACTATATCTTTCAGAGTTCATCCTGTCAATATGCAGATTACATGGGCAAGGTCATGTTTATTACTTTTCAAGAACGCTGATGCGCTGGCGGATGTGATTTCCCTTTACGATTTCATCCACCATAGCCATCGCATAATCTGCATAGCTGATAACGCTTACGCCCTTGCTGTTCACGGTAAATTCTTCACCAGCCAGGATATATTCGCCAGTGCGTTTCCCATCAGCTTCAAATTCTGCGGCCGGGCTTACGTAAGTCCATTTTACATCGCTGCGCTGGCGGAGTTCTTTCAGGGATTTGGCCATAGCATTGGCTACCGGCTTATAATCATCCGGGAAATCCGGTGCCTCGGAAATCATCAGCTTATGGGAGGCGTCCGTGTAGAGAGATCCTGCTCCACCTACCACCAGAAGGCGGGTGTCACTTCCGGACAGGATATCGCTAAGATGAGCCAGAGATGTGCTATGCATAGGAAGTGTTTCTTCGGTCCATGCGCCAAAGGCATCCACTACGGCATCAAAACCTGCCCGGTCTTCTCTGGTCAGATCAAAGATATCTTTCTTCACATAATGCTGTGCATCGGTGTTGTTGTCTCTTCTGCCGAAGGCGGTGACTTCCAGACCTCTGCTTACTGCTTCAGAGATAATCTTACGTGCTGCCTTTCCGTTGCCTGCTACTACTGCAATTTTCATGATGATTTCCTCCTGTATAAATAAATGATTAATTGATAGAGAGATTTGTTTTATTTGTAATTCTCTTAGTTACAAGTAAAATATATCATCCGGAATTCTACTTGTCAATATTATTTTTACATGTAGTTTAAAAATTTACATTCTGAAATTATCAATGAGTCACGCCTGCTATGATAGAATAAATACAGAGTAAATTTCTCCTGAATTACTGACAGCTAAGCTAAAAGGAGGTTCCTATGAATCGACGAATGATTCTCAACACGATTATGCTTGGAATGTTTATTTTCCTCTTTGCCTTTAAACTGTTCCCACGCCCCTGGCATCAGATAGCCGGGGTACTGGTGCTCCTTCCCGTGTTGATTCACGCAATAAACAACCGGCGCTGGTTTTCTGCTCTGAAGCGCGGTCGCTGGAACAGAAAGCGCCGTCTTTGGACCACAGCCAACCTGGCTCTTCTGGCAGGAGTTCTCTTTACGGTATTCACCGGCTTTTTGTGTTCAGATTATATGACCACCTCCTATGGCAGCACGCTTCCCTACAATGCCCACCTGATTTTAAGACTCCACAAACTATTTGCTAAAATCCTGCTCCTGCTTATCGCTATCCATGTACTTCTGCACCGGAAGGCCTTTTACTCCTGGATCCGTCACGGGTTGCAGCGTTAACTATCTATAAAGAGGCATTGCAGACACAGAAAAAGAGCGGAATCGAATATCGTCACCCGACGGTTCGGTTTCCGCTCTTTTGTATTGCCCTTTACAGGAACTCAGTTTTTTATTTTTCCCCGGCCACTGATTCATTGACCCAGTTAATAAAGTTGTCCGTGCTGCTGCCAGTCCGTGCTGCTGCCAGTCCGTTCTGCCATAGTATGTTTCTTCTCCCACACCGTGGCAAAATCCACATCTTCCACATCTTTTCTCTGCTTAAGTGCCAGAACCAGGTTGACTTCTGTGGTCAGTGCGGTATCTCCCAGAGAAATACCTGTATGGATTCTCCAGTGCTTAGCCAAAGTAGATGGCTTCTTTTCTCCCGCAGGAACCAGGATGAATGTCATGGGATCGTACATAAGCTGACGTGTCAGGGTATCCACATGCAGTGCATCCACGTTATTCATATCCCCTTCATAAGCCTGACGGATAGAATCATCGTAATCGCTGTAATTCTTGTACGTATTCTGTCTCTTTTCCATGAAATAGGTCATATTTCCATCAAAATGAAGGGCATCATTCTGTCCATTTCCAAAGAGCAGATTTTCAGCCTGCGCTTTCTGCAGATCATCAAAAGCTCCTACACTCTTGGTTGCCTGCTTCATATGTTCCACAAAAGCCTCTACAGAAGAAATCGTTGCTGTATTGGTCTTTTCATCGTAAGTAATCCGTGGATTATCCCCATTCAGCGCATCAATATATTCCTTTGCACTGTTATAGGTATGAGGTTCTTCCTGGGCCATAGGCATCACAGGCGCCCCCTTAGGCGGTGTCCATCCTCCCATAGATTCCTGCACCCCCTGTCCGGGGAATGCGCCGTCCACCTGGAAATCACTCTGCCCTGTAGTTAACGGGAACTGATTATCCTTCAGAAAATTATTCAGTGAGGTTTCAATGGTCGTCTTCAGATAATCATAATAAGGACCGGCCATATAAATCCCTGATTCAGACTGGGTCAGTGTAAGGACATTTCCCTGTTCATCCCGAAGTCCCATACGGTTGAGAGAGTCGGCATACGCTCTGGCCATATCCCTGGACAAAGACCGGGTCCATGTCCCATAAGCCCTGGTTCCTTCACTGCTGAACTGCCCCATCATCCATTCATAGGACAGATCGGCCTGCGTCAGATTGGTAATCGGGCACCAGCACATAGCCCCGTCAATGGCATCGCTAAGCGGTTTTCCCTGACTATCCTTCATCAGTGCGCCAATGGAAGACAGATAAGGCATATACATTTCGCTGTCTCCGGTCGCTCCCATAAGGGCGCTCTGTGCACCGCCGCCACTGTGTCCGAACGTGAAAATCCGGTTCTTGTTTCCTGGAATGAGACTGTCATTGCAGCGCAGATATCTGACCGCTGCCTTCAGATCGGTTACACCCCAGGGAGCTCCGCTGTCATAGGCTGTCCCATCTGGATTCGTCCCATTATTTCTGCCACGGCATCCGGCATATACGTAGACAAAGCCCTGGGACAGATACGTAGAAAGGCCGGTACCATCATAAGAGGATGGTGCCTTCTGTGCCGCATAGCCACCGGTATTGACCGGCATAACCACCGGGGCGGTTACCGTCGTATAGTTTCCAACTTTTGCCTTAGGATTTATCTGGCAGGTATAGGTTCCGTCCGGATTCTTCACGCCCTGCATGTAAGCCCCGGTACATACACAGCCAATGATTCATACTCTGTGGCCTGCGGCTTTGCGCAGTATACCAGCCCAATCTGGTAATAAATGTCGTTGGTTTCATCATAATTCCACTTCGTATTGTCCACATGAAGCGATGAGGATGCTTCGGGAATCTGAGCCACCGCTGTGACGACCGGTGGGTTGCCCTGCGCATTCGCCTCGGACGCATAAACTGACAGGCTACCTGTCAAGGCCACCGCCGCCATAAGGGCCAGACTCAGTGCTGCTTTTTTGCGATTCACCATAATTCCTCCTGTTTCAGAAAAAAAAGAACCGCAGACTCACCATGGGATGTCTGCGGCATTCAATTCTCGTCGGCTGCAGGCCCCATTCACGGGTGCCCCGCCATTAAATTAGCCTTATTCTATGTGATTTTCTGAAAAAAGTAAGCCGTGTATGGCCACCATGAATACAGAAGCTGTCGGTATCATAACCCGTTATACTGTTCGTCCGACACCGGTTCAAGCCATTCGTTACTGGTATTTTCCCCAGGAACTTCAAAGGCCAGATGAGAGAACCAGCTGTTCTTCTTAGCCCCATGCCAGTGTTTTACCCCGGCCGGAATCTCCACAATGTCACCAGGCTTCATAGTCTGTGCCGGTTTTCCTTCTTCCTGATACCAGCCTTCTCCGTCTACGCAGATAAGAATCTGTCCACCGCCTTTGGTTGCATGATGAATATGCCAGTTATTCCGGCATCCCGGTTCAAAGGTGACATTGCAGATTGTGAGTGCCTCTCCCGGTTTAGTAAGTACATTGAGATAAGACTGGCCAATAAAATATGCAGCATACGCATCATTTGGCTGCCCCAGTCCAAAGAACCCGCCATGATTTTCAGAAGGTGCCGCATCGGCGTATACTTCTTTCGCCATGTGGAAAGCCGCCCAGGCATTAGGCCAGCCGGCATAAAAGGCAATATGAGTCAGAATTTCTGCCATTTCCTCCTGAGACACTCCGTTCTTCCGGGCAGTTGCCAGATGATACTTCAGCGAACTGTCCGTGATTCCTTTGCCAATGAGTGCACTGATAGTGACAATGCTTCTGAGCTTGAGGGATAATTTAGATTCTCTTGACCATACTTCTCCGAAAAGCACATCATCATTAAGTCTTGCGAATTCCGGTGCAAATGCACCGAGCTGTTCATGTCCTGCTGTCTGTTTTTTCATAATAATTCCTTTCTGTAAATCGAAGCGATTTCAGGCCTTCTGCTGCTCCACTTCCAATAAATTCAGTGTCCGGCGCAGCCTGCATAATAAGTTCTCCCCATATCTCAATTTCGAGCCAGGCCGGGATGAGCCAGTCCCCCGGATTGGTCGAAATTCAGAGCCTCTTTCCGTCAACAATATGAATGTCCGGAAATGCTTCCCTGCGCTGACTCTCACTGTCTTCAATCCCTGACCCGCCTGAAGTAGCAAAGAGATGAACCGTCTTTCCTTCCAGATCTGCCTGTTCAAAAAATGTATCTATAATACGGGGATGAGTGTACCACCAGATGGGATACCCGATCCAGATTTCATCCACTCCGGACAGATTTGGCAGTGCCTCAATTTCCGGACGACAGGTCTCATCCTTATGTTCCTTTACGCATCGGCTCCATGGGTTCCACCAGCGCACGTCAGCAGACGTATATGGCTCACTGGCCCGGATTTCAAACAAATCCGCCCCCACACGTTCCGCCAGTTGTTCTGCTTTTCTTCGGGTAGTTCCACTGCATGAAAAATAGGCAACCCGTTTACTCATATTCATCTTCTCCATTCTTCTTTGTGTCCTTTGGTTATCCCCTGCCAAAATAAAAGCACAGCAAAATGGCTTTCTTCTATGATTTTATTGTACTTCTGCTTTTTTATTATTAAAAATACCTTTTAATTCACAGAATTCATGCTTTTAAGGCATTATAATTTATTAAAAAATAAATTATCTGTTGTATAGGCTTCCTGCTCTGGTAAACGGCTCTCTTGATTTTGCCGTCCATAGGTTTCAACAACAAACCCACAACATCAACCATAAAAGATCTCACTCTCCCTTTATGGCCGTGCATCCGCCGCCTGTACGCTGGAAACCATCCCGGTAACCGAACACAGAACCACCATAGTAAGAACTGCACGCTTTAACCATGTCTTTTTCATACCGTATCCTCCTGAACTATTAATGTACTGCATTCTCAGTATAGAAAGACATGTTATAAACTCTGTCAGATTCACGTTTGCTACCCGTTAATTATTGTCATATATGAGAAAATTCGGAGGGTATCCACATGGTTTTTAATTTACATTTCTCCCGCAAACTGTGGAGATGAACATTTCTTGATTTCCAATTCATCTCAGGGTAAGCTGAATTTAGTTATATGCAACCGCCGCCGGGTGGTTTTATGGAGATACTTTCATTCTCCGGATAAATATCAGATTCTGTATCGTTAGGCCTTAGAAGATACAGGATTCTGATATTTTTTTATTTTCAGGAGGTTACTATGCAATGGATTACTCTGCTTCTGGCAGGCATTTTTGAAATTACCTGGGCTACTACCGTAAAAATGTCGGATGGTTTTACAAAACTGACTCCTTCCCTCATCACCGCAGTTGCCGGTATCGCCAGCTTCAGCTTCCTTTCTATAGCATTAAAAAGAATTCCCCTGGGACCCGCCTATGCCATCTGGACAGGAATCGGCATTATCGGCACCAGTATTAAGAGTGTTTTCCTGTTCAAAGAAACATTGATCCTAGCCCAGATATTCTGCATCGCACTGATTGCCACAGGTATCATTGGATTAAAACTGATGGCCTGATGCGGGTACCGCTTCGGACATATGCAGGAGGACGAGCGGGAATATGCCAGCCCTATATTCTCCAAGCAAAAACACCGCCAAAATTTTAATTAGCGGTGTTTTTGCTTGGTTTTAATTATGTTATAGTCCCTTTTATTTTGCCTCCCCAAAGTTCAACCAGGTCTGGTAAATACGCCAGCTGTACTTTTTATGCTGCATTGGCATTAATCTGTTCAATAACTTTTCGAATGCCTAACCAAACATTAGTATCCGGGAAAATTTCTACTACACTGCCCTGATTTGTAAATGGTGGTTCCATCAGTACAGACAAATCTTTCATCACGCCGTTGTGAATAATGTATTCTACAATCTGATTCACAAAATAAATCTGCCGGCTATCCAGATTCACATCATTTAGATAGGCAGAGAACGCCTCTTTCGCTGCATTCATATCCAGGCCAACTATGCTGCGCACGAATTCTCCAAGAGGTTTATCTCCATATTCCTGCTTATATTCTTCTCTGGTGCCTACTTCACTCCAGAGGACCTCTTCCAGCTTTTTAATATCTTCTGCCGTTAATGGCTGATTGGTCTTCAGCTTGGTGATAGTATCCATATCCTGATGTGTCCGGACATAATATTCTGCTTTCTTTTTATAGTTTGTCAGCTCGCCATAGTTCAGAGAAGGTTCGTTAACCTTCATATCCAGAATATCATCTGTGAAATTCGTATCGTATCTCACAGATTTCTTCTGTACATAATCCATCAGATCCCGTAGTTCCTGACGGATTGTCTCTAATCCATCGATACCGGCATGGTCCAGATAATCTGTATGAAGGATGGTATCAATCAGCTCAGATTTTTCCTGAACAGCAGGGATATGCGCAACATCAGCTAGTGCTCTGACATGTTTCTTTAGATCTTTTTTTGCTCGTGAATATTTTTCCCCTGATAGATAAGCCAGTTCCATTCCGTAAAGCAATGCATCAAACCGGACACTGCTTGCCGGATCAGAATCCGGTAAAATGAGCGGAGCAATCTCGTCCCATATAATCAGCGTATCCTCATATGTCAGTATCTGATAACCTTCCGGTTTAGCATACCGATCCACATACTGAATATGCTGTCGAACAGCAAAGTTCTTTCGATTCAGTTCTGACACTTTTCCGCTCATGATTTTAACAAGCTTTTCCCTGTATGCTTTTAAACTATCTGTCTGATTTTCCAGAGTCTGCAACTTATAGGCAATCTGAAATTCCCGGGCAAAAACAGCTCCCTGCAGTGCAATTTGATCTACAGAAGGCTTCCCTTTGTGTATACGGAAGAATTCGAAATTCCCACAAAAATCAAAAATATAAAACTTATCTTTATCCACCCCATCCATCAGTCCCGGACAGAGTCTTGTACCACGGCCAATCATCTGCCAGAACTTCGCCTTGCTCCTTACCTTTTTGAAAAAGACAAGATTCAAAATCTCAGGTACATCAATACCTGTGTCCAGCATATCTACCGATATGGCAATCTGTGGCAGCTTCTTCGGATCGGAGAATTCATCGATTGCGCTCTGTGCGTAATTGATTCGATTGTCTATGACTTTGGCATAATCATCAGGAAAACGTGGATATTCTTTATGGAACACTTCAAGAATCTTTTCAGCATGGGCATGATTCTTTGCAAATATGATGGTCTTTCCCATCTTCTCCCCATAATCAATTTTTAGTCCTTTGGTCATAACAATGTTCAGGACTTTGCTGATGGTATCCTCATTAAAAATCCACGTATTTAATGCCGAAGCACTGATAGATTCCGGAACGTTTCCTTCCTCATCCACGAAATCTTTTTCATATTCCTCTTTTTCCTCATCAGATAATTCGTCGTAAGTAATCCCCTGATTAAGGAATTTTAAAGAGGTCTCCACCGACTGAAAATCTACCAGATATCCATCCTGTACGGCCTGTGCCAATTCATAGCCATAGGTTGGAACACCATTTTCTAAGTCAAAAATCTCATAAGTGTTTCTGTCTATTTCATCCTTTGGTGTAGCCGTCAAGCCGACAAGCGGTGCATCAAAATAATTGAAAATATCACGGTATTTATTATAAATGGAACGATGTGCTTCGTCACAGATTACCAGATCAAAATGCCCACAGGAAAAGATTTTTCCTTCTTCATCTTTGGCTTCATCAATCAGGTTAATCATCGTCTGATAGGTAGAAAATATGCAGTGTGCCTCATAATCTCCATTCTTTTCTGCAATATTGCTGCAGGAAAGATCTGGCAGCAGATTGACAAAACTCCGCTTTGCCTGTACAACCAGCGAAGTTCTATCCGCAAGGAAGAGAACATTCCGAATCCATCCGGCATTCATCAATATTTTACAGAGAGCAATAACCGTTCTTGTCTTACCGGAACCGGTCGCCATAACCAGCAGGGCTTTTCTACGATTCCTGTTATCAAAGCTGTCACAGACTGCCTTGATAGCTGCCTCCTGATAATATCGTCCGGCTATCTTCTTATCTACAAACACATTGTTGAGACTTGTCCGCATATACCGCAGATTAAACCATTTCTCGAGATCACGTTTTGACCAGATAGCTGCGCACTTGCGCTCTGGGTATTGTCCGTCCACAATCCTTGTTTCAAATCCATTGGTCAGAAATACAACCGGCCGCCTATGATACATCTTCTCCAGAATATCCGCATAAAGCTTTGCCTGCTGCCGGCCCCTGGATACATCTACACAGGTCCGTTTTGCTTCGATAACGGCAAGTGGGCGATGAGCATCATCATACAGCACATAGTCAGCGTACCCTTTATGCGCTGCATTTGGCATGCCCTCCAGTTCTACTTCATTCAGCCAGTCTTTCCCCTCAATCCAGCCAGCATCCACCAGCATGGTATCGATATAAATCTTCCTGGTCTTGAATTCCGAAAGATCCAACGGCTTTACCACATAATCGGAAGCCTTATTTTCTCTGCGTCTGGTCAATTCTTCTTTAAGGGCCTTATTTTCTGCCATCAAAGATTTCAGATCTACATCAGAGAAATCACCGGCTGCCTTATTGGAAGCGGATGTAGCTGCCGATCCCTGCGCAGACTGTTTCAGGAGCGATTCATCATACTTTCGTTCCTGATAATTCTCACCATAGCAATAGGAAATAAAATCCATAAACAGAAACAGATCTTTCAGGCACAACTTAGCCTGATCCAGTGTTATCGGCTTCCCGGTATGTGCCACCTGATTTCCCATACGCCGGATAAAATCCAGACGCCGCCAGAGATTGTCATCCACAATATCTCTGAATTCTTCTGTGTGAAGGAGCGTCACCAGATTATCCTGATAGGGCATAACTAATGCACCATCTACCGAGTACATCCATTTGATGGCAAATTCCATGGCGCGCCGGCAATTGAGTATGCAGGCTGACGGATCAATTGTAGCAATCTTCTCTGCCGATATAGCCACCGGGGCAAAGGTATGAAATTGTGGTTCAGCGTCCAGATAATCGAAATTCGTCATGCATCTCACCTGCTTCCTATCATAATTATTTATAGTATATCATTAATCAGCGCAAATTTAGATTTGTTGACATCAGACTTAAATGAACAAAATTCTTTTTGTAAACTTGTCGGTGGGATATAAATACCTATATTTTGCATTTCTTGTGCATTGATATTGGCCTGTCCAATGGCAGTTTTACACATATTCGCAAGCATATTCTTTGAAAAATCTGTATTCAAAAAAGTCGATACAAACTCCGGTAATGCTCTATCATTAAGCCGTACACGAATAATGAAACCAGCAAGTACCATTTGATCATCTTTATTGTATACGCATGTTTTTCCAACAAGCTCTTTGCTATTTGTCCGGTTAAATAACAAATCACCTTTTTGTACTGTGCATTTATCCAGTTCTTTATCTGGAATATTTATTGTTTTAACATCCGTTAGATCCAATTCTCCTGAATAGGTGATGTTATTCATGCGAAGATACGGATATCTCCCCTCTATTCCTTTTGCAGCTTTCCGACTAGAACCATAATGAACATCAGTAACCAAATCTCGAATTGTCCCCGTCTCCCATCCTTTTTCATTGCCAGGATAAGTTCCAAACATTTCGACAAATCGGGCTTTGACCATTTCATTAAGCTGTTCAATTTCCTGCATCTTAGCTTCTTTAATATTCCGAAGTTTTCCCAGTATTTCACCTATTTTAAATTGCTTTTCCTTTGGATACAGTGGGATCTCACAGGTTCTAAGCCATTTGGTACTTATATTTTTCTGAGCTACGCCTTTAGATGCACTAATGCATTGCTGCTCAAAATAGTTACTATTTAAAAAGTGAAATAAATAATCCTTTGTAATTTTATTCGTTTTTACACGTAGACATGCCACTCGTTGATTTAATGCGGCAGGAAGAAATTTTTCATTTAGGATTGCAACTCGACCTACATTTCCCGTTAAAGACACCAAAAGATCATCTTTTTTTAACATATATCTTTCTATGCCTTTAGAATTTTTCGGATAAAAAACTGGGGATGTATCTTCAATATATCCTTTTTGAACATTTGCAATGCGAATAATTCTGATTCCATTATTTGTATAATTCTTGCTTTTAAATGCAAAACCATTTGAAATTTCAACCACATCACCAAGTCGTATTTTTTCCATTATTTTTTACCCACAATCATCAAATTTCATCCTTCAACATCTTTTCCAGTTCGCCCAAATCTTTCGTAATTTCATTTTCCAGATTTCGAATATTTGTCAGAATTTCACTTGTTGGCAGATATTTTACCGGAACATATTCGATTTTCTTGTACCGGTTCATAGACAGATCGTATCCGTTATCCACGATTTCCTGTTTTGGCACCATGAAGGACTGTTCTGTCCGTTCCCGTTTCATTTCCTGCTCCCGGTGCTGGAAACGTTCGATAATATCCGGAATATCATCGGCTTCGGTGGGCGTCCTTTTATCGTCCAAGCTAAGGCCATCAGCCTTCATATCATAAAACCAGACATTATCCGTACCACCATGATCCGTCTTTGTGAAAATCAGAATTCCGGTAGACACACCGGCATAGGGTTTAAATACACCGGATGGCATGGAAATGACAGCTTCCATTCGCTGATTTTCAATCAGTTCCTTGCGGATGGCCTTATGGGCTTTGGATGAGCCAAAGAGCACTCCATCAGGAACGATGCAGGCACACCGACCGCCCACTTTCAGCATATGAATGAATAAATCAACGAAAAGCAGCTCCGTCTTTTTCGTCTTACACAGTTTCAGCAAATCGGCAGAAACGATATCATAATCCAGACTTCCCTTGAAAGGTGGATTAGCAAGAATCAGCGTATACTTATTCCGGTCAGGATTCTGGTCAGACAGGCTGTCTCGGTATTCAATATCCGGATTCTCTATGCCATGAGCCATCATATTCATAGCCCCGATACGAAGCATGGTTCTGTCCATATCATATCCGTGAAACATATGATTCATGTAATGGTCTTTTTTTACTCTGTCAAAAAAGATTTCTTTCTTATGATGTTTCTTTTCATATTCCCCGGCTGCCACAAGAAATCCGGATGTACCACAGGCCGGATCACATATGATTTCATCCGGCCCCGGCTGCATCAGCTCAACCATCATTTTGATGATATGCCGTGGTGTTCTGAACTGTCCGTTCACACCGGAATTTGACAGCTTAGACAGGAGATATTCATACACATCACCACGGACATCCGTATCTTTCAGCCCACTCATCTGATCATACAGGGCATCCATGGCATCCACGATTTTAGAAAGCATCAGAGGCGTTGGAATCTTGAAAATAGCATCCTGCATGTATTTAGCATATGCACTTTCCTTATTTCCATGCAGATCTTTAATAAACGGGAATACCATTTCCTGCATAACGGTATACATCTTGGGTGCAGGGAAATCATGAAAAACAGACCATTTGAGCTGTGAGCCTTCGACAACACGCTCCCCGATAGTCACTTCTTTTGCAAAAATACTCTTATACGGAATGCCCAGCATAGCACTTTCTTTGGCGCGCAGATTATCCATGCCGTCCAGATCATGAATGAACATAAGATATGTCATCTGTTCAATCACATCCAGCGGGTTGGTCAGTCCACCCGTCCAGAATATTTCCCACAGACTGTCTATTTTATTCTTCAATTCTCCTGTAATCATATGCTTCTCCTAATATTTCTGTCATTTATTTAGGTCATAATATGCCAATATAACATAATTATAACATTTAATCCTGCCCGTTTCTGCCATCCATCCGCTCAACTGTCTTTTGTCATTTTCACCATATAAAAAAGGATTCCGGAAAACCATCTATTTTCAGATGGCATTCCGGAATCCTTCTTTTGTTTATATGCTGCTGTCAGTTTTGATTTGCCAGTAATTTTTTCAATACTTCTTATCTGTGGTTGATAAACAGTTCCGTTATCTGATAGCTGTCTGTTTCTTCGTAAGAGCAGCGATGAACTGGTCCTTTGTCAAAACAATAAATTTCTGCATCAGGAATCCCCAGCAGAATGGGGGAATGGCTGGCAATGATAAACTGCGCCCCCTGCTTCACACACCGGACAATTTCCCAGAGCAGTGTCAGCTGGCGCTGAGGCGACAGGGCCGCTTCCGGTTCGTCCAGAAGATACAGGCCATTCGCGCCGAAATTGTCATGTACCAGGGCAAGAAAGCTCTCGCCGTGTGACTGTTTGTGATATTCAGCCGAAGGATGCTCGACATCGGCATATTGTTCTTCCTGGGTAGCTACGTTATAGAAGCTTTCAGCCCGAAGGAAATATCCCCATTTTTCCTTGCGATATCCTTTACTCAGCCGTATGGCATCGCATAATTCAGGGTATTCATCATAGGTGGAAAAGACATAATTCTTTGTACCGCCTTCGGGATTAAATCCATGTGCCACCGCAATGGCTTCCAGCAGTGTGGATTTTCCGCTTCCATTTTCTCCTACAAAGAAAGTGACCGGTTTGCTGAATTTCAGGGTTTCTAGTCCCTGAAACGCCTGAATGTCCCTCACATAGCTGTCTTCATCCAGATTATTCCAGTCGAATTGTATTCCCTGTATAAACTGACTATTCATATCCGGCTTTTTCTCCTTTCTTGTCACGACTAAGAACATCACATAGAGGAAAATAGACATCAGATGATTCAGACAGTCAGCTATAAAAGGCAGGTACGAGATACGAGAATTGAGATTTGAGTCGGGAAACGGAAAATTTTTATGAAATGGTTATATCGAACATTTTTGTTCTTCCCTATGCTCTAACATATAGCAATCAACTATCCACCATCTGGCAAGCCAGACGATCAGACGTCAGACCGGAAACCTGTGGGGCTTCCTTTCAGACTAAAAGAACTCAGAACATTTTCATGCTTTCCCTTATCCCAACATAGAGGATTCTACTTTCCCCCACCAGCCAAAGGCTGGCGGTCCGCCCTTTCTCTCCAGAACGGGAAACGTGTTGCATTCTTTCCGTTAATCAGCTTTCGCATGCTTACCTTTAACAAAGTGAAAGAAGTGCAACATATTATCGTTGTTCCTTCAACTTCACATAGTGGAATCAACTATCCCCCGCCAGCTTTTGGCTGGCGGTCCACCCTTTCTCTCCAGAAAGGAGCTGCATACTGCATGCTTTCTTTTTGTGGGCTTTAGGATGTTTACCTTTTTATAAGAAATTATTCCATATCCACCTGCAATCCCCATGGGGTGCTTGGCCCTTGTGCGTCAGCTCATCTCTCTATTTCCTTCTTTTCTTTATACCTGCGTATGCGTTCAAGAGGGGCGGATCCTACGGTATATCCTTTGGACATCCGGAGGTCCATGGCCATATCACTTAATACCTCGTAATTGAGGCCGGTGCCTTCCTCATCGGCTGCATACTCAGCCGCCATTTCTCTGTCGATACCGATTTCCTCTGCCACTTCTGCGGCGTCGATGTTGGCACCCAGGAAAACGAACTGCCAGTTTCGTTCTGTTTTCATTTTCTCTATGACTGCCTTTATCTGGCTTCCTGTGTATTCTGTACTGGCGTTTTCGTAACCATCAGTAATAATGACAAAGAGTACCTTGTCATCTGGTCTCTGTTCCGCGGCTATGGTATGGATGGTCCGGCCCACGGCATCATAGAGTGCGGTACATCCGCGGACGTAGTACTCTTTGTCGGTCATGGGTTTTACTTCGTGGATATCCATCTGATTATGAAGCAATTCATATTCATCATCGAAAAGGACCGTCGTAACCTGACAGTCGCCCTCCACGGCCTGCTGTTTCTTCAGCATGGCATTGAAACCGCCGATAGTATCCGTTTCCAATCCTCCCATGGAACCACTCCGGTCAAGAATAAATACGAGTTCAGTTCTGTTGTTTTTCATCTGTAAGGACCTCCTATCCTGTCTTGTTATCTTCATCATACAGAATAGAAAGCCCTTTCGGGTCGCTTTCCAGGCGACAAATGAAAGCCAGGCCGGCTCAGGCAGAGGACTGATTCATGCAGAACCGAGGAGTGGCTGCTGATAATGGAACAGAGCATCATTGATTTCGTAAATGTCATACTTCTTATTGCTAATGAAATATTTTACGATGACGTCTGACAGAATACTCTGGGACAGTGCGAATCCGGCATGTTCCAGCAGATTCTCAGTTTCTTCCATATTCAATTCCAACCCAATGGCCAGTGCCAGTATGGTTCGCTTTCCCGGCATATATCCACGGCCTGTCCGGATTTTGGAAAACAGTTTGCGGCTGATATTGGCCTTCTTATACACTTCCACATCCGTTTTCCCCTTAGCGTCAATAAGATGCAGCAGTGCTTTGTTAAACGGTTCATCCAGCTGTTCACTCAATGCCTCAGGTATACCTGCAGCCGGAGCCCCGATATCAGGAAGGACACATTTCCCTTCTGAAAAATCCATGTCCGGTAAAGCCCCATATACCGCACCATGATGAAATGCCGGTTCATCTCCTGTATACTGCTCGGCCAGATACCATTCCATATCCCTCTGTTCCCGGAGAGGCATTATCTCCACCTCGGTAAAGAGCGTCAGATACACTGCCAGTTCATGGGTTTCAAGAAATTTACAGATTTCAGAAACCGCCACCTGCAGGGCTTCTTCTTTCGGATACCCGTAGGCACCGCTGGAAATGAGCGGAAAGGCCAGGCTTTCACAATGATACTGCTCTGCCAGATGAAGGGAATTCCTGTACGAAGCACGCAGTTGCTCTTCACACGCTTCCGCCTGCTCCTCGCGATATATAGGCCCCGGCGTATGGATGACATACCGCGCCGGCAAATCAAATCCCGGAGTAATGACTGCCTCCCCCGTCTTCACCGGACGAAGCGGGCAGCAGGCCTTCTCCATCTGCTCTGCCCCGAGATCGGAAGAGCGTCGTGTAGGGAAAGAGTGTAGATCTCGGTGGTCGC
>OBLF01001144.1_pt1 | contig 23251 bp, 18 predicted proteins | sample 1519231 | NCBI WGS metagenome assembly OBLF01 (sample SAMEA2602895, study PRJEB22501) | metagenome | reverse complement strand
TCAAGACCGTTAAGGAGCTGACCGGCGCTTCCCTGATGGAGGCCAAGAAGCTGGTCGAGACCCCGAACGCCAAGCTGAAGGAGCAGGCTTCCAAGGCTGACGCTGAAGACATCCAGAAGAAGCTGGCTGAGGTCGGCGCTAAGGTCGAGCTGAAGTAATTTAGCTTACCCAATAGCTTTTCAAGTACCGTGTGGTTTGTACCGCACGGTACTTTTTGTTTGTACACCTTAACAAAAACTTCATCATATCTTTGTACATTCCCACAGATTTGACCGTGTTCCCGCGTGCTTGCTTTTCGTATAATAATGATGTATCCTTTTTATATTGAATAAAATGGGAAAGTGAGGCTGTATACCCTTGGAGAACGAGAAGCCAAAAGGCAACGGCATGGAAAAATTGGCCGCGTTTATCGTTGATAAGCGCAACCTGTTTTTCCTTTTATACATATTCGCGCTGATTTTCTGCGCTATCGCCACCGGCTGGGTCAAGGTCGAGGATGACATCACGACCTACCTGCCCGACACGACCGAGACACGCCAGGGCCTGACCGTGATGAACGACAACTTCGTCACCTATGGCACCGCCAACGTCATGGTGTCCAACATCACCTACGACACGGCGCTGGAAATCCAGGAACAGCTTGAGGATATCGACGGCGTGACCACCGTTGATTTCGACGACACCGACGAACATTACACAAATGCGTCGGCGCTGTTCAGCGTTAGCTTTGACGGCGAGGTCGGCGACGCCCACGCCGAGCAGGCGCTGCAGGAGATCCGCGACGAGCTGGAAGGGACCTACGACACCTCGATTTATTCCGAGGTCGGCTACGATTCCTCCGCCGATCTGCAGTCGGAAATGGTCGTCATCGTCATCATCGCTGCCATCATCATTGTGCTCGTGCTGACGCTGACCTCCCGCTCCTACGCCGAGGTGCCGGTCCTTATCATGACCTTCGGAGCGGCCGCGCTGCTGAACATGGGCACCAACTTCCTGTGCGGCACCATCAGCTTCATTTCCAACTCCGTCACCGTCATATTACAGCTGGCGCTGGCCATCGACTACGCCATCATTCTGTGCCACCGCTTCAGCGACGAGCACGAGACGCTGCCCACCCGCGAAGCCTGTATCGCCGCGCTTTCCAAGGCCATCCCGGAGATTTCTTCCTCCTCGCTGACCACCATCAGCGGTCTGGCCGCGCTGGCGTTCATGCACTTCGGCATCGGCCGCGACCTGGCAACGGTCCTGATCAAGGCTATCCTGTTCAGTATGCTCTGTGTCTTTACGCTGATGCCCGGCCTGCTGGTGCTGTTCAGCAAGCTGATCGACAAGACCCGCCACAAAAACCTGATTCCCAAGATCACCGCCGTCGGCAAGTTCGACATCAAGACCCGCTTTATCATCCCGCCGATCTTCGGCGTCATCATCGTGGCGGCGGCGGTCTTTGCCAACCTGTGCCCCTACTGCTACACCTACACCGACCTGGTCACCGCCAAGCAGAGCGAGCGCCAGATCGCCTACCAGAAAATCAAAAACACCTTCGGTTCCAGCAACATGGTGGCCGTCATTGTGCCGTCGGGCGACTATGAGTCCGAGGGCAGGATCCTCGACGAGCTGGACGCCTGCGCCGAGGTCAAATCCACGATGGGTCTGGCCAACATTGAAGCGATGGACGGCTATATGCTGACCAACGCTGTGACCCCGCGCCAGCTGGCCGAGATGGCCGACCTCGACTTCGAGGTTGCCAAGGCACTGTACGGCGCCTACGCCGTCGACCATGACGAGTACGGCGAGATCATCAACGGTCTGGACGATTATAAAGTGCCGATCTACGACATGTTCAGGTTCCTGGAACAGGAGATGCACGACGGCAACATCACGCTCTCGGGTGATGTGCAGGACACGCTGGACGACCTGTTCGACCAGCTCGATGAAGCCCAGAAGCAGCTGCAGAGTGACGATTACAGCCGTATGGTCGTCTATTTGAACCTGCCCGAGGAGACCGACGAGACGTTCGCCTTCGTCAACAAGATGCACGACATCATCGGCAAATACTACGCCACCGATTCGTTCTACGTTGTCGGCAATACGACGAGCGCCATGGACCTGTCCAGCTCCTTCGGCGAGGATAACCTGCTCATCAGTGTGCTGTCCGCGCTGTTCGTTATCCTGGTCCTGCTGTTCACATTCAAGTCCGCGGGTCTGCCCGTGCTGCTGATCATCGTCATTCAGGGCAGTATCTGGATCAACTTCTCGGTGCCGTACCTGCAGCACACCCCGCTGTACTTCCTCGGCTACCTGATCGTCAACTCCATTCAGATGGGTGCAAACATCGACTACGCCATCGTTATCTCCAGCCACTACACCGACCTGAAGAAGGTCATGCGCCCGCGGGAGGCCATCGTCACAGCCCTGAACGAGTCGTTCCCGACCATCTTCACCTCCGGCTCCATTCTGGCATCGGCGGGTATTCTGATCAGCGTGCTGACCACGAACCCCGTTATCGCCGCCATCGGTACCTGCCTGGGCCGCGGCACGATCGTTTCCATCATGCTGGTTCTGTTTGTCCTGCCGCAGATCCTGATCCTGGGCGACACCATCATCGAGCGCACGAGCTTTGAGATGAAGGGCGTTGCCGGTATGGCCCGCACGGCCAGCGGCACACTGCACATCAATGGCCGCGTGCGCGGCTACATCAACGGCGTCGTAGATGCTGATATCAAGGGCGTGCTGCACGGCCAGTTCAGTGCGAACATTGCCACCGGCACCGAATTTACCGTTGATAAGCCCGATATGTACCTGTCGGAAGAAAACATCCACGAATCCAGCGACGCCGGGGAAGAAACCGCCCCGGATACCCCCGCCGCTGACGACACTGCGAAAGGAGGCGACGCCGAATGAACCGTATTTTCCAACTGACGCGCCGCCTTTGGGCCGCGCTGCTGGCGCTCTGCCTTGTGCTGACTTTGACCCTGCCTGTCTTTGCGGAAGGGGAGAGCAGCGCCGACATCACTGAAAAAGAGACTTACCACATCGGTACCATGGACGAGCTTTTACAGCTGGCCGACTACTGCCGCCTGGACAGCTGGAGCGAGAACCGCACCGTCATGCTGGACGCTGACCTTGAACTGACCGGAAGCGGCTTTAGCGGCATCCCGTCCTTCAGCGGCGTGTTCCTGGGCCAGGGGCACGTTATTTCCGGCCTGAGCCTGGTGAACGACGGCTCGGTCGTGGGCTTCTTCCGCTATGTGCAGAAAGGCGCCAACGTCCGCGACCTCGTTGTGCGGGGCCGCGCCATGCCCACCGGCAGCCGCACCACCGTGGGCGGCATTGCGGGCAGCAACGCCGGCACCCTGCATAACTGCCGGTTTGAGGGCGTATCCTCCGGTGCGTCCATCGTCGGCGGCATTGTCGGCACGAACCTGGCCTCCGGCGTCATCGAGAGCTGCACCACCACCGGCAGTGTTTACGGTGCGCACTTCATCGGCGGTATTGCCGGTGAGAACCACGGCATCATTGCCAACTCCACCAACACAGCCAATGTGAACACGACGGTGGAGCAGAACGATATTGACCTCTCTGAGCTGACGCTGGGTGACCTGATTGGCACCGAGAACGTGGCCGATATCACCGATATCGGCGGCATCGCGGGCCAGTCCGGCGGCGTTATCCGCGCCTGCATGAACCGCGGCACCGTGGGCTACCAGCACATGGGCTACAACGTCGGCGGCATTGCGGGCAGCCAGACCGGCTACATCGAGGGCTGCGTCAACTACGGCACCGTCTACGCCCGCAAGGAGGGCGGCGGCATCGTCGGCCAGATGGAACCCAGCAGCACGCTGGAATACACCAAAGACACGCTGCAGGAACTCAGCGATGAGATGGGCACCCTGCAAACGCTGGTCAACCGCGCCTGCGACGACGCCAGCGCCGCCAGCAGCGACCTGTCCAACCAGCTGGACGCACTGAAAAGCAGCGTGACCAGCTCCCGCAACGCCATCGAGAACCTGCTGCAGCAGACCGAGGACGGCATTTCCATCAGCAGCCAGACCGTCAAGACTGACCTGAGCCAGTTCAAGCAGAATTTGAAAAACACCACCGGCGACCCGGAGGACCCCAACGCCACCAAGCAGCCTGACGGCGCGGTCATCGACCCCATCTACTCCACAGGCGACCTGACGAACCGCAATAATGACGACAACGGCGACGATTCTGACAGTGACATCGATCTGCCCGACATCAGCCTGCCGGATATCGGTATCGACACAGGCGATATCGGTAAGGATATCCCGGTGCCCGAGAGTCAGGCCGAGGAGACCCCGACGCAGGACGAGGCCGTCACAGCCCCCGAGCAGCCCGCAGACCCGGCCCCGGCTGAACAGCCTGCCGAAGCGGCGGACACCGCCCCTGTGACCGAGAACGCCCCCGCCGGGCAGAGCGCGGAACCCGAAACCGAGCGCGAAGCCCACGGCCAGCCCGACCCCAACACGGATGCCGACAGCGATACCACCATCGGCCCCCAGCCCACGCCCGACCCGAACCAGGACGACGGCGGCTATATCGTCGAGAAGCCGGAGAACCGGGACTTCGGCAAGGAGCTGGTGGACGGCATCAGCGACGCCATCCCGAACTCCGTGGATGTGGAGATCCCCAAAGTAGAGCTGACGAACAAGGACGCCATCACGGCCAGCCGCAACGATTTGAGCAGCAACCTGACCAGCATGGGCGATATCGTCAGCAATCTGAACTCCAACGCAAGCAGCAACTCCCAGGCCCTGATCAACGATGTGCGCGCCATTTCCAACCAGATCAACAAGATCGGCCAGACGCTGTCCGGTGCCAGTGACAACATCAAGGACCCGGATGACATTGTGGACGATATCTCCGACGAGGACACCGACGACGATGTTGAGGCCAAGGTCACGAACTGCATCAACAGCGGTGTGGTCAACGCCGATATCAACGCGGGCGGCATTACCGGGGCCATGGCCCGGGAGAACGACCTGGACCCCGAGGACGACTACACCACCGCAGGCAGCGAGTCGCTGAATTTCACCTTCAAGACCCGCGTTGTGGCCCGCGACTGCACGAACTACGGCACCGTCAGCGCCAAAAAGCAGAACGCGGGCGGCATCGTGGGTGATGCAGAGATGGGTTCCGTCATCGACTGCAAAGGCTTTGGCACCGTCGATGCCGAGGACGCCACTGCCGTGGGCGGCGTGGCCGGTGTCAGCAAGTCCATTATCCGCGAAAGCTACGCCAAGTGCCGCCTGTCCGGCGCAAAGCAGGTAGGCGGCATCGCCGGAAACGGCGCGACGATTGAGAACTGCCGCGCTATGGTCATCATCGACAACGCCGCCGAGCAGCTCGGCGCGATTGCCGGGTATGTGGAGGACCCGCTGGACGGCAGCGTCACCGGCAACACCTTCGTGGACGAGGGCGTGGCCGGCATCGACAGCGTCAGCTACAAAAACATTGCCGAGCCGCTGAGCTATGCGGATTTTGCCGCACAGGAGAACCTGCCCAGCGACTTTGCCAGCATCTGCGTCCGCTTCGTGACCGAGGATGACACGCTGGTGCAGCAGTATTACATCCCCTACGGCAGCGACTTCCCGACAGACCAGCTCCCGCCGGTGCCCAACCATACGGGCCAGTACGGCAGCTGGGAGGACGTTGACCTTAAAAACATGACCTTCGACGCGACCATCCACGCCGAGTACAGTGACATGAACACCGTGCGCCAGAGCCAAGAGAAGCGCGATGGCCGCCCCATCGTATTGGTGGAGGGCAGCTTTGACACCACCGACGAGCTGATGCTCCATGAGGTGGACGACGCACCCGCAGCCCTCGGCGTTCTGGTCGAGGCCTGGGGCCTGGAACTGCCCGCCGACACGGGCCACACGCTGCGCTACATGCCGCCAGAGACAACCGACAACACCGAGCTGTGGGTCAAGACCGACGCAGGCTGGCAGCAGGCCGAAACGAGCGTGGACGGCAGCTACCTGACCTGCACTGCCCCCGCCGGGACGACGGAGTTTGCCGCCGTCAAGCTCCCCGCCAGCAAGGTCCCGCTGGCTGCCGCTGCCTGCGGTGCCGCCGCCGCGCTGCTGCTGGTGATTTTGTTCATCGTGCGCAAGCGCAAAAAGCGAAAAGCAAAAAAAGCTGCTGAAAAGGCAGAATAAAAGAAAATTCCTTCTGTGGTGTGACACCACAGAAGGGATTTTTTTGGCTTTCCCCCTTGGGGGAAGCTGTCACCGAAGGTGACTGATGAGGGGCAGCCTTCCCACGGCAACCTATTTATGGGCAATAATGGCAAACTTGCCCCTCATCCGGCGCTCCGCGCCACCTTCCCCCTTGGGGGAAGGCTTTTCCTTTAACACGCACCCACAAACGCCGCAAAAATCTTGCGGCTGTCCGCATTGACGGGGAACGAAAACTCCGGGTGCCACTGCACGGCCCAGACAAACTTCTTGCCCGGCAGACAGATGGCCTCGGGGATGCCATCCTCCGACAGGGCCATTACTTGCAGCGTCGGGGCCAGTTTGCGGATGGCCTGGTGGTGCAGGCTGTTCACGGCCAGCTCATACTTGCCCAACAGCTGGTAGAGCGGCCGCGCCGGCACCAGCGTGACACTGTGTACCGGCGCATCGTAGGGCGGCTTCTGGTGGTGCTCCGCCGCCGAGGGGTGCTCGGTGGGCAGGTCCTGGTACAGCGTGCCGCCCAGGTAGACGTTCAAAAACTGGATGCCCCGGCAAATGCCCAGCACCGGCTTGTCCTGTTCCAGGGCCAGCGCCAGCAGCTTTGTCTCCATGGCGTCACGCGCGGGGCAGGTCTCGCCGCAGGCGGGCACAGGGGCCGCGCCGTACAGGGCAGGGGAGACATCCTGGCCGCCGGTCAGCAAAAATCCGTCGCAGGTGTCGGCCAGCTGGCGCAGAGCGGCGTCATCGTCGGTCAGCGGCAGCATAATGGGCAGGCCGCCCGCCTGCTCCACGCCCCGCATATAACCGGGCAGCATCCAGTAACTCTCCCGCTGGGCATCCACCAGCGGCACAATTCCAATCAAAGGCCGTTTCATTCTTCCCACACCTCACTGTAAAAAATAAAACAGAGAAGCCCTTGCGTGACTTCTCTGTCCGTTGTGCTGATTATACCGCGCCGCGCGGCAAAATGCAAGCCCTACATCGGCGGGTGGTTCGCCTTAAACCGCTTGTCCGTCGGCAGGGTCGTGTATTTTTCGTACAGCTCCCGCAGCAAAACGGTACGGCGCACCATGCCGATAAACACGTTGCGGTCATCCACCACCGGCACAAAGTTCTGGTCGATGGCCGCCTTTAACAGCGTCGGCATATCGGTCGTGACCGTCACAGCCTTGTAGTCACGGCGGCGGGGAAAACTGGAAATGGGTACGTCCTCACTGGCTTCCAGATCCAGGCCGTGCAGGTTTTTCATGCCCCAGAGGATGTCACCCTCGGTGATGCTGCCCACATATTCGCCGTTCCGTTTCAGCACCGGGATGGTAGCGTAGCGCTGGTTCGACCATTTTTCCAACGTCTGACGCAGGGTGAAATCCTCGTAAATGTACAAGACATCCTGCTTGGGTGTCAAAAAGAACAAAAGGTTCATATCTTAACTACTCTCCTTTGGTAGTGTTGTCATACTTCTGTAACCAGTATATACGTTTGCACTGTAAACTTTGTGAATGGAATGTTAAATCCGCGCAACAAAATAAATTTCTCCGAAATGCCCTGTTCAAGCGGGAAAAAATGGTGTATAATAGCTAATGATTCATATAGTGCAGCTGCGGCTTTAGTCGTGGCTAACCCCGAAAAGGAGGATCGCAGATGATCACCAAGGTCAATCCCTATGGACATATTTCGCTGACCAATGACTACTTCTCCGGCCTGGTTGAGCAGGCCGCCAAGCAGTGCTACGGCATTGCCGCCATGGGTCAGGCCCCGGCCGAAAGCGTTGTGCGCAGCGCCCTGCGCACCGGCAGCCTGCCGCCGAAGGGCGTCACTGTCACGCAGGAGGGCGGCAAGTTGGTCATCGCCCTGCACATCAAGGTTGGGTTCGGCCTGAACATTTCGACCATCACCCAAAGCATTACCCACCGCGTCAAAGACGAAGTTGAACTTGCCACCGGCCTGAAAGTCGCCCGCATCGATGTGTATGTGGACGACATCATTGCCGACTAACAGAATTGTATCTGCAAACATGAGGTGTAACGAAACCATGATTACTGGCCAGACCCTGCGCGACGCCATTCTTTCCGGCGCCAACAACATTGCCAACCAGCGCACCCGCGTGGATGAGCTGAACGTTTTCCCTGTGCCCGACGGCGACACCGGCACGAACATGAGCATGACCATCGGCGCAGCCCGCGCCGAGCTGGAAGCCATGCCTGACAGCTGCACCGTGGCCGAGGCCAGCAAGACCGCTGCCTCTGCCATGCTGCGCGGCGCACGTGGCAACTCCGGCGTTATCACGAGCCTTCTGTTCCGCGGCTTCTCCAAGGCACTGAAGGATAAGACCGAGGCTTCCGCTGCCGACCTTGCTGCCGCATTGCAACAGGGTGTTGAGGCTGCCTACAAGGCCGTCATGAAGCCCACCGAGGGCACCATCCTGACTGTCTCCCGCCTGGCTGCCGAGAAAGCCGCCGAGTGTACCGAGCTGGACGTGCCCGCCATGTGGGATGCCACTTTGCAGGCCGGCCAGGCCGCACTGGACGACACCCCGAACCTGCTGCCTGTGCTGAAAAAGGCCGGCGTCGTGGACGCCGGCGGCCAGGGTATCATGCTGATCTTTGAGGGCATGAAGCAGGTGTTCGACGGCGGCGAGATCATTGCCGGTGCCGAGGTCGCCGCCAAGCCCAAAGTGTCCAGCGAAGCCGCCGGCAAGGGCGTCTTTGCCGATGACCTGATGAAGGTCGAGGACATCAAGAACGGCTACTGCACCCAGTTCCTGCTGCATAAGGACGAGGGTGCCAGCGTGGCCCGTCTGCGTGCATTTTTGGAGTCCAACGGTGACTCCGTTGTCGTGATCGAGGACGACGACGTGGCTAACTGCCATGTCCACACCTCCGACCCCGGCATGATGCTGAGCGAGGCCATCAAGTACGGCTACCTGACCAATTTTAAAATTGAAAACATGCACGAGCAGTTCCTGGCCCGCCAGAAGCAGGCCAAGGGCCTCGAGAAGCAGGCTGAGGCCGAGGAGAACAAGACCAGCGAGTTCACCTACGCCGCTGTCGACCCCGAGCGCGAGTACGGCTTTGTGGCCGTAGCTGCAGGCGAAGGGCTGAAGGCTGTGTTTGGCGACCTGGGCGTGGACGCGGTTGTCAGCGGCGGCCAGACCATGAACCCCTCCACCGAGGATATCCTGGCAGCCATCCAGAGCGTGCCCGCCAAGACGGTGCTCGTTCTGCCCAACAACAAGAACATCATCATGGCATCCGAGCAGGCGCAGAAGCTCGCGGACCGCAAGGTCATCGTGCTGCCCACCCGCACCGTGCCCCAGGGCATGACGGCCATGCTGAACTTTGACCCCGACCTGAAGCCGGAGGAGAACGCCGTTGCCATGATGCAGGCGGCGGACCACGTCAGCACGGGTCTGATCACCTATGCCGCCCGCGACAGCGAGTTTGACGGCAAGCCCATCAAGAAGGGCGAGATCATGGCGCTGGAGAACGGCAAAATCGTTGCCACCGGCACCGACCTGGTCAAGATGACCTATCGTCTGGCCCGCGCCATGAAGAAGAAGGATTCTCAGTTCATCACGGTCATTTCCGGCTGCGACGTCAGCGACGAGGACGCCGAAAAGACGACCGATCTGGTGCGCGCCAAGTGCGGCAGCAGTGTCGAGGTCAGCCACATCAGCGGCGGCCAGCCCGTATATTACTACATGATCTCTGTGGAGTAATTCGGACGTTATAACATAAAAAAGGCGAATTTGGGGCAGTTCCGAGTTCGCCTTTTTTGGGTATATGGGCGTGGCTGCGGCAAGGCTGCAAAGCCCCTCGCCTTAATCACCCTGTAAAAATTCCACGAAAGGAGGCCGCCCCCCTTGCCCACCATCAACGACTCCGTCCAATACCTCAAGGGCGTTGGCCCTGCTTTCGCCAAAAAATTTGAAAAACTCGGCATCGTCACCATCCGTGACCTGCTTTTGTGCTACCCCCGCAAATATATCGACTACACCCAGCCCTACACCGTCGTATCGGCCCCCTACGATATGGACTGCTGCGTCAGGGCCACCGTCCTGCAAAAGGAGCCGCCCCGGCGCATCACCGGCGGGCGGGTCATGAACCGGGTGCTGGCCGCAGACGATTCCGGGATTTTGTCCATGACTTGGTTCAATGCGTCCTACGCCGCCAACAATCTGGTGGTGGGGGAGACCTACTACTTTGAGGGGCGCATCGGCGGCACACTGACCCGGCGCGAGATTTCCCACCCGCTGGTGCGCACCGTGGCCCAGGTCGCGGCCTGTCCGTTCGTGGCTGTCTACCCGGGCACCGACGGTCTGCCCGCCGCCCGCCACGCCAGCTGCGCCCACGCGGCGCTGGCCTTTGCCGACGAGCTGACCGACCCGCTGCCGCCCGAGCTGCTGACCCGCTACCGGATGCCCACCAAGGCCGCCGCCGTGCGGGGCATCCACGCGCCCCAGAGCAGTGAGGAGTTGGCCGCCGCCCGCCGCCGCCTGATTTTTGAGGAACTGTATTTACTGCAAATCGGCATCTTTTTGCTGCGCAGCCACGGGCGCCACAAGACCAGCGCCCCGATGCACCCGCTGGATTTAGGGCCGTTCTGGCGCAGCCTGCCGTACCCGCCCACCGGCGCACAGAAGCGCTCGACCGAGGAAATTGTGGGGGACTTGTGCAGCGAGGTTCCGATGAATCGCCTGTTGCAGGGCGACGTCGGCAGCGGCAAAACGCTGGTGGCGGCGGCAGCTATCTGGTTTGCTGCACAAAACGGCTGGCAGAGCGCCATGCTGGCCCCCACGGAAATTTTGGCCCGGCAGCACGCCGTCACGCTGGCGGACCGGCTGGAGCCCTTTGGCGTCAATGTCACGCTGCTGGTCGGCGGCATGAAGGCCAAAGAAAAACGCATCGCGCTGGAAGCTATCGCCGATGGCCGGGCCAATTTGGTCGTAGGTACGCATGCCGTGCTGACGGACACCGTGGAATTCAAAAATCTCGGTCTCGCCATTGTGGACGAGCAGCACCGTTTCGGTGTGCGGCAGCGCGGCCTGTTGGCGGGTAAGGCCCAAAGCCCGCACCTGCTGGTCATGAGCGCCACGCCCATCCCGCGCACGCTGGGGCTTTTGATGTACGGCGACCTGGATATTTCGGTGCTGGACGAGCTGCCGCCGGGCCGCAAGCCCATCAAAACATGGTTTATCACCGGCAAAAAGCGCCGGGATATGTACGGCTTTTTGGACAAACAAATCGCGGCGGGGCATCAGGTGTACATCGTCTGCCCGGCCATCGAGGAAAACGAGGCCATGGGTGACCTGCAGGCCGTGACGACCTACTACACCGAGACGGCCTGCGCACTGCTGCCCAACCGCCGCATCGGGCTTTTGCACGGCAAGATGAAGCCGAAGGAAAAGGACGATGTGATGCAGCAGTTCAAGGCGGGCGAGCTGGATGTGCTTGTCTCGACGACGGTCATCGAGGTCGGCGTCGACGTGCCCAACGCCACGGTCATGGTCATTGAGAACGCCGAGCGGTTCGGTCTGTCGGCACTGCACCAGCTGCGCGGCCGCGTTGGGCGCGGCGCGGCGGATTCCTGCTGCATTTTGATTTCCGACAACGGCAACGATGCCGTGCGGGAGCGGCTGCAATTTTTGTGCCGCACATCGGACGGCTTCGCCGTGGCAAAGTACGACCTTGAAACCCGCGGCCCCGGTGATTTCTTCGGCTCCGCCCAGCACGGCCTGCCGACGTTGCGGGTGGCCGACCTTGTGCAGGATACCCGCACGCTGCGGGTAGCGCAGGATGAAGCCAAAGCGTTATTGGCCGAGGACCCGAATCTGATCGACCCGGCGCACCAGGCACTGTCCGATGAGGTGGAGAGGCTGTTTGAGACCGCAGGGGCGATGAACTGAGGCCTTTGGCTTCCCCTGAGGGGGAAGGCAGCGCACCCGAAAGCATCACTCCCACCGCCAAAAAATCCTGCATATCCCTTTTATTTCCCCGCAAAGTTTGGTATACTGATAGGTAACTTTACAAAGGAAACCTTTGCCTATGAAAAAATTCTGCGCGATACTATTTTCCTTCGTGCTCGTGCTGATCATAGCGCTGCCGGTCGCGGCGGAAGGGGAGAGCAGCACCCTTGCGGACAATGCTCCCTCGCTGACCGCCCCGGCTGCCTACGTGGTCAACCTCGACACCAACATCGTCGTGTACGAGAAAAACAGCGAGACGCCGCTCTCCGCCGCCAGCCTGACCAAGCTGATGACGACACTGCTGCTGCTGGAAAATTACCAGGATCAGCTCGACTCCATCAGCCTGACCGCCCCGAGCTATGTCTACGACCTGATTTGGGAGCAGAGCACCAACGCATCCTCGGCCGATATCCGCCGGGGCGAGACGCAGAGCCTGCGCAACCTGCTCTACGCCATGCTGCTGCCCAGCGGCAACGAGGCCGCCTACATCGTGGCGGACTACATGGGCGGCGGCAGCATTGACAACTTTGTCGCCATGATGAACGACGAGGCTAAGGCCGTGGGCTGCACCGGCACGACGTTTGTTGACCCCTGCGGGCTGAACCCCAACAACATCACCACCGCGCGGGACGCCTACCTGATTCTGCGGGCGCTGACCGCCTACGATGTGTTCTCCACGGTCGTCGGCACGCCCAGCTACGATATGGGCACGAACGACCGCTACACGACCCCCGGGACTTATATCATCCAGACCACCGATATTTTTTTTAATGATACGGCGACCACCGAGATCTACACCAAAGGCGGCAAGACCGGCAGCCTGGGCGAGTGGCAGAACTTTGCCGGGTGGCACAGCCAGGACGGCGAGAGCTACATCAGCATCCTGCTGAACGTGCCCTACGACGCTGACCCCGAGGGGATGCGCCCCGCGCTGGTGGAGACAGCTACCATCATGGACTGGGTGTTCGATACCTACACCATTGCCCCGGCGCTGGACACGACCCAGCCCATCACCGAAGTGCGGGTGGCCTATTCGACCCAGGCCGACACCATCATGCTCTACCCGGCTGACAATATGATGACCCTGCTGCCCAGGGAGGGCGGCGCAGCTCTGACCGAACAGGTGTTCAATGTGCCGGATCAGCTTCCCGCGCCCATCAAGCAGGGGGACATTGTGGGCACCGTGACCCTGACCATAGAAGGGGAGACCATCGGCACCGCCGACCTGATCGCCGGCAGCGATGTTTCCCGCAATCAGCTTTTGTACACGATTTCCCGGGTGAGCCTTTTTTTTTCAAGCACATATTTCAAAGTCGTCGTTATCCTGACCATGCTCGTCATCGGTGCTTACCTGATTTTCACCGTTGGCCGCATCCTGCGCATCTGGAGCAAAGAGGTCTGAATATAGGCGTGCCGCCCGGTGCGCTGCAAAATTCCACAGGAGGGTTTCTACCATGTTGGATGTAAAACGCAATTTGACCACTATGACCGATTTCTATGAGCTGACCATGTCGGCGGGCTATCTGGATGAGGGATATGTTGACAAGATCGCCGTCTTTGATATGTTCTTCCGCCGTGTGCCGGATGGCGGCGGCTACGCCATCATGGCGGGCCTGCAGCAGTTCATTGACGCCGTGGACCACCTGAAATTTACCGCCGAGGATATCGACTACCTGCGCTCCACGAAGGCGTTCGACGAGAAATTCCTCGACTATCTGAAGAATTTCAAGCTGCACTGCAACATTTGGGCCATTGAGGAAGGTATGCCTATCTTCCCGCAGGAGCCGATCGTCACCGTCGAAGGCCCGGCCATCGAGTGCCAGCTGCTGGAAACGCTGCTGCTCGTCACCTTCAACCACCAGTGCCTGATTGCCACCAAGGCAAACCGCATCGTGCGCTCTGCCGCAGGCCGCCCGGTCATGGAGTTCGGCGCCCGCCGCGCCCAAGGGTATGACGCCGCCTATTTCGGCGCACGCGCCTCTTATATCGGCGGCTGCGGCTCCACCTCCTGCGTCATGGCCGCCCGCGATTTCGGCATCCCGGCCTCCGGCACCATGGCCCACAGCTGGGTGCAGATGTTCCCGACTGAGTATGATGCTTTCAAGAAATACGCCGAGATGTACCCCGACGCCTGCGTGCTGCTGGTGGACACCTACAATGTGCTGCGCCACGGCGTGCCCGATGCCATCAAGGTATTTGATGAGGTCTTGAAGCCGATGGGCAAGCGCCCGAAGGGCATCCGCATCGACTCCGGCGATATCGCCTACCTGTCCAAGAAGGCCCGCAAGATGCTGGACGAAGCCGGCTACCCCGACTGCACGATTTGCGCATCCAACTCTCTGGATGAGTACATCGTCCGCGACCTGATTTTGCAGGGTGCCCGCGTGGACAGCTTCGGTATCGGCGAAAACATGATCACCGCCAAGAGCGACCCTGTGTTCGGCGGCGTGTACAAGCTGGCCGCCGTGAAAGAGGACGACGGCAGCTACACGCCGAAGATGAAGCTGTCCGAATCTGCCGAGAAAATGACGATCCCTTGCCTGAAAAAGGTCTGGCGTATCTACGACGAGGACGGCAAGGCCATGGCCGACCTCATCACGATGGCCGATGAGCAGGTCGAGACCCTGCACGGCATCACGCTGTTTGACCCCATCGAGACGTGGAAGGAATGCACCTACGTCAACTGCACGGCTCGCTGCCTGTCCACCCCGATTTATGAGAACGGCAAGCGCGTCTACAACTCCCCGAGCCTGGATGATATCAAGAAGTTCTGCAAGGCCCAGGTGGGCACGCTGTGGGACGAAGTCAAGCGTTTTGAGAACCCGCACCGCTACTACGTCGACCTGAGCCAGAAGCTGTGGGATACCAGAAGCACACTGCTGAAGAAGCTTTCGAAGTAAAAATCTCCGGCTTCCCCCTTGGGGGAAGCTGCCGCCCGCAGGCGGCTGATGAGGGGCAGGCTTGCCAATACCGTCCGTTTACGGGTCGCCGCGGAAACGCAGCCCCTCATCCGTTTGCGGGCAGGGCCGCAAACACCTTCCCCCAAGGGGGAAGGCATTTCTTCCCAAAAACTTCCACCATCCTTACAAAACGGTTACAGCCCGCGCCCCCTGCACATACTGTTGCTAACAGCTTGTGCAGGGGGATTTTGTATGTTGGAACGTCTTTCTCTGTTTTGTCTGGGTGGCGGGGCCTATGCCGCACTGGAACTGGCCTGGCGTGGCACCACCCACTGGACGATGTTTCTGGCGGGCGGGGTCTGCCTCTGCCTTTTGCAGGCACTGGCCGCCGGGCCGCTGCCGCTGGCGGTCGCGGCGGCCCTGGGCGCGGCGGGCGTCAGCGGGCTGGAGCTGGCTGTGGGCGCGGTCTGCCGCCGCCTTTTGCATATCGCCGTCTGGGATTATGCCGATGAGTGGGGCAACCTGGCGGGCCTGGTCTGCCCGCGCTACACCTTTTACTGGTTTTTGCTCTGCGGGTGGGTCGTTTTCGTGCTACGGGGCGTTGAAAGTACCGTTTATCACCCTCAAAAATCGGTACAGAAGAGTTAAAGTCCAAATTATCGTACTTTCCATCTGGTATAATAAAGACATACCAGATAAGAAAGGCGGTACATACCATGACCCAGCAGTTCAGATACGTCGGCGGCCACATTGAAGTCTTTTCCGAGAGCGGCGAGTTTCTCTTCTCGGCTGATACCATGCAGGAGGCATGGGAGGAATTGTCCGCGTAATGCGTACAGTCGCAACGTGCATATGTACAGTTTGCCGAAATAGTGGAATATATACAAATAGCTTTTGTAAGTTTGTACAAAATGCAGCTTGCAAAAGTCGGATCTTTCGCATATAATAAAGACAGAACAAGGGAAGCGGAAAGCCTCCCAAACTACTTGCCCTACACTAGGAAAGGAGACGGGGTTACAATGTTGAAGCTGCACACTTTGGCCGAATGGATGCACGGTTTTCTGGATCCGGAACGGCCCTACGGTCTGCCGGAGGATGTCTACAATGATGTGATCCCTTCGGGCGTCCACAATTTCAACCGCAACGATCTTTTTTAAGACCTCTTTTTAACCCTCGCTCCCGGCGCGGCCCGCAAGCCCCGCGCCGGGGGCATTTTTTTTGCAATAATGCGGCACGGTGAATCGTACTATATGTAAAGCCTTCCCCCAGAGGGGGAAGGTGGCCGAGCGAAGCGAGGTCGGATGGGGGCGCACTTGCCGCAGCCACCCACAAATGGGCTATTGCGGGGCATCTGCCCCTCATCAGTCCGCTTCGCGGACAGCTTCCCCCTAGGGGGAAGCCCTTTTCACAAAACTTTCCCTTGTTTTTTTCGTCAAAACGCGGTATCCTATAATAAGTATATTATGCCTTTTAAAAGGAGCTTTTTATGAAACTCATCACCTTTACCGTGCCGTGCTACAACTCGGCCGCTTATATGGATCATTGCATCGAGACCCTGCTCACCGCGGGCGAGGATGCCGAGATCATCCTTGTCGACGACGGCTCCAAGGACGACACCGGCAAAATTGCCGACTCCTACGCCGAAAAATACCCCACCATCGTTCGCGTCATCCATCAGGAGAACGGCGGCCACGGCGAGGGCGTCAACCAGGGCATCCGCAACGCGACAGGCGTCTATTTCAAGGTCGTCGACTCCGACGACTGGCTGGACACCGACGCGCTGCAAAAAGCTCTGGCCGAGCTGCGTGCCCACCTCAACGACGAGCATCCGCTTGATTTGATGATGGCAAACTACGTCTACGAGCACGTTGCCGATAATACGCGCAACATCGTCGATTACAAGGGCATCCTGCCCGAAGGCCGCGTCTTTACCTGGCAGGAGATCGGCAAGTTTCCGCCGAACAAAAACATCCTGATGCACAGTGTCATCTACCGCACCGAGATCCTGCGCCAGAGCGGCATGGAGCTGCCCAAGCACACCTTCTACGTTGACAACATCTTTGTGTACCAGCCGCTGCCCCAGGTCAAGACCATCTACTATATGAACCTAGACCTCTACCGCTACTTCATCGGCCGCGAGGATCAGAGCGTCAACGAGGCCAACATGATCAAGCGCGTAGATCAGCAGCTGCGCGTCACCCGCATCATGATGAATGCTGTGGACGTCTACGCCCTGCCGCCGGAGCAGAACAAGCTGCGCGCCTATATGCTGAACTATTTCTCGATGATGATGGCGATTTCCAGCATCTTCCTGACTTTGGACGGCAGTAAGGAGGCGCTGGCCAAGCGCAAGCAGCTGTGGGACGACCTGAAAGCCCACGACGGCCACCTGTACCGCCGCTGCCGTTTCTCGGTAGCCGAGGGCTGCAATCTGCCCGGCTGGCTGGGCAGCAAGATCAGCATTGGCGGCTACCGCATTGCCCAAAAGCTGTTCAAGTTTAACTGAAAAGGATTTTTATGCGCAATTACGATGTTATTTTGTTTGATCTGGACGGCACGCTGACCGACTCCGCGCCGGGTATTTTGAACTCGGTACGGTACGCCTGCCGCAAGCTGGGGCTGGAAATGCCCAGCGAAGCCACACTGCGCAAATTTTTGGGGCCACCGCTGATCGACTCGTTCCGCACACTGGCAGGATTGAGCGACGCCGAGGCCGACCACGCAGTCAGCGCGTTCCGGGAGTATTTCCCCACGAAAGGCATTTTTGAAAATGAGGTCTATGACGGCGTCCCGGCCCTGCTGGCCGATCTGAAAGCCGCCGGGAAAACCGTCATCATCGCCACCAGCAAGCCTGAGGACTTTGCCAAGCGCATTATGGCACACTTTGATTTGGCGCAGTACTGCGATTTTGTCTGCGGTGCCACAATGGACGAGACGCGCACCGACAAGGCTGAGGTCATTGCCTACGCGCTGGAAACGGCGGGCATCACTGACAAGAGCCGCGTCGTCATGGTCGGCGACCGCGAGCACGACGTGGTGGGTGCCAAGAAGAACGGTCTGCCGTGTATCGGCGCTGTCTACGGCTACGGCTCTGCCGAGGAGCTGACCGCCGCCGGGGCCACCGCTCTGGCCGACACGGTGGACGAGCTGCACAAACTGCTGCTGGGATAAATCAAATGGGAGACAGCCCGCGCTGTCTCCCGTTTTTTTATTGGTCCCGATCGTTGTAGTAGAGATACCACCCGCGGAAGCCGTACCCGATGCCAAGAGCGCCCAGCACCAGCAGCATAGCCGCCTTGTCGGGCCAAAGCGGCATATTCCGGGTGCAGACCCAGACCACCGCCAATACAAGGCATACAAGCACCGGCAGACCGTAGTGCAGAAATCTCTGCACCCGCAGCCGCTTCGGGTCGCCCTCTACCGCCAGCGCCGATGGATCGCACACCTCACACCGCACCCGCAGTATCGGGATATTGCGCACATGGCTCGAATACCGCACGGCCCTGTACTCAATGCCGTCCAGCATAAAATGCGGGGTCATGCTCTCCCGGGTCATGTTCACATCCACGCCGTTTTCGTCTGCCCAAGCCAGCAGTGCCGCCGTAAATTCCTGCGGGGTTGCAATGGCGGTGTCCGGCGTAAAGGTAAACTGCCGCTTATGCTCGGCAGCCGCCATTTTCCGGTAGTCCTGCACCCAGCCGGTAAACCAGCCGCCCGCCGGGGCAGGGGAGTCCATCCGCTCAAGGCAGCTGTCCACATCCAGCTCTGCCGCCGTTCGGTCGCCGGCGGCCAGCTCCGTGCAGAAGGCTGCGGCCGCTGCCAGCTTTTGCTGCTCGGCCTCCAGCTGTCGGCGCTGGCGTTCAGCAGCCTCGGTCAGCGGCAGTGTACCGCTCAGCACCGCGCGGATATCCTCCACTGGCATATCCAGTGTGCGCAGCACACGAATCAGTTTCAGCGTCCGCACATCGGCATCCGTATAGATACGGTAGTCGTTCTCTGGGTTGCGTGCCGGGGCCAGCAACCCCGCCTGCTCATAGTAGCGGATGTTCCGCGCCGATACGCCCGACGCATCCGCTGTCTGCTTGATGTTCATAACATCACGCTCCTTTCCCGGTTATCGTACACCCTGCACCCACTGGAAGGTCAAGGGTTTTCCCGAAAACAGGCGAAAAATCATAACATTTTAATTTCTACCGTCCGCCCGCCCAGGTTCTCATAAATTCTGTGGGACACCGACAGTACCGTGCGGCCCTCGGACGCCCGGCGCAGGGCTTCCAGCACGCGGGCTTCCGTCTCAGCATCTAGGTTCGCGGTGATCTCATCCAGCAGCAGTACAGCGGGGTCTGCGGCGGCGGCGCGGGCGATGGACAGCAGCTGCCACTCGCCCTGGGAGAACATCCCCTCGCTGCACACGGTATCGTACCCCTCGGGCATGGCCGCAATGGCTGCGTCGATGCCCGCCAGTTTCGCGGCGTTCTTTGCCATTTCTTCTGTAATCTGCGGGTCGCCCAGCGTGATTTGATCCAGCACCGTGCCGGGCACGCGGGCGAAGTGCTGTTCCACGCAGCTGATGCAGGTGCGGCGCTCACGGTCCTTGATGTCTGCCACATTCACGCCGCCGATCGTAACCGTACCGCTCTCGGGCGGGTACAGCCCCAGCAGCAGCTTAAACACGGTGCTCTTGCCCGCACCGGTGCGGCCCACCAGCGTGACCTGCTCGCCCTGTTTGACGGTCATCGAGAAATCGTTCAGCACGTGCTTTTCTCCATAGCCGAAGGTCACGTGGGCCAGCTCCACGTCACCCCGGGCGGCTTTGGTGCGTTTCGCGGGGATCGTGCGCTCCGGCTGCGCCAGAAATGCGTCAATGCGCTTGACGCCCGCCATGGCGGACTGGATAGTCTGGATCTCCATGCCCAAGCTTTCAATGGGCGCAAAAATACGCGATATGTAGTTAATAATGGCCACCGAAGTACCAACCGACATACCAAACAGCGCCAAAGCCGTGCTGTTGCCCGACGCCGAGAGCAGCATAACGATACCCACCACCACGGCGTTCAGCGTCAGCACGGCGGGGGAGTAGATGGCATCATAGAAATTCGTGCGTTCCATCGCGGAATAGCTGCCTGCAATGCGCTGGTCATAGCGGCGCTCCATGTAGGCTTCCATGCCCAGTGCGCGAATCGTGCGGATGTTGTGCAGCGTCTCGGGCACCTGGCCGGAAACGGCGGCCACAGCGCGGCGGTTGTCCAGCTGGGCGGCCAGCATCCGCTTTTGCACGCGGCGGGTGAACACCGCAAACAGTGGCAGCACCAGCAGCAAAATCAGCGCCAGCCCGTGATTTTTTACAAAAATGACCGCCATGATAGAAATGATGCGGCAGGCGTCCGCCACCATGCTGATGACGCCCGACGTGAACAGTGCCTCCACCGTGTCCACATCGCCGGAGAACCGCGCGGCCACCTCGCCGGGGTTCTGATCCACCAGCGTGGCGGCGGGCAGCCGGGTCAGCTTGTGGGACATTTCCGAGCGCAGCGCGTGGGTCATCTTCTGACCAAAAACGACCAGCAGACTCTCCTGCGCACTGGATAAAACACCCTCCAGCGCCAGGCTGGCAAAGTAGGCCAGCACGGCCCAGATCGTCAGCGGCAGGCCCGCCGTCAGACTGTCGATGCAGCGTGCCAGCAGCAGTGGCGGCAGCAGCGACGCCGCAACCGACGCAGCCACGCACAAAATCACGCAAACTGTCAAAAAACAGTGTGCCATGGCCGCCGTGCGCAGGGCGGCAGCCACACCGTTTTTATTGCTCGTTTTCATTTTGCTGCCCTCCTGTCTGGCTTTCGTACAGCTGGAGGTACGCGGGGACCGCCGCCATCAGCTTGTCGTGGGTGCCCACAGTGGTCTTTCCATCCTCCATAAAAACCACCTGCCGCATCTGCGGGAAGTGGTACAGCCGGTGGGAAATCAGGAACACGACTTTATCTTTGGCGTAGGTCTGCAAACTTGCAAACACGGTATCTTCGGTATGGCGGTCCAGCGCCGAGAATGGGTCGTCCAGCACCAACACCGGGCGGGGGTGGGCCAGCGTGCGGGCCAGCGCCAAACGCTGGGCCTGCCCGCCGGAAAGCCGCGTACCGCTGGGGCCGATGACGGTATCTCGTCCCTGCTCCATGGCCCGCACCTCGCCGTCAAGCGCGGCGGCGGCCAGATAGGGCGCGATGTCCTGCGCACCGCCGCAGAGGACGTTATTTTTCACGGTGTCGGCGCTCAACTCTGGGTCATGGCCCAGGTAGCCGACCGTGGCGGAGATTTGCCGCGGTGTCAGGTTCGAGAACTCTTTGTCCCCGAACTTTGCCGAGCCGCCGTAGGGCGCTTCACACAGGAACACACGCCCCAGCGTGGATTTACCGCAGGCGACCGGACCGGTGATGCCGATGATATCGCCGGGGTGCGCCGTCATGGTAAGCCCTGCAAAAATCGGCTCGTCGGCGTAGGCGAAGGAGAGGTTTTCCAGCGTCACGGCGGCGGGGGCTGGGACATCCAGCGGGGCCAGCTGCTCCGGCAGCTTCATCAGCGGCTTGATGCGCCGCCAGGAAACCTCGGCTTTTTGGACGGAGTTGAAGAGCTTTGCAACTTTCGATGACTTGACGACCAGTTTCGTGAAGCAAGACAAAAACGTCGTGAACGCGGCAATATTCCAGGCGCACCAACCGGTGCCCAGGACGTTCTTCGCGCCGAACCACAAGATAAACAGCACGCCCGCCTCGGACACAGCCAGGTAGAGCGGCGGCAGCGCCGACTGCCAGACATTGCTGCGCACGGCGGTCCGCTCGTAGTTTTTCAGCACATCCTCGTACCGTTCCTCGCGGGCGGTCTCACAGCCGTAGTTGCGGTAGGTCGCGGCGTTCCGGGCACGATCCAGCGTGGCGGCGCGCAAAGCGCCCGCCGCCTTTTTGTAGGCCGCCCCTTCGCGCTGCACCGGCTTTTTCATCCCAGCGGCGCAGACGTAGGAGACCGGCGTAAACAACAGGCTGAGCAGTGCCAGCCGCCAGTCATACACCAGCAGCATAACGATGTAGCCCACCAGCGCCACGCCGGTGTCGAACACCTCGGTCGTGAATTTGCGCATCCCTTCGACGCAGTCGTCCACATCGGAGATGGCTTTGGTCATCAGCTCGCCCGCGCCCTCTTTTTCCAGCGCGGCGCGGCTCTGGCGCACAAGGTTGGCGTAGAGCACGCCCTTCATCCGGCGGTTGATGTTGTTGGCAAAGCGGCGCACGTAAAACCGCTTAATGAACCGCGCCGCCTGCACCAGCAGCGTGACGAGGATGTAAGCCAGCACGAGCATCGCCATGGCGGACGCTGCCGCGTTGCCGCCCAGAATGTCGGCCAGGCATTGGGCCAGCCGCCCCTCAAACCAGGGCGCGGCCAGCAGGCCGATGTTGTAGATAAGGCCCGACACCGTGACCAACACCAGCGGCAGCCACTCGATGCGGAAATAGTCGCCGATTTTGTCCGGGCGGAATTGTTTTTCACGCTTCATCGTCTGTCTTGTACTCCCTTTGGAAATGCGGGAACCCCGCGCGGCTCTCGGTCTTGGACCGATGGTACAGCTTATCCAGCGTTGCCGCAAAGGCAGCGGCCTCGTCGGCGGGCAGCGCGGCGGTCAGGTACTCATAGAAGGCCGCCTCGATCTCTGCCTTCGAGGATTTCAGGTTCTCGGCCTTCCCGGTCGGATACAAAAGCTGGCTGCGCCGATCGTTGGGGGCATCTTCGCGGACAAGATAGCCCTTGGCCTCAAGGTTTTTCGTGCGCCTTGCGATGGCCGCCTTGTCGGCGTGCAGCAGCTCGGCCAAGGCCGCCTGGGTGCAGCCGGGGTGGTGGCGCAGGGCGTGGATCAGGTCGATTTCCGCCGTGCCCACGCCCTGTTCCCGCAGGGTGCAGAGGACGAGTTTTTCGGCCTCACGCGCAATTTTTGTGATTTTTCGTTCGGTAATGTCCATAGACGCCTCCCGGGCTTCAGAAAGATGTACCTACATCGTTGTACCTACAACCATTATAGCCCGGTTTTGCGCCATGTCAATAGAGTGGCGCACAAGGTCTGGATATGGTATACTTAGAACTATAAATCGAAATTTATATATAAAGGAGAATATTGATGAAACTGTTTTTATGTTCGCACTTTTCAA
>OBLF01001136.1_pt1 | contig 23321 bp, 24 predicted proteins | sample 1519231 | NCBI WGS metagenome assembly OBLF01 (sample SAMEA2602895, study PRJEB22501) | metagenome | reverse complement strand
GGGGGCGGTGATAAAAACTCCCGTGTTATATTTTTTACATTTCTGTGTGGGGGTGGTATTACTACCCTCCGACCGCTGTGGCTGTGTCGGAACAACCCGGCGCGGGGTTTATTTCGGCAGAAAAACGGCTTTCTCAGAGTGGGTGCTCTGCGCCGACGAACGCGCTGTTCCCTCCTGCACGCAGCGCTTTTTCGGTGTTCCTGCATGGGGGTGGTATCACTACCCTCGGCGTGCGCTTCATGCCGTTGAAACGCTGGACGCCCGCGGGTCACGGCGGCGTATTCGCCGTTTTTATGCCGCCACAGAATTCGCCCTGTGCGGGCTGAATCTCCCCTCGTCGGGCACACACGCCACCCCAGCCCCTAACCGCGCACACAGCGGCTCACACGCCGAAACACGGGGCGTTTTCACCGCCTGAGACATCGGCAGGGTCGATAGGGTCAACAGCTTGGGTACCCTGTGCATCGTCACTTTCGGCACGGCGCAGTTCGATAAGCCGCTTTCCGTTGCTGCGGCGCACCACGGCGGAAATGCCAATTTTGCTTAGTGCGGCAACGCTTTGCAGGATCAGACGGGATACCTTTTTCGGTGTGATGCCCTCGCTGCCCGCAGGGTCGATCTGCGCGGACAGCTCCGTGGGAGTGCCGATAAATTCCGCGCGGTCACGCATCAGTTCAGAGAGAAGAATGACGATCCGGCCGCCCAGCAGCTCCGGCTGCGTCCGGCTGTCCGACACCAGCTCCCACACATTTTCCACGTTGCGCTCCAGCGTCAGCTCACGATATTCAATGTCACGCCCGATGCAGGAGAGCGTCGCTTTGCCGCTGCCGCGGTTGTCCTCAATGAGCGTAAAGCTGGAATCCACTGCGCCGCTGATAGCCGTTGTGCCGGAGATGCGGCTGAACACATCGTCGGCAAGCTCCTTCCGCAGATGATGGATCAGCAGAATGGCGATGCCATGAGTGTCCGCGATGTGCTTCAGCACGGAGAGGTCACGATAGTCATTTGCGTAGGTGTTGTCATAACCGGCGCCGCGGATCATTTGCAGCGTGTCGATGATGACCAGCACCGTGTCGGGATGCTCAGCGAGGAACGCGCAGAGCTGTTCCTCCAGACCCTTGCCAAGGGTGTCGCTGTTGGTGGTGAAGTGGACACTGACTGGGGCGTCCTCCGTGATCTCGAACAGGCGGTTCTGGATGCGGAGAGTGGAGTCTTCCAAGCAGAGGTAGAGCGTAGTGCCCTGTTTCACGCCCATGCCCCAGACGGGATCGCCCTTCGCCACCGTGACGGCCAGCCACAGCGCCAACCAGGACTTACCCACCTTGGGTGAGCCCGCGAGGATGTGCAGTCCCTGGGGGAGCAGATCGTCGACCACGAAGGAGACCGGTTCGTAAGCGGTGCTTTGCAGCGTGTCCGCGTCAATGGTTTGCAGTCGGTTCATAAAAAATACTCCTTTCCGGTTTGTTAATGTGGTATACTGATACTGTAAAGGAAGGGAGATGGTTTTTACATGGAAGAGTGGTTTTTGAGATTTTTCCAAAACTTGCAACTACAGCTCGGACTGCGTGACCCCAAGTTGACCGCTCCCGAAAAGAATATCTCCGGCATCTTTTTGGAAACAGATACCGGAGAGAACATCGATATTTTATTGGTTGGCAAGGATGGGTGTGTAGAAGAACTCAGGGGCCGAACGCCAGCGGAGGAAATGGTTCGGTTTACTTCTCTGGATTTTGCGGAATACCATGCCGTGATCCAGCGGCTCTGGACGGAGCATCCTCTGTTTTTGGAACGCACGGATGTTCCCTATTCGGACTATGAGGATTTTGAAAAGCAGATCGGCGACTTGCCTGATTGGATCATGAAGATCGATACCATCTCCGCTTTTTATGCCGCTGAACATCTTCGGGACGCAATGGCAATGGACGACAATGGTTCACCCATTTTCCGTCCGAGAAAGGTGCCGCAGTTCTTCAGGCGCTGGACGAGCCATGCAGGGCACAGCTGCGTATTCGAAATCTTCTGGAGATCGGTTTTGCCGATTATGAGCGTGCCGCGCAGTGGGAGCGGTATGGAGCGTTGGAGGAGGCATACCCCGCGTTAATGCACCAGTTCTTTCCTTGCAGGCCGATGCCGTTCGGACACCGGTTGCGGTATACGGTTGAAAACAACTTCGAGCTGTACCTGCTGGAATTGCAGCTTTATTTCCGCCAGAAGAAAAAGCGTATCGCACGGTGTGAGTGCTGCTGGCAGTATTTCATTCCGAAAACCTCTGCGGAAACGCACTACTGCGACCGTGTGATCGCCGGACTGTCCTGCAAGGCGCTGGGGCCAAAGCTCAAGGGCAAGGATGGTACGGCGTTGGACGAGGCACTGCGGATATACAATGTTCTGCGACATAGGATGGAAGAACGACGGAACCGTTATGAGGACGCTCCGCCAGACCAGCGGGACCGGCTGAAGCCTGTGAGCGACGCCCGCTATCAGGAATGGATCAGGGCAGCGGTCAAGATCAGAGGGAGGTATCTCAAAGGAAAAATTTCCGCATCGGATTTCCTGCGGGAGATCGATATCTTTGGGGAACTGGAAACCTATGAGGTCGAGCAGGTGTCTCTGCCGGAGCCGAACAGTACTGCATGGCGGCAGAATATCAAAGGGAATTTGGACTTTGATGTGGCTGCCAACTACAAGGGCTTCATGCTGCTGGACCTGAGAGAAGAGAACGCGGAATGGAAGGTTTGGACGCCGGAGGAACAGGAGGATATGGCCCACGGCGGGCATGGGAGCTTAAGGGAGAAGTATAAAAAGTAAGGACTGAGGGAGTAAAACTTCCTCAGTCCTTACAGTCTGTCGAAAAAGTCCGGCATCGGTTCACCGAAGAGACCGTGGATCGGGTATTTGCGTGGATTTTGGATGAGGTAGCCAAGGCAGGCTATCTGTCTCCCAAGGCCGTCTTCATTGACGGTACTCACATCAAGGCCAACGCCAACACGAAGAAGCAGATGAAGGAACAGATCCCAGCAGCTGCCAGGCACTATGCAAAAGAATTGATGGAAGAGGTCAACGCAGATAGAGAAGCGCATGGTAAGAAGCCCTTTGATGATGACAACGATCCTCCGGCCTCTCCCAGGAAGCACAAAGACAACACCTCTAAGAAGAAGCTGGCCCGCAGGAAGAAGCAGGGCTTTCGTACCGTAACTAAAAGCGTTACGGACCCAGACTGCGGCTTATTCGTAAAGGGCGAGCATAAGCGACAGTTCGCCTATGAGGCGCATACCGCCTGCGACAAGAACGGTTTCGTGCTGGAAACAGTCGTGACACCCGGCAATGTCCATGACAGCGTGGGCTTTGATGAAGTTTACGACAAAGTAACGGAAAATTTCCCACAGGTAGAGGCCGTTGTGGCCGATGCCGCATACAAAACGCCTCATATCTGCAAGAAAGTGTTCGGCGATGGCAGAGTCCTTTCCACAGCCTACAAGCGCCCGCAGACCATGAAGAATGGACACGAGTGGTGGAAGTATGTCTATGATGAATTCTACAACTGCGTGATATGTCCCGAATACCAGCCCTTGAAATATAGCACGACGAACCGTGATGGATATAGGGAATACAAGAGTGATCCGAATATCTGCGCCGCCTGTCCGACCAGAGAACGGTGTACGCATTCCAAGGACTGTATCAAAACGGTGCAGCGGCATATCTGGAAGGACTATGAGGAATTGGCGGACGATGCCAGATATACGCCTGCGTACGCGCAACTCTACAAGTGCCGAAAGGAAACCATTGAACGGGTCTTCGCGGACGCCAAGGAAAAACACGCGATGCGTTATACGCAATACAGAGGCTTGGCTCAGGTGACGAACTGGGTGAAGCTTAAGTTTGTTGCCATGAACTTGAAAAAATTGGCCACATGGAAATGGAGGAATCTGTTGTCCTCGTTTCGCTTTGCTGTTTTTTCGCTCATATATGTTCGAGATCCAGTCTGCTCCTGAGTACAGACCGGGTTCCTCGACAGACTGGTGTGGCTACTATCAATGATAGTAGCCACATTTTTCATCCATTCAGAAGAGGAACGGTGTTGTTGAAGCTTTTACTCCCACGGCAAAGATCAATAGGAACGTGCAACAGAAATTATACCACTACGGGGAAATAGACGTATTTCTCACTGCGGAACAGAGGGAAAATATAGAGTCGGGCAGCTACCTGCCCGACTCTATATTGCATCATTATGCCTGCTCGTGCCCGTCTTCATTGTACCAACCGATTGCCTTGTTCAGGAATCGAAGATGGCGTTTAATCATGGCTTGCAGCTTTTGCGGGTTTCCGGAAAGAAGCTGCTCCAAAATCTGGCGGTGTTCACTCAGGGAGATCTGAAAATTTTTCGGGGATACTTTCCCTACGCTGTATACGAAAAAGACACTGCCGCAACTCCAATTGAACTCATACAGACGCGTAAGCTGCTCATTGTCTGCCATCTGGATTAAAAGCAGGTGGAAGCGGCTTTCCAGAGCGCCAATGGTTGCCAAATCCCTCAAATCCACCTGATCCAGCTGGTATGCCAAGTCTTTCAACTCTTCAATTTTTTCCGGAAATTTGCTGACGTTCTGGACGGCTGCCGTAGCGGCCCAGCATTCCATCATCACGCGGGCGTCAAAGTAATTCAGGATATCTTCCGTAGAAAATCCCTTTACAATAAAGCCTCTGCGGGGGATAATTTCAACCAGACCTTGTGTTACCAAGCGGTTCAGCGCGGCAACGACCGGGGTGGGGCTGATGTTCAATTCTGCCGCAATGTGCTGAGGGGCAAGCTTGCTCTTTACAGGATAGACTCCATCCTGAATATTGCGCCGAATGCAATCCATTGCGTAATCCTGCAAAGATTGCGGCTTTTTCATAGGCGTTCTCCTAACAATCGTATTTTCTTTACAATACCTTTACAATACTATGTTTCCAAAATAATGTCAATATTCTAACAAAAAAACAAGAAGCGGCAAATATCGTCTGGAAAGGAGCCCTCACACACATATAAAGATTTTGTAAAAGGTGTGTCAAGTGTCATATTTCACCATTTGATTTGTATGGTTTATACAAAGTTGTTGATGCAAACGCTTACTACATTGTTAAAATTCAAACTTAAATTGACATCTCGGATTTTTGGTGTACACTGTAATCAGATTTTAAATTTTACATTTAAAATCCAAAATTAAATGATGCAGTTTGGCTCTTCAAAAGCCGCAGAAAGGAATGACCTCAAGTGAAAAAGATCGGTTTTCTCGGACTTGGCGTTATGGGTCTTCCGATGGCAAAGAATGTCATCAAGGGCACAAAGCAGGCAATCATGGGCTTCGATGTAGCACAGAATCGTCTGGATGAGTTGAAGGAAGCTGGCGGTATTCCGGTAAAAGATCCGGATGAGATCTACCGTAGCTGCGACATTATCATGCAGATGCTGCCCACGCACGCCACCATTATTCACTCCGTGGAGCGGGCCATCGAGTTGGGTAAGCCCGGCAATATCATCATCGACTGCTCTTCCACAGCACCCGACATCATTCAGGAACTGTACGCAAAAACGAAGGCTGCTGGCATGACGCTGCTGGATTCCCCCGTTTCAGGAGGCAACCCCATGGCAATTGCCGGAACGCTTGCGATTATGACAGGCGGCGACAAGGAAGCCTTTGACGAAGTGCTTCCCATACTGGAAAGCATGGGCAAGCCGGTATACACCGGCAAGAGCGGCAGCGGCGATGTGACCAAACTGGTCAACAACATGATCGCTGGCAATATGCTGACCGCCATTGCTGAAGGGTATGCGTTCGCTGCCAAGGCAGGCATTGATTTGCAGACAACTTTTGAAGCGACTCGCTGCGGCTTTGCTGGCGGTCCGCTGTATGACAACAAGGTTCCCATGGTGATTCATCGGGACTACACTCCCGGTGCGCGGATCGCCGTACACCGCAAGGACATTATCAACGCCAAACATTACGCACACAAGCTGGGCGTGGACACCCCGCTGTGCGATGTTACGCTGATGGTCATGGACTGGATGAATGACAACGGTCACATTGATGACGATCAGGCGGCGATGGTCAAGTATTACGAAGATAAAATGGATGTTCAGGTTGGACATGAATAAAAGGGAAAACGAAATTTTAAGGAGGGCAAGATAATGAAAAGATTTTTGGCTGGCGTTCTCTCTACTCTGATGGTGGCGGGTCTTTTGACCGGTTGCGGCGGTTCCAAGGGCACGAATTCTCCTACCACGGATGGCTCCGGCGCTAACAGTGGCTCTGAAGAGGCGAGCTATGTTTGGAAGTGCGCGCTGAACTCCACTGAGGGCGATAACGCTTATGATGCAGCAGTTGTTTTCAAGGATAAGGTCAGCGAGCTGACCGGCGGCAAGGTGCAGGTGGACCTGTACGGCGGCGCCAGCCTTGGCAGCACCACGGAGGTTCTGGAAGGCATGAGCGTAGGCGTGGCAGATATCATCTGCGAGTCCGTCGGCACGCTGGCTCCGTTTACTGAACTGGCGAACATTGACGCAATGCCTTATGTGTACAGCGGCTACGATCATTTTATGAATGTCTGGTCCAGCGATCTGGGCGAAGAGATGAAGGATACCATTGGCCAGGCAGCCGGCTTTAAGCTGCTGGGCGGCGCTTACCGCGGCGCTCGCATCGTGACCGCTACCAAGGCGATGGAGACTGTGGATGACTTCAAGGGCTTCAAGCTGCGCGCTCCCAATCTGGATGTTTATGTCAAGACCTGGCAGTGGATGGGCGCGGCTCCCACCCCCATGGCAATGAGCGAGGTGTACACTGCATTGCAGCAGGGCACGGTTAATGGTCAGGAAAACCCCATGGTTGACAGCATGAACTACTCTTTCGATGAGGTCTGCAAATACTGGATCAAGACCAACCACGTGTACAGCTGCAACCTGTTTATGATGGATCTGAATTACTTCAACGGTCTGCCCGAGGACATTCAGGCTGCTGTGAAGGAAGCTGCGGAATATGCCGGTCAGCAGATCAGCGAACAGCAGGCCGATAAGGACGCTGCCGCTGAGCAGGCTCTGAAGGACGAAAACTGCACTGTGATCGAGGTCGACATCCCCAGCTTCATTGCGAAGTTTGACGGCTTTGCCGAGGCGAACTATCCTGATCTTGCCGATTGGGTTGCCCGCATCAAGGAATTGGACGCCTAACGAACCGATCCGTTTCTGAATCAGAGAGGAAGATACTATGCTCAAAGCCTATTCCAAATTTTTGGATGTTATCGAAAAGATTGAGCGACTTTTTCTGGCTGTCGCAATGGTTGTGATGATTGCCGACATGACCTATCAGGTGATCCTGCGGTATGTGTTCTCCAATTCCAACGCATGGAGCGAGGAACTTGCAAGATACCTGTTTATCTTTGAGGTTATGATCGCTGCGGCCATTGCCATCCGCAAAAATAGCCACTTGCAGATTGACGTGCTGATTAACTGCTTTAAGCCCAGGACCAAGACGCTGTTCACCTTGGTATCTACACTGGTGGGCATAGCTTTTCTGGTATTCCTGCTGGTTTACTCCATTGGTCTTGTAAAGACTGGCGGGACCAACATTTCTGTTGGTCTGAACATTCCCATGTCGGTCCCCTATGCCAGCATCCCCATCGGAACGGTGCTGATGCTGCTGACATCCGTAGAAGTTGTGCTCAAGAGCGTTGAGGAGTTAAAGGGGGTCGGTGCGGCATGAACGTTGGTTTGATTGTGATCCTGATTCTGCTGGTTTTGGCATTTCTCGGGATTCCCATTTACATCGCCTTGGGTATTGGCACCTTGGCAGCGCTCAGCGTGGCGGGAATGCCCATGCTGGTCCTCCCTCAAAAGCTGTTTGCGGGCATGAATTCCAGTTCGCTGCTGGCGATCCCATTCTTTATCCTGGCCGGCAACATCATGTCGCGCAGTATCACAACGAAGCTGATCGATGTGGCAAACGCGCTGATCGGATGGATTCAGGGCAGCTTGGGCGTGGTGACGGTTTTGGCTTCTGCGCTGTTTGGCGCCATTTCCGGCTCCGGCGTTGCAACGGCATCCGCCATCGGCGGCATCACCATTCCGGCGATGAAGCGTGAGGGCTATCCTGCCACATTTGCGGCGGCCGTGTCCTCCATCTCCTCCATTTTGGGGCCCATCATCCCGCCGTCGATCACGCTGATCGTCTATGCGAGCATTACCAATGTTTCTGTTTCAAAGCTGTTTATCGGTTCCGTTTTGCCCGGCATCATTTTGGCGCTGTCTCTGGCGGTGTATTGCCTGTTCTTCGGCAAGAAGAATAAACTGCCGGCGCATGAGAAGATGTCCGGCAAGCAGATCGCAACGGTGTTCAAGAACAGCATTTGGGCGCTTTTGATGCCTGTCATCATTTTGGGCGGCATTTTCGGCGGCATTTTCACCCCTACGGAGGCCGCTGCCGTGGCCGTGGTATACGCCCTGATTATCAGCCTGTTCGTATACCGTGACACGACTTGGAAGGAGCTGCCCGGGATCTTTGTGGATGGCGCAGTCGCCACGGCCACCATCATGGTCATGGTGGGACTGTCCAAGGCCTCCAGCTATGTGGTGGTCACTTCCGGTCTGCCCCAGCAGATGCTGAACACATTTTCCGCCATCACTGACAGCAAGGTTGTGATCCTGCTACTGCTGAACCTGCTCTTCCTTGTGATCGGTATGCTGATGGAGGCGAATGCGGCCATCATTATGATGACGCCCATTTTGCTGCCTCTGCTGTCTGCGTTCAACATTGACCTGCTCCAGTTCGGCATTGTGATGAGCTTCAACCTGTGCATCGGTCTGGTCACGCCGCCTGTTGGGCTCTGCCTGCTGATCGACAACCAGATCGCCGGCACCAGCCTTTCCAAGACGTTGAAGGCGATGATGCCCATGCTGATTATTGCGCTGGTCGCCTTGGTGCTGATTACCTATGTGCCTGCACTGACAACTTGGCTTCCTTCACTAATCCAGTGACCCCCAGCGATCCCTTAAAGGATCCTTACTGTGGCGGAATTACATACGAAGAAAAGTGCCGGAAGTATTCCTATGTATCAAGGCCCCAGATCAGCAAGTACGACTACCAATACAATGGCCGCCTTTGTCTCAAGATCAACGATCAGAAAAGCTTCCGCGATTGTAAAGCATATCAACTGGAAGACCGTTTGGGCGACATGATGTTGGAGCTCTATGCGGCTGCTGAGGGATTGAAACAGCAGCGGCTTGCGCGGGAAGAGGCTGAACGCAAACGTCAGGAAGATGCGCGCAGGGAGGAAGAACGCCAAAACATTCCGGATATTGGTGGTAAAAGACGGCCTGACTCATGCAAATGACATGAGTCGGGCCGTCTCGACATTATGTATTAGTTCCAGCCTTGCCGTTTTGCCAGATCCAGCATGGCGAAGCTGAAACGCTGCCACGGTACCAATGTTATCTGTGATGGGTCGCCCTCTCGGATACGCATGGTGCGGCGGATCTCCTTGGGAATGACCACCCGGCCAAGGTCGTCGATGCGCCGCACGATTCCGGTTGCTTTCATATTTCAAAACTCCTTCGTTCTTTGATTCCTATGTCAGATGTAGTATCTGCCATATTTTCCGCCTTATGCCGCAAGGTGGCTGGTACTCTTTGGCAATACAGATGGATCTCCCGGCAGGGAACGTTTGCAGAATATGAAAAAACCCCCATCTATGGAACAGGACAGCGTCCCCGCCCATAGATGGGGCTTTTTAAATAAATGAATTGCAGACAGGAAACCAATCACTCATCCAACTTGAGGACAGCCAGGAACGCCTCCGTGGGCATCTGGACAGTGCCCAGGGCACGCATCTTCTTTTTGCCTTTTGAAAACGCTCCGCGTTTCAAAAGCTGATTGAAATAACGGCGCACAGCGCCGGCTCGCCGCTTTGCGGCTCGCAGGAAGGCAAAAAGAGATTATTCATCCAGCTTGAGGACAGCCAGGAACGCCTCCGTGGGCATCTGGACAGTGCCCAGGGCACGCATCTTCTTTTTGCCTTTTGAAAACGCTCCGCGTTTCAAAAGCTGATTGAAATAACGGCGCACAGCGCCGGCTCGCCGCTTTGCGGCTCGCAGGAAGGCAAAAAGAGATTATTCATCCAGCTTGAGGACAGCCAGGAACGCCTCCGTGGGCATCTGGACAGTGCCCAGGGCACGCATCTTCTTTTTGCCTTTTGAAAACGCTCCGCGTTTCAAAAGCTGATTGAAATAACGGCGCACAGCGCCGGCTCGCCGCTTTGCGGCTCGCAGGAAGGCAAAAAGAGATTATTCATCCAGCTTGAGGACAGCCAGGAACGCCTCCGTGGGCATCTGGACAGTGCCCAGGGCACGCATCTTCTTTTTGCCTTCCTTCTGCTTTTCCAGCAGCTTCTTCTTCCGGGTGACGTCGCCGCCGTAGCACTTGGCCAGCACGTCTTTCCGCATGGCCTTGACGGTTTCCCGGGCGATGACCCGGCCGCCGATGGCCGCCTGAATGGGAATTTCAAACAGCTGGCGGGGAATGTTCTCCTTCAGCTTTTCGCACAGCCGCCGGGCACGGGGATAGGCCTTGTCCCGGTGGGCAATGAAGCTGAGGGCGTCCACTTGGTCGCCGTTGAGCAGCAGGTCCACCTTCACCAGGTCGCTGGGACGGTAGCCGGAAAGTTCATAGTCCAGAGAGGCATAGCCCTTGGTGTTGGCCTTCAGGGCATCGAAAAAGTCGTAGATGATCTCGTTCAGGGGCATCTGGTAGTGGAGCTCCACCAGATGGGTGTCCAGATACTGCATGTCCTTGAACTCGCCCCGGCGGTCCTGGCACATGGGCATGATGTTGCCCACATACTCATTGGGGGCGATGATGTTCACCTTCACATAGGGCTCCTCCGCCCGTTCAATGACAGAGGGGTCCGGGTAGTTGTGGGGATTGTCCACCGTTACCATCTCGCCGTTGGTCTTATAGACGTGATAGATAACGGAGGGCAGGGTAGTGACCAGATCCAGGTCAAACTCCCGCTCCAGCCGCTCCTGGATGACCTCCATGTGGAGCATCCCCAAAAAGCCGCAGCGGAAACCGAAGCCCAGGGCCGCGGAGGATTCCGGCTCAAAGCTCAAAGAGGCGTCATTCAGCTGCAATTTTTCCAAAGCGTCCCGGAGATCGGGGTATTTGGAGCCGTCCTCGGTGTAAATGCCGCAGTAGACCATGGACTGGACCGGCCGGTAGCCCGGCAGGGGCTCCGCCGTGGGATTCTCCTCACCGGTGACGGTATCGCCCACCCGGGTGTCGCTGACGGTTTTGATGGAGGCGGTGAAATAGCCCACCTCGCCGGCGGACAGGGAATCGCAGGGCTCCAGGCCCAGGGGCAGCAGGTGGCCGCATTCCACCACCTGGTAGGAAGCGCCGGTGGCCATCATTTTGATGGTCTGTCCGGTGCGGATAGTGCCCTCCATGATGCGGAAGTAGACCACCACGCCCCGGTAGCTGTCGTACTGGCTGTCGAACACCAGGGCCTTCAGGGGAGCGTTTGGGTCCCCCTTGGGGGCGGGGATGTTGTGGACGATATCCTCCAGAACGGCCTCAATGTTAATGCCCATTTTGGCGGAGATCTCAGGGGCGTCCATGGCGGGCAGGCCGATGATATCCTCCACCTCCTGCTTGGCCTTCTGGGGGTCGGCAGCAGGGAGGTCGATCTTGTTGAACACAGGGAGAATTTCCAGATCATGCTCCATGGCCAGATAGGTGTTGGCCAGGGTCTGGGCCTCCACGCCCTGGGTGGAGTCCACCACCAGCACAGCGCCCTCGCAGGCCGCCAGGGACCGGGAAACCTCGTAGTTGAAGTCCACATGGCCCGGGGTGTCGATGAGGTTCAGCTCATAGGTTTCGCTGTCCTGGGCCTTGTAGTTCAGCTTCACGGCCCGGGCCTTGATGGTGATGCCCCGCTCCCGTTCCAAGTCCATGTTGTCCAGAAGCTGGTTTTCCATCTGGCGCTGAGACACGGCGCCGCACTGCTCCAGCAGCCGGTCCGCCAGGGTGGACTTGCCGTGGTCAATGTGGGCAATGATGGAGAAATTGCGGATATTGGATTGTTTGGTCATATCAAAACCTCCGTAGGCAGGTCCACGCGGGCCCCCGCATGGCACGAAATTTCAGTCAAAGCGTTCAGGACGCCGGGGTGTGGAACTGAATCCAGTAGTTCTCGTCCCAGAATTTCTCATAGTCGTAGTTTACCACAAAATCCTGCCAGCCGGCGAGAATTTCCTGATAATTTTCCGCCGTCAGCCGGTCGGTGCCGTCGTGGATCTTTTCCAGCACCAGGGACCCCGCCTCGGCGGAGTGGTGGACATAGTCGCAGTAGTAGTCCAGATGCTCGATGATGTCTCGGTCGAACAGCAGCCCGTGGAGGGTGATGTTCTCATAGGGCAGCAAAGTCTCACAGGCCAGGCTTAGCGCCGCGAACACGGCGTCCGTCTCGCCCATCCGGCCGATCTTGTCCCAGTAGAGGATGCTGTAGGGGGAGAAAAACAGGTCGAACTCCACATCCGGGTACTGCTCCGCCCAGCGGGTCACCACCGCCAGATTGGCCGCGGTATCCGCCAGGAGGGCGTCGGATGGCATGGGCTCCGCCGCGATGTCGGGCCGCTGGTATTCCTCCAGAGCCGTCATGTGGTTCCACCAGACGGTGTCGTCCCAGGCAAAGCCGTGGTCCAGGGTCTCGCCGGTGCCCCAGCGCTGGCACATCAGGGCATAGAAGCTGTAATAGAGTACGTCCTTGTTCAGCAGGTATTTCACGTCGTTGACGGGATCGGCATCGTAGAGGTAGCCGGGCATGGCGCCGGTGACGCCGTCGGGGGACCGGGTGAAGATGTTGGTATCCATGGCGAAGATGACCCGCTTGGGCTTGTGGGTCCGCATCAGGAGGTCCATCACCTGGTCGAACTCGCTGAAATAGCCGTCAGGGATGGTGAGCCGCAGGCCCGTGCCGCCGAACACCTGGCCGATCTCGCTGGCGTAGTAATTGGCGGCCATGGAGGACCCCAGCAGCACCACATCCGCCGGATTATTCCGGACGATGCCCGCCGTCTGGTAGCGTTCGCTGAAAAAGACGGGCTTCCGGTCCGTGGGCATCCGGTAATAGAAGCAGGGGTCTACCTTGTAGACAATGGCGGCGCAGGCCGCCAGCACCAGGACCAGTCCCAGCAGCAGCCCCAGGGCCCACCTGCGGTAAACGCGCTGTTCCATGGCAGGGCCTCCTTTCTCAGAAGTTGGAATAGATGAATGTGACCACACCGGTGAAAGAGAGGATGGACCAGGCCGCCGGTATCAGCACATACAGACAGCTGTACCAGGTGGGGCGGAAATCGTCCATCCGCCGGATCACGTTCCGGGGCCACAGGGCCGCCAGCAGGCTCACTGCCAGCACGGTCCCCGCCCGGAGATACACGGTGTAGGGTTCGATTTTGGGGAAAAGAATCAGCAGGGCGCTGAGCTCCCGGGCAAAAAGCCCCTTGGCCAGCCACAGCGGAATGCCGCCGATGCCGCCGGTGACGGCGGTTTTCAGCAGCGCCAGGGCCGACGCCATATCCGGCGCCCGGAAAAACACCCAGGCAATGTTGACGAACAGGAAGGTCATGGCCCAGCGGAGCCACTTGGGCAGGGCGTCCCGACCCTTGCCCCACAGCCGCTCCGCCACCTGGGCCAGACCGTGGAGCATGCCCCAGAGGATGAAGGTCCAGCCTGCGCCGTGCCAGATGCCGCTGACCAGATACACCAGCAGGATGTTCAGATAGGTGCGGCCCGTTCCCCTCCGGCTGCCCCCCAGAGGAAAGTAGACGTGTTCCCGGAGGAAGGCCGTCAGGGTCATGTGCCAGCGCTTCCAGAACTCCGTCACCGACAGGCTGCGGTAGGGCGAATCGAAGTTGATGGGCAGACGCAGCCCCAGCAGCCGGGCACAGCCGGAGGCAATGTCGCAGTAGCCGGAGAAATCGAAGTACAGCTGCAGGGTGTAGCCCAGGATGACGCACCAGGCGGTGGTGGCCGTCAGGCCGGAGAGGTTTCCCCAGCCGTTGTTTACCAAAACTCCCAGGTTGTCCGCCAGCAGCACCTTTTTGGCAAGGCCCAGGCCGATGGCATACAGCCCCGCCGCCGTGTCCCGGGGCTGGGGAGCCGCCTCCCGCAGCTGGGGGAAGAAGTTCTGAGGCTTCAGGATGGGGCCGGAGGACACCGTAGGGAAAAAGAAGCTGTAGGTCAGGTATTCCGCCGGCGTGGGGACGGCTTCAAAGCCGCCGGTATACACCTCGTGGAGATACCAGATCTGCTGGAAGGTGAAAAAGCTGATGCCCAGGGGGACAAAGGGCGTCTGCACCGCGCCGCCGGTGAGGAAGCCGGTGTACTTGAAAACGCCCAGAACCACAATGTGGTAGCAGACAGCCGCCAGGAAAACGCCTTTTCTGCGGTCCTTCCGGAGACGGTTCGCCGCCAGCAGGCTGACGAGGGAGGAGACCAGCAGCAGTCCGCAGCCCCACCAGGCAGCGGGGGTGCCGCTCCACAGGTAAAACACCAGGCTGGCCGCCAGCAGCGCCCAGGTCCGGCGCTTTTTGCCCAGCAGGCGGCAGGCGCAGACGGTGACGGTCAAAAAGGCCAGAAAGGCCAGAGATTGTACGTTCATCCGTTCCGCTCCGCATGGTTCAGCCGGTTCAGCTGGCCGTCCGCCGTGCTGAGCACCTGGACAAAGCCCTGGCTCCGGCCGGGATAGGCATTGTTGACGGCCTCATGGGACAGGTCGGGGAAGCTGGCCTTTTCCCGGGCCAGGCTCCGGATGGCCCGGGCGTAGTCCGCCTGGGCCAGGGAGGCTCCGGCGGAGGCGGTGCCGGCGGCGCAGTCCTCCTCCGGCAGGGCGAAGTATTCCGGACTGCCCCCGGCGGCCCGGTGAAGCTGGCGGTACAGCAGATAGATCTGGCAGCCCAGGCTGTCCGCCGCCGCGTTGATGGCGGACTTGTCCCCCAGCTTACCCAGCAGGCCGAAGAGAACGCCGCAGGCGCTGGTGAGAAGCTTGCCCCGGAGGGTGGCCAGCACGCTGCCCTGCAGCACGTTACCAGGCTCTGCCATGTCCAGTACTTCCTCCGGCGTCAGCATACTGCCGTCCCGGGCCAGGGTGCGGCCCAGCATGTAGTCGGCGGAGACGTGGTAATAGTCGCAGGCCTTTACCACAAAGGCCAGGCCCGGCTCCCGGATGCCGTTTTCATAGTGGCTCAGCAAAGCCTGGGAGACTCCCAGGTCCGTGGCGGCCATCCGCTGGGAAACGCCCCGCTCCTTCCGCAGCAGGGAGAGCGTTCTGGAAAATTCTGTTGACATGAGTTTCCTCCGTGAAACAGCCGGGGCGCTGCCCCGGCTGAATTGTTCAATACACAGCGTATAGTTTAACAGAGACGATACAAAAAGTAAAGAGCTTTCCTGGTGAAAATTGAAAAAACCGGTGTATTCCACACCGATTTTGAAACTACTGATACAGCTATTTCCCGCAGGGCAGCCGTTAGCGGCTGCCCCGCATAAACACCACCACGGCATAACGATTGGCGGCCCTAGCGGGCCGCCAATCGTGCCGTTTCCTCAAAAGCAATCAAAACAGCCCCACCTGGTCCGGCAGTTCGCTTTTGCCGATGCTGCGAAGCTGGCGGGTATTGGTGTTGGCCAGCCGGTCGGCAATGGTCATCTTCCGCAGGATGTCCCGCACCGTGCGGTCCAGCTCCGTGTCCGCCCGGTAGTCCGCCGGGAAGATGAAGTCCACCCGACCGTCGGCCAGCAGCTTTTCCACGCCCTGGCGGTTGCTGGCCTGGTACACGGCGATGGCCTGGCCGCCGTAGGCCCGCATCATCTTCATGCAGGGCACGTCGGAAAGGCCGTCGCCCATGTAGATCATGTTGGTGAAGGGGATCCGCTTGGAATCGTCGGGCATGGAGTCGTTGAGCTCCTTATCCCGGGAGACATCCAGGATGCCCTTGTTGATGCGGTAGACAAACTGGGTCTTGTTTGTGAAGTTGACGTCCAGCTTGGGCCAGCAGGCGTCGCCGTTTTCATTGTAATAGAACTCGCAGGCATAGATCTGTTTGAATTCATGGGCGATGCCGCTGCCCTCGATGATCTCCCGGAGACCGGAGGAAATGACATAGTGCTCCACCTGTATCCCCAGGCTCTCGCCGAAGGCGTTGATCCGGGCAAACCAGTCCCGGACGCCGGGAAACAGCTGGATGGACTGGCCGCAGCGGTTCAGGAAGGGGCGGTCCAGCTTGATGCCCTGGGCGGCGCATTCCTGGATCATGGTGTACATGTAGGCAAGCAATCCGTCCATCCGGTTCTGCCAGCCGAATTCGTTGGCTTTCCCCCAGAACTCCGACGGGGTAAAGCCCAGGGAGGGGATGAAGGCGTAGTCCTCCATATCCGTGGTGCACAGGGTCTTATCAAAGTCGTACAAAAAGGCGATGATCGGCGCTTGCTTGTCCATGGTATCCTCCTGAAAAGAGCAAAAAGCGGCCTAAAAGGCCGCTTTTTGTCAGTTATTGTAATTGCGGCCGAATTTCAGCTCGTCCAGATTCAGCTGCCGGGTGGCGGAGAGGTCCGGGAAATCCGCAAAGGGGTCGCCGGTCTCCGGGGCGGGTTCCGCCTTTTCCGCAGGGGCTTCGGCGGGCTCCGCCGCGGGCGTCTCCGTCTCGGCGGCAGGCTCGGCGGTGTCCATCTCCTTGAAGGCGGCCATCACGTGGTCCTCGATCTCCTGGACAGGGGAATCCGCCTCCGTCTCTTCCTGGGGCAGCTCCACAGGCCGCTGGGGCAACTCCGCCAGCAGCTGGATCTCCTTGTCGCACACGGCCCGGATGGCGGCGGAGAATTTCTCCAGCTCCGCCTGGCTCTGGCGCAGGCGCTCCTCGTTGGCGGCAGTCTCGTTTTTCAGGCGGGTGATCTTCATTTTGGCGTCGATCTCCGCCTGGGTCATCATCTGGTCCCGCTTCTGCTCGGCTTCCTTCACGATGGAGTCCGCCATCCGCTGGGCGGTGAGCAGGGTGGCCCGCATGGAATCCTCGGTGGCCCGGTATTCCTCCACCTTTTCCACCAGGACCTTCAGCTTGGCCTTCAGGGCTGCATTTTCTTTATAAAGGGCCGTATAGTCGTCGGTCAGCTCATCCAGAAACTCGTCCACCATGGCCATGTTGTAGCCGCCGAAGGACGCCTTGGAAAAAGAATGAGTGGAAACCTCCTGAGGTGTCAGCATATCCAATATCCTCCCTGCTTAGAAATACAAGCCGTTGTTTTCCAGCTCGTCGATGAGGTCGCCCTCCAGCTCCACATGGTAGGGTGTGATGATGTAGGTGTTGGCGGCGACCTTCTTGATCTTGCCCTCACCGGCATAGGCCACACCGGACAAAAAGTCCACCAGGCGGCGGGCCACGTCCTTGTTGGTGGACTCCAGGTTCAGTACCACGGTCCGCTTGTCCTTGAGCTGGTCGGCGATCTCCGAGGCGTTTTCAAAGCGGTCGGGCTTCACCAGGACCACCTTCAGCTGGGTGGTGGCGTGGATGTTCACCACCTTGTTCCGGCGGTCCTCCGCCTTGTTGCGGTGATCGTCAAAAGAGCGCTCCCGGGGCTCTTCAAAATCCTCGTATTCCTCATCCTCGTCATCATAGGGATGGGTCAGCTTCTTCAGCTCATCAAAAATGCCCATGCCAGAACCTCCTGCAATCAAGTGGGATAATGCCGGGCGCCGAAAATCGCGGTGCCCACGCGAACCATGGTGGCGCCGTTCCGGATGGCATCCTCGAAATCGCCGCTCATACCCATGGAGAGACATTCTAATTTATTATGGAACAATTTCTCGTTGATGTCAACATAAAGTGCCCGGACTTCCTGAAAATAGTGAATATTTTCCTCCCGGCTGCAATCCGCCGGGGGAATAGTCATAAGGCCGTGGACCCGGATGTGCTCCATGGCCTGGGCCGCCTTGGCAGCATCCTCCAGCTCCCCGGGGGCAAAGCCGCTCTTGGCCTCCTCGCCGCCGATGTTCACCTCCAGCAGAATGTCCTGGACGATGCCCTGCTTTTCCGCTTCCTTTTCAATAGCCTCCAGCAGGGGCAGGGAGCCAACGGACTGGATGAGGGCCACCTTGCCCACCACCTGCTTGACCTTGTTGCGCTGCAAATGGCCGATGAAGTGGAGGGGAGCGCCGTCGTAGGCATTCTGGCTCAGCTTTTCCGTCATCTCCTGGACCCGGTTCTCTCCCAGCACGTCGATACCGGCGGCAATGGCCTCCCGGCAGGCGGCGGCGTCATTCATTTTGCTGGCCCCCACCAGGGTGATCTCCTTAGGGTCCCGCCCACATTCCGCGCAGGCGGCGGCGATCCGGCTGCGGATCTCTGCGATATTGCTCTGGATAGACATAGCATACTCCTTCTTTCTCTATGATACGACTTTTCCGTTATACAGATCCCGGGCCACGGCGATCACCGTGTCGCCGGCGCGCAGAGTCACCTTCTCCGAGCTTCCGGCGGGCTTCACCACGGCGTATTCATCGCCGGTGTACAGCACCTCTACCGGCTTGAAGAGGGCCTTGGCGCCGTTGACGCAGTACACGCCGGTGACGCTGACCTCACGGGTGGTCTCCTCATCGGTCTCCTCGTTTTTCTCCGTCACCGTCTGGGTGGTGACCCGGAGGGCCGACCGGGGCACCCGGATGCCCTCCGTGGTGCTGAGGATGATCTCCGCGCTCTGGCGGCGGAGAAGGGTCAGCTCCTGCAAATAGGTGCTGCCCTGAAAGACCGCCACACAGCGGCCGTTTTCCTCGGCGCTGACGGACACCAGCTTCACCTCCAGGTCCCGGTCCACGTTTTTTGTGAACCGGAGGTGCAGGCTTGCGCCGGAGCCCAGGTGGGTCGCGCCGTCCTGCAGGGTCTGGGCCTCCTGGGCGGAGACGGTGGCCACATAGCACCAGCTGTCCCCCAGGATCAGCTTGCCGGTGTTGGCGGGAATGTCCGCCGAGGCCAGCTTGTCCAGGGCGCCGGGGGTCAGGGAGGACAGCATGTCCGGCGTCAGCACCGATTCATACCCGTCCACCACGGCGGAAAACAGGCCGGACCGGGGGGACCGGATGGTTTTCACGGAGTTGGCCGCCTGGGACCGCAGGGTCTTCAGCTGGGTTTTCAGCTCCTGGATCTGGCTGGTGAGGTCCTCGGTGCCGGAGTAGGTGTAGTCCCGCTTCAAAACCAGGGAACGCAGCTCCTGGCCGTGGGTCTCCGCCGTATCCAGCCGTCCCGCCGCCGCGGCGGAACGGTAGTCCAGCAGCGTCTGGGCGATCTGGCTGTCCAGCTTCAGCGTCACCTCCGCCCCCAGTATGGACTCCTGGGCATATTTCAGCTGGTCGATGCGGTTGGTCAGGGATTCGATCTCGTTCTGCCGGTCCAGGGAGGCCTGGTCGGCATAGACGGTGGCCACAGCCCCGCCGGTGCTGACCCGCTCCCCCTCGCTGCGGCGCAGCTGCATGAGGCCCCCGCCGTCACCGGTGAGGACCTGCTCCTGCCGCACCATGCAGCCGCTGATCTCCACGGAGTCCTCCACCTGATAGGTGTAGGCCAGGGTGGTGAGCATGGGATCGTCAAAATAGTGGTAGGCCTGAACGCCGAAGTAGGCAAAAATCCCCAGCGTCACTGCCGCCATAAACAATTTACTGATGAGAGAACTGTTTTTCATAGCGCCTCGTATGGGTCTTACAGGGCGGCTCCCTCCTCATTCTCCCGCAACTCCACCGGTCGGATGGGGGCAATGGTGGAGATGGCGTGCTTGTAGATGACCTGCTGGCGTCCATCGCTGTCCAGCACCACCACGAAGGGGTCGTACCCGGTGATGGTGCCCCGCATCTGAAAGCCGTTCATCAGAAACAGGGTGACGAGCACCCGGTCCTGCCGGGCACGGAGGAGGAAAAGGTCCTGTAGATTGATTTTTTTCTGCATATGTATCCGCTCCTTCTTTATTCGAGAGCGGTAAACCGCTCCTGGGCTTATCCTAAGCCAGAAGCAGTCAGGATTTCCGTCGAAATCTGTAGGGCGCGGGCAAAATCCCGCTCTTTTTCCCAATAGATCCAGTGGATGGCGGGATTTTTCCGCAGCCAGGTGAGCTGGCGCTTGGCATACTGCCGGGACCGGAGCTTCACCAGCTCCAGGGCCTCCTGCTCTGTCAGGGTGCCGTCCAACACCCCCAGGAATTCCTTGTAGCCGATGGCCTGCATGGCGGTGGCGTTCCGGGGCAGGCCCATGGCCAGGAGGGACCGCACCTCATCCAGCAGCCCCGCCTCCGCCATCTTGTCCACCCGGCGGTCGATAAGGGCCTTCATGTCGGCCCGGTCGGCAAATTGCAGACCGATCCACACCGCGTCGTACCGGGGGGGCAGCTGCCGGGTGGCGGCATTGTGGGCGGAGATGGTCTCCCCGGTCTCCCGGTAGACCTCCAGGGCCCGGAGGATCCGCTTGGTGTCGGCGGGGTGGAGCCGCGCCGCGCTCTCCGGGTCCACCTGGTGGAGCTCCGCCAGCAGGGGTTCGATGCCCTCCTGTTCAAACCGGGCTTCCAGCTCCCGGCGGACGGCCCCGCCGGCGTGGCCCTTGGCAAAGCCGTGGCCCCGGATGAGGGCGTCCATCCACAGTCCGGTGCCCCCCACCAGAATGGGCAGCTTTCCCCGGGCAAGGATGCTGTCCACCGCCGCGGTGGCCCGGGCGGCGTATTCTGCGGCACTCCACTGCTCAGTGGGGTCCGCCACGGCGATCATGTGGTGGGGGATGCCCTGCATCTCCTCTTTCGTGGGGGCGGCGGTGCCCACCGTCATGCCCCGGTAGATCTGCATGGAGTCCACGGACACTACTTCCCCGTTGAATTTCTGGGCCAGCAGGACCCCCAGGGTGGTCTTTCCACAGGCGGTGGGGCCTGCGACACAGACGATCTTCGGTGCCATCGGCACCCTCCTTCCTGTTCTTACAGCGTTTTGGCCAGGTTCTCGGCCAGAGCGCAGGCCGCCGCCAGGGTCTCCCCGGCGGTGTCGGGACTGGCGTCCAGTCCCCCGGCAAACACATAGTCAAATTGGGGAATGCCGAACATGGCGGCTAGCTGCCGCCAGTGGATCACCCCCACGCTGTCCTCCCGCTCCACATCGCCGCCGCTGGTGAGGTACACCAGGTGCTCTGCGGCGCAGTCGCCGCAGCAGCCCGCATCGGTATAGTGGTAGGTGAGGCCCACGGCGGAGATGTATTCGATGTAGGTCCGGAGGGCCGCCGGGTAGCTGAGGTCCCAGAAGGGGGCCGCCACTACCACCGCGTCCGCGCTCCGGAACTGCCGGGCCAGATCGTACACCGGGGCGCCGAAATCACCGGCCTTGGCCAGGGTGTCCCGCCGGTCCAGCATCTCCGGGTCGAAGGGCTTCAGGGCCAGCAGGGTCTCCGGCGTCACCTCTTCCGTTTCCCAGCCGGGGTGAGATGCCTGAAAGGCGGTGAGAAAGGCCTCCGCCAGGGCGTGGGTGCGGGAGCCCGTCCCCCGCTGGCTGATGCAGCAGTTTACAAACAGCAGTTTCATGCTCCTTCCCTCTTTTCTGCAAAAAACGTTGGATCTGGGGCGTTACGCCCGCTTGAAGAGCTTTTCCAGCTCGTATTTGGTGACCTTGACCACTACGGGCCGCCCGTGGGGACAGTACCGGACCTCGCCGCTCTGGACCTTTTCCACCAGCACCTTCAATTCGGTGGGATCGCTGGTCCAGCCGCCCTTGATGGCGGCCTTGCAGGCCATGGTGTGGAGCAGAGCCTCCCGTTTCTCATCCAGGCTCCGGCCGGAGCGCAGATTCTGGGCAAATTCCTCCAGGGTGGCGGCAGTGTCCGCCGCGTCCAGGTCGGCGGGAACCTCCCGCACCAGGATGGCGCCGTCGCCGAAGTCCTCGCAGCCGAATCCGAACTGCTCCAGCAGCTCCAGATTTTCCAGCAGCAACGCCGCGTCCTCCCGGCCAGGCTCCACGGCGATGGGCTGCAGCAGGGTCTGCCGCATGGGCGGCTCCTTGGCCGCCAGCAGGCGGTCAAAATTGATCCGCTCGTGGGCGGCGTGCTTGTCGATGAGCCAGAGGGTGTCCGCGTCGTCTTCGCAGATGATGTAGGTGTGAAGCACCTCTCCAGCGATGCGCCAGGGGGCTTCCCGGGGCATCACCGTCTCCTGTCCCGGCAGCTCCATGGCGGTCTGCTGGGCAGGCACGGCTGGGATGGCGGGCACGAAGGGCTTGGGGGCCGGAGCGGGCTCCGCGGCTTTTTCAGCCTGGGGCGCCGGTTCCGGCTTTGCGGTCACGGAGGCCGGGGCCTGGCCCAGGGCGCTGGTGGGCGTGCGCTTCACCGTGTCCCTGGGGGGCCAGATGGGCTGGACGCTGTCCGCCACCTTGGCAGTGGAGCGCCACTCCGTGTTCCAGCCGGGTTTGGCAGGCTCCGCCTGCTTCACCGGCTGGGCGCTGAAAGCGGGCCGGACCTCCTCCCTGGCAGGCTGGGGCGCAAACGCAGGTTTAGGGGCCGGTGCGGCAGGCTTGTTCCCCTGCTCCCGGTAGGTCTTGGCGTCCATGGACTGGAAAAAGTCCTGCCGGGGATTCTGCGCCTGCTGGGGCTGACTCACTGGCTTTGTCACCGTGCCGCCCCGGGCGTCCAGGGCGTCCATCACCGTGTGGAACACCGCGTCGAATACATCGTGCTCCCGGGCGAATTTCACCTGGGTCTTGGCGGGGTGCACGTTGACATCCACCGCCGTCACCGGCAGCGTCACCTCCAGCACGCATCCGGGGAACCGGCCCTTCATCAGCTGGTTCCGGTAGCCCTCTTCCAAGGCGGCGGTCAGCAGCTGAGACTTGATGAACCGGCCGTTGACGAAAAACACCTGCATGGACCGGGATCCCCGGCCGTTGACCGGGGCCGTCACGAAGCCCCGGACCCCGATGTCGCCGCCCCGGCCGTCCACCGGCACCAGGGTCTTGGCGAACTCCCGGCCCAGGGCGGCGTAGACAGCGGATTCCAGTTTCCCATCGCCGGGGGTGTGGAGGGCCTCCTGGCCGTCCTTGATGAATTTAAAGGAAATGTCCGGGTGGCTCAGGGCCATATGCTGCATAAGCCCTGCCACGGCGGCCGTCTCCGCGCTGTCCTTTTTCATGAATTTCAGCCGGGCGGGGGTGTTGTAGAACAGGTCCGCCACCCGGATGGTGGTGCCCAGATCGGAAGAGCACACGTCTGAACTCCAGTCACTGACCAATATCGTATG
>OBLF01001125.1_pt1 | contig 23618 bp, 28 predicted proteins | sample 1519231 | NCBI WGS metagenome assembly OBLF01 (sample SAMEA2602895, study PRJEB22501) | metagenome | reverse complement strand
GGAACAAAACGCCGCTCACCTCACCCGCCCCAGCACCGGAACAAAACGCCGCTCAGCATCCCCACGGCCAGCACCGGAACAAAACGCCGCTCACCTCACCCGCCCCAGCACCGGAACAAAACGCCGCTCACCTCACCCGCCCCAGCACCGGAACAAAACGCCGCTCACCTCACCACGGCCAGCGCCGGAACAAAATGCCGCTCAGCCTCCCCACCCCAGCGCCGGAACAGCTCGCAGCTCAGTACATCAGCATGCCACGAGGTACAAACCACATCCCGGAGACAAGCGAAACTCCGCATCAGTTAGTAATCACATGCACATAAACCTTAGACTCCATTATGTGTATAAAATATCGTTAGTTATGCGCCAGGATTACCAAAATACATTTAACTTCATAGAGTTACATTAATTTTGTAATGTACAATACAATTACTTTACTTGTTGAAAACTCAATTTCCTGAGCGGCGATTTGTTCCGCTAAAAGCAGTGATTTGTTCCTGCTATATAAAACAGTCACTTAGGGATATGACGACTGGAAGAACTAGGCTTATAAGGAGGAACATAATTTCTATGAATGCGGCGATTTGTTCCTGCATTAGCGGCGATTTGTTCCCTTGAAGAATATATTATTTATAATATTCAATAGTTTAAGAGCTAATTTTGGACTCTAAAAGACAAGATCTTAAAAAACAGTAATACATATAAAAGACCTTATAAAATTAAGCCTGTGGATTATGGGTACAGCTAGCAGAACTGAGAGTGTCTCATGTGGAAAAGTCATTGGCAGGAACAGAACTGCCAACAACTTTCCCACAATCGCCATTCAACCTACCGATGTCGCTTTGATTTTTGCTCACGCTCAATAAGTTATATATATTTTTTTTATTTGATTTTTGCTCGCTTTCATTGCGGAGCATCACCCTAACTGTGCCGCAGTTTCAAAACCGGCTCTCCAGAACGGAGGCTCCCCTAACCAATATCAGTGATTTTTACCCCAGGATCCTGTATGACTGTTGCGGGTAAAAAACATCCATCTAAGAAACTGTCCAGTAGCCATCGATGCACAAATCAGACCATGCGGGCTATAGGTGCATTCCTAATGTTGAATTTTTTGCTTAAGTTTTCTGCGGAGAGGTCGATAGTAAAAAGGTGCATCTTTTTATGGTATCAATATTGACACCATAGGCATCAGGTGAGATACTACGACCATGAATTGAACGGGCAATAATGCCCATGCCAAGAAATCTAATAGGCGGAGGTTTGATTATGGGTGTCATTACGGTAGCGGAGCAAAAAGGTGGTATCGGTAAAACCACCCTTGCTGTTGGTATAGCGCAATATCTCTCTGAGATTGAGCATAAGAGCGTCCTGTTTGTACCTCTGGATAACCAGGGTCGTACCGCTAAACGTGTCTTTGATTTGAAAGACAATCTGCGTGTTCTTAATGGCATGTTTTTCAATGAGCCGTATGACATCCAGCAGGTCAATGAGAACCTCTCTTCTCTTTACAGTGATCGTACTATCCATAATCTCGACCGTGCCGAAATTGAAAACTCATTCAACTTCGCACGAGAAATCCAGAAGTTAAAAACTCAATACGACTATATCGTCATTGATACCCCTCCGGGTTTAGGTGCGCGTATCACAGCAGCAGTGCTGGGAGCAGATCACATCGTCGTTCCGCTTGAATGTACAACGGAGGCGATAGAGGGGATGGTGGAGCTGAGAGATACTATCCGTAAGCTGACGCGCTTCAATCCTCGCGCCAAAATCAACTCTCTGGTTGTGAATAAATTTAATAACACCCAGGAACAGCGCGAAATTTATGACTTCCTGGCTGAGCGTTTCGGAGACATTTTAATCGATGTTGTGATCCCTGACGTGCAGCCTATCAAAACTGCTGGAGCGGCTGGCCGAGCTATCTGGCATCAGGCAAGAAACGGCAACCATCGCAAGGCTGCCAAAATTGTTAAATCGGTCATTTCTAGAATTGTTGAGAAGGTAAATTAAGATGAATGCTAAAAACACAAACGTATTGACTGACACCCTGAGTTCCGTGCTGGATGAGGGGGAATACATTGTTGATTTTCCACTGAATAAGATTCGCATCAATCCACAGGTTCGTCGTAAGTACAACGCCGAAAAAGTGGAACAAATCGCCGCGTCGATTAAGCTTCATGGACAGATCGAACCATGTATCCTGACTGAGCCAGATGATGAAGGTATGGCCGATCTCCTGGTTGGTTTTACCCGCTACTACGCGAATCAGAAAAATGAATCGCCTACGCTAAAAGCGGTTTTACGCCGGGCACCAGAAAACCTTCGTGTAGTTCAGATGTCAGAGAACATGCACCGTGAAGATCTGGATATCGTGGACACGGCTATCGGTGTTGTCGAACTTAATACTATCGATAAGTTAAAGCCCAAAGATATTTGCGAGCAATTAGGTGTAAATAATTCGTGGGTAAGTAAAATGCTCGCGATCGGTAAGCTTCCATTAGAGTTACTTGATAATGTAACCTCGTTGACCACGGATATTGAAACGTTCTATATCCTGGCCGGGGTTTATAAAAAGTCTCCAGACCTCGCTTATGACGTTGTAGAGGCAGCACAGGCCGCAGGTGAACTTAAGCGTTCTGACGTTAAGGATGCTCAAGCAAAACTTAAGAATGGTGATGCTGACAACGGTACTGACGGTGAAAGTAACGGCACTGGCGGTACAGACAACGGTACTGACGGCGCAAATAATGGCACTGGCGGTACAGGCAACGATACGGACGGCGAGCACAAAGGCACAGGCGGTACAGACAAAGGTACTGGCGGCACAGAGAATGGTGCTGGCGGTGATGAAGCTGGTTCCGAAGGTAGCGGAAAAAGTAAGATACCTGGTCAGAAGAAAACTCATCAAGTAATTGTGTCATTCCTCAAAGATGGTGTAGTTACCGAAGGTTCCCTGATCACCAACCAAGAATCAATCGACGGTGTTGTATGTGTCGTTGTTGATGGTAAGGATAACCTGGTAGCAGTAGAGGAGTTAAAACTTGTCAGAATCGTTTATGCCTGACAGCACTGACGGTTATACGTGGTTAATCAGAGGAGTACGAGGTAGAGCCATTAATGAATGGCTCTACCAGTCTGGTCTATCACCATCTTTAGCCGCAGAAAAGCTGACAGAGCAAGCTATCAATGAGGGATTAGTGCAGCGGCGTTCTCCCCCAAAGGGAACAACGCTGCAAGATTGGATAAATAAAAACAGCGCCCCTATGTGGGCGTGTTTATCGGCCTTTAAACTTTGTCTTAATTCCGGTTGGAGGCCTACAGATGCAAGCGGTTGGGCGATGTATGGTTACTTTTTCATCCGAGTCAATGGGGATTGCACCCGACTCACCGATTATTCAAATCGGGTAGATGATGATTTAGATAAGCTATGCGCTCTCGGTTGGATTTGTGCGGCCTTAGAAGAGAATAAGAAGAAAACCAGGATCATCAGCGTATGAGTGTCACACTGACGAGTATCTTTGATACGGTAAGCAAAGAGTCAACAAGACCACTGCTCGCTCTTGAAATTATTTTCTTTTGTGTAGATCAGTACCGACTCAACAAAAGCTTAATCCTCAAACATGAGATAGATGAAGCGTTATGTTCCGATGAGATCAAAAGGAAGGGATTTGCCAAAAACAGCAGTAACGTTATAACTGCGTTAGAAAAATCTGGCATTCTTAAAAAGTTCTCTATTGTAAACGGAGAGGCACGTACATATCGCGGTTCACCTTTCCCACTTGCTGTGAGCCTTGAAAATGCAACAATCGCGGCATTTTCGCACAATGACCACTAACTGAATTTTTCGCATGCGAAAAATCTAAGCAGTGAGCCAGGAAACTTTTTACGAAAACAGATTTACATGAATGTTCGTATAATCTAGCATTTCTACTGGTTTCTCTGCTCCTTCGCAGAACCATCGAGGCTATACTCTTGCCGGGGTATAGCCTCACTCCTTTCTGAAGTATCGGTGTTTCACGCCGCTAAACCCCAAATAAATAAATAGTTTATAAATAGTTGATTTAATGAGTGCTTACTATATAATGGCTATGTTATGTAGTTTTTGTCTATTTACAATAAGTTGCGGCGGCAACCGCAGGTGTTTCGAAGGAGCAAGTAAATGAGTAAACCATATAAACTTGAAGTGCCAGGAATCCGTGTATCGCAAGGCGGGAAGGAAATGCTTTTGATTTCTTTGCTCTGGAGCCAGTTAGAACGATTCATAACAACCGTTTCCCACGAAACCACTCTAGAGCGTGCTCAACGTGATCTTAATCTTAAGCGCGCAAAGAACTTCACTGATTATTTACGTTCTTCTTACCTCAACAAAACGCCGATGATTGTTCCCTCACTTATCGGTAACTGTGATGGTGAATATGAGATCGAGGAAGTCGGTAACACGAACATGGTAATGGTTCGTTTCACCCTGGCCTCACGAATTGAGCTGTTCGACGGGCAGCATCGCGCCCGTGGGATTGTCGATTATGTCCGGGAAAACTTCGATGTCCGACACTATCAGATTGGCATTCACTTAACGCTGAATGAACCTCTTACAACCAGGAAACAATTTTTCAGCGATATTAATAACAATGCATCTAAACCAGCGGCCTCTATCAACATGGCCTATGACAGTAAAAATAAACTATCTCAGATGCTGATAGGCATTTTGGAAAAGAGCCCTCTTGGTCAATTTGTTGACTATGAGCACAACGCTGTACCAGCAAAAAGCGATAAATGGGTGAGCTACAAAGCCTTATATGATGCGTCGAAAAAGATGATCGCTAACAGACCTGAGAGCGATACCCCAGCGGCTATGTGTGAAGATCTTGAATGTTATTGGAATGCCTGGTATATGCTGACCGATCTTGAAGGTTACGCCAAGACGTGTAAATCAGGTGAGTTCAGAAAGGAATACCTTACCTTCCATGCTGTTACCGTCAATGCATTTGGTTGGGCTGTGTTTAATCTTCTTGAAAGTATGCCAGTGCGTGATGTGGTCAGAGCTATTGAACAATTAGCCATGCAAGCAACAAACTCAGAACGGGACAGCTATTTCGAATATGCCAACTGGAAAAATATCTGCGTCGATCCAGAACGATTGACTATAAAAGCAGATGTGGCCGCGCAGAAAAAAGCCGGACTTGCTTTCGCGCAGAGCATCAGTTCGGGGAAAATGCTGATTGAACTATCTGCATTGAATTAACCTGGTGCGCTGGCCTGAATTGCCAGCGCAAACTAATGTGCTTATAATTGTTTTATAAATAGTTTATATTCACTTTGGTTATTAGTTGTAACCATAAAACATTAATTCCAGTCTAAGAAAGGTACGCAAAACATGTCTAAAATTAAACGCTTAACAGAGAGTGACTGGAAGAATCTTGAGCCTCGCATGCGAACTCTTTCGCATCAAACTACATCAATTGGCTACGCTATTTTTGTTGAAGGTAAGAGACAGGTGGATGTTGCTAGGGAAAATGAGCTTTCCACCCAGGCTGTTTTCGCAACGATAAAAAGATTACAAAAAATCATCGATGAATACATGGACGAGGAAGGTACGAAACTTGTGTATGTTGAGGGCTGGCTACCACCGGAGTTGGCCGCTCAGGTTCAAAAGATGATCGCTGAACATGGAAAACCATCTGCAAAGTAATTAGCAACCTAACACTGTGATCTCATGCCGATTTTAACCGCTCTGTAAGCTTGTATGAGCGGTTTAAATGAAAGAAACCACCTACCCTACACGCTTTCATTACAGCCTCTTAAAATGGCTCATATTTATCTTAATGCTTACCCTGGGAGCGTTTAGAGGCTATGCCTCTAAAACGGCTCTCGTGCTTCGCATCGAGCTGCTACGCATCTCGCCCCTTCGGGCTTCCATCCTCGCTCAAAACCCCTGCTTGTTAACACGGTGCTGTTGCCCCCGTAGCTTCGCCTACGGCTCGCACTCGCAGTACCGTTCGCCGGGTTAACCCGGCTTCACTAACTGCGTCCCCCCGGAGGGGCAAAGAAATATCGAGTGGCGTTAAGTTTGTTTTGGCTTAGCAGGGAGGGGGGAGGTTTGTCGCCTTTTGCTAAATGGATTGTTCCGGCAATTTGCGCCCTGGTGTGATCTGCACATTTGTGCTGTTGCCTTCCCTGTATCGTGCCGCCCTTTATTGTGCAAACTATTTATGCATCATTAGTTTATTTATAGTTTATTTTTATCAGGGTTATGTGTATAATTCTATTATGGATTTGATAAACGATATTTAGATTTCAATGCAATCTAATCTTTTACTCTGAGGGTTAAAATGATGCTTAAAAGCGCGGCAGTGAATCCAGAAGCAACGAAGGAAATTGATGAAGCTTGCACTTGTGCTGTAGATCCTACTGGTTGTAGCTTTTGTTATTTACGTGATCCTCGTGCGCAAGCCGAAATGGACTATCAGCATGATCTTTTCTGCGCCGAGTCATTAGGCATAGAAACAGCTATTCAGGCGCATGTTTATATGGCAAAGCGTGAAGGTGATGCTTTACAGACGCTATTTCTTCATCAGCAAGGCGCTATCTCTTCAGAGCGGGCAAACGTGATCTTACGTGAAATACATTTCGATGCGGAAACTATTGCCGCCACGTCGTTTATGAGCGTTTCACAGCTTGAGTATGTGCAAGAGGTAAGAAAGTTTGCCGATGATCTCATGAGCTGTATTGATTAGGTTGTACACGCTTCATTTGTGCAACGTGTAAAATTTTCGCAGTGCGAAAAATTAGCTACTTTTTATAAACTATTAGTTTATTAGTGGTTGATTTTTTCGCGCTGTTTCTGTATATTACTCTCATCGGCTGGCAATGGTGCCAGCTTCCATCAGGTTAGCGGCGGCAACCGTGCTGATGGTCTGCGAGGGAGTTTTATATGAACATTCAAGAAGCATTAAACGTGTTTGGCCTTTCCGGTGATGTTACCGAAGCTGATATTAAAAAAGCATTCAAGCGCTTATCCCTGAAATATCATCCAGATCGTAACCCTGAGCTGGGCGGCGAAATGATGAAGATGATCAACGCTGCCCGTGATTTTCTCCTGGCTAATCTTGATAAAATTAAGTATGGCCAATCCACAGAACAGGCAGACTACTACGATTTTTCGGAAGAAATGGAAAACGTACTGCGCGAGCTGGCTGGCCTGACGGATATCGTTTTTGAAATTATCGGTAACTGGGTTTGGATTTCCGGCGATACCAAAACACACAAAGACACGTTAAAGGCGCTGAAATGCCGCTGGGCTTCCAAAAAGCAACAATGGTTCTATCGACCGGAAGAACATAAAAGCCGCCGTAGTTTTGGCGAAATGTCTATTGACGAGATCCGAGAAAAATTTGGTTCCTTTGGTAAGAGAAAAAGCAGCGGCCGCAAAAATCTACAGGCAGCTTGATAAGTAAAAGGCGGGGGGAACCCCGCCACAATCTACCAGGGGAAATTATGGATTTCAGAACACAGTATTTAGATTACTTTAAGCGAATTGCTCACCATTTGGGCGAGGGCTGGCGCGTTGTTACGTTGCCAACGGAAAGCGTTTATTCCATCACGCTTACCAATCCCGAACTGAGACACTTCATGATTAGCGCCAAGCGTGCGGAGAATAGCCGTTTACACATTAGCAGTGGCGTTAACCATGACAGACACTTCTATTCAAAGCACTGGTGTACGGTATCGCCTGATCGCTCTCCTGCTCAGGTTGCAAGGGATATAAAGCGCAAGCTGTTAGAGCATGCTTTTAAAGAGAACGCGGAGGAAGTGGAGCGACGCAGTAAACGAGAGGGAAACAGCGAAGCAACAGCCATTTTACTGGCTGCATTAGGTCGGTTAGTGGAGGTGGACGATGATACGCGGCACAGTGGAACCTTTTGCAATTTTGTGCACAAAGGCGCAGGCATAAAAGGAAAGATAGAAGGAAAGTTAGAGTGGGGTAATTTTGACTTGAGGTTGTCAGCCTTACCACCTGAAAAACTGGTTAAAATCATTGGTTTCTTAACAACTCTTTAGTAAACCTAATATCAATTATTAGTTTATTGATGGTTGATTTTATCTCTCAATATCTGTATATTGTTCTTCATCGGTTGGCAATCCTGCCAACCGTTACCGGACAAGCGGCGGCAACCGCTCCGGTAAAAACAGAAGGAGCAGTATATGGACTTATCAACAGTTATTTTTTTCTCTGTACTTGCAATTCCAGCCCTATCCGGTCTTGTGCTGCCGTGGTTGATGGTTCGCCAGGGCTATCGTGAGATCGTCGGAATGTTTTGCTTCATTACTTCAGTTCTTTCTCTTGCGCTTATTGCGGGTGTCGTCGGCCAAGCCGCCGATCTCTCTGTAATGGTCATGTTTGCGGGATGTGCGGTGTACGCCGTCCTCATGACAATCAATTGCGCCCTCCCTCTCTGGCTTACCAGAAAGTCAGTTAAACGCTAACAAGGAAGCGCCCAGCGATGCTGGGCGCTAAGAAAAAGACTGGAGAACACAATGGTTAAGTTTGAACGTTCTGCGCTGGGTGATTTCATTTGGGTTTACGAAAATGGAGTGATGGCCGGAAATATCGAATCGCACGGAAATTTATTCCTCGCATACCTGGGGGAACGAGTGGAAACCGCCAAAAAGATTGCTGAGTGTTTTTCATTAGAACAGGCAAAAGTTCAGATGCTTTTGGCGCTCGCTTCTAATGCTCGCAAGGCACGGAATGCGGCGGGATTTGTGCCGCGAGAACGTGAGCGTAGCCGTGACGATATTCCGCTGTGCTCTTGTGGTTCATCAGCCATTCTGCAAGGCCGGTACTCAACTGAAAAGGGGCTTTTGGTCTGGAGATATGATGTGGAATGCGCTTCGCGCTGCGGCAAGAAGATCCGTTTGCTGGGTGACATCTTTACGTATACCGATGCGATTGATGCCTGGTTCCGCAATGTAAACAGCATGCCTTGCAACTGAAAAAAAACGGGCGGCGATGCCGCCCGTAACTGAGGAAAAAAAGATGCTACAGACAACCTTAGAAACCGTTGCCGATCTGATTAACCGCGACTATGAACATGATATGGAGTTCCTCACATTCACGCTTACACGCTCTGATGTGGGTAGGGCGCTGGAGCAAGCAGGTCAACGCATCACTGATGACATGATGAACCAGCTAATGCGCCGTCTGGATGTACATTTTGCAGAATATGAAAAAGATGAGCTTGTATGCAGACACTTCGAGATGATGCGCAGAGAAGCGAACGAGTGCAAAAAGATCCCTGTTAGCGTAGCCACTATAGAAACCATTCTGGAAATGGTTGAAGGAGGAGGAACCGCGGCAAACGATCCCGATATTGTGAAAACGTTACGTGATTTACTCCCCAGCTAAAAAACACCCCGTCAACATTGGCGGGGTTTTTCATCTATCAGTGGGAACCTCAGCGCCGAAACGTCAACGTCAGATAAGCTAAGGCGCTTACGCGCCTCAGCCTATCTTATTCTGACATCAGGTGTGCGGTAGCCCGGCCACTTCAATCACGAAAAAAAATACAAACGGCATGGACACCTTCGGCTCCTGATCCGCAAGCGGCTCAGTCGTCAGCCCAACTTCGGCGTGGCGTTACTCGCCACGCCTACGCCGAACCCGCAAGCGGTTTCGGGCTATCGCTATGGTCTGATGTCTAAAGAAAGGCTAAACAAAAAGGATGGTCGCGTCCGTTCCGGCCGCAGACGCTTCATACCTTCCGGTTCGAGCCCTAACATAAAGATTCAGTAATCCTGATCGATACCGGATTTTTTTTGGCTAACCACAAACGATGGTTTCGATTGACAGGAACCACAGAGTAAAACCAGATTCTTTTTTCCCCATACCGCAGTTTGGCATAAAGGGCATACGTACTTTGTGCGCGTTTCTTTCCCGTCTACAGGAAACACCAGGGTGAAAGGAGGAGGCTCAGGGCTAAGCGTTGAATAACCGGATGTGAAATCATCCTCGTCCTCATCTTCATCGCCGCCACTGATTCCTTTTGGCATTAACAAAGGAGTGCTGGGGCGGATTGGGGGAAAACGATCAATCCAGCTTAAAGTGAAATTAGTGGTTATCAGCTCCGCGCATGCTTTCTCGAAAACCCCACCGGGAATGATGTAATGCGTCATTTGGTCGCCCGTCATTTTCCCGCCAGGTTTTCCGGTGTTAGATGGATGCAAACCAACCCTGAGCATTAATTTCCCCCACTCTTTGTTGTGGTAACGGCCTCGTCCTGGCTTACCAAAATGCTGCTGTTCAAGGTGAGTCATTTCGTGAACCAGCGTAGAGAGCGATTCCTCAATGGTGCGGATCCCAAAATATGAGGGGTTCATTGCAATTTCATCAGTGAAATCACCTGCTGATCGTTCCACAAATCTGTTGCTGGAAAAATAGCCGTAAGTGTGTTTTTCACGCTGCAAAGTTATAAGACAGGGCGGGAGGCGGTTCTCAAATAATGTCTTATTGAAAAAATCATAAGCCGACTGTAATTCCAGGTAGGTATCTCTGGTTGGCGCTTTGCTCATAATCATCACCAAATAAGTAATGGGGCGTGACCCTTCGGGTCGGCCTCTCGTGCTATGCATCGAGCTGCTTTGCATCTCGACCCTTCGGGCTTCCATGCCTCACGCAATTTGAAATTGTATTGTACATTACAATTGTATTGCACAATACAATTTATTAGGAAACAAAATGGGGCATCAGCCCCAATGTAACAACACGAAAATCGACAAAAGAGAAAGGCCGCTAACTACCAGAATAAAAATTGAAGCCAAGAGATAGCGGCGGGAGAGGCGAGATTGTTCGTGCAGTAAAGAACGGATCTCCTTTCTTGCCTCATGCGTATCATCAAGTATTGCGGTTAACTTGTTGTAGATCTCCCCGTTCGTATTAGACAGTTCACGGTTAGCAACCTGGAGTAAGCGGCGAGCCTCTTCTAATCGGGTGACGAATGCATCACCGGACTCTTTACTTGAGACATCCACTTTTTCCAGGCGAGTAACCAGATCCTGAATATCTTCGAGAATGGCAGCGGCCATAGCCGCCGTCATTGTCTGCGATTTAAGGCCTGACATATCACTTAGCCGTTAAAGCTTTAAATACATCATCAAGATTTTCACGCGCAGAAACAGCGAGGCGCTTAAGTGAAATCATTTTAACAGCGTTAATCTTTTCATCTTCATTTGCCGCCTCTTTTAACTTTTTACGCCAGTCCGTAGGATCTTCCAGTAAATCAGGGATGCTCTTTTTAAGAGCGCGGAGCTGTTTGTAAATATCAGATGAGTACACAACGGCAGACGGGTTCAGCGTAAAGTTTTTCTTTGCCTGATGCATTGCGAACAAAGGATAAAAGTCTGATTCAACATCATCATCAACTTCGACCTTGTTAAACACAACTCGAATTTTTTTGGCAGGAACGCCTAATGACGATAGAGCCTGGATTGTTGCAAGGGTATCTTCCAGTTGCTTACTTTCTTTAACCGCAGGAACAACGAAGTAATCAAATTCTTCATGTGAACCAGAGTATTGCTTCATTAACTTCATGGTATCTTCAACATTACTTGCGCCAACATCAACGATAGCTTTATCTGCAAGCATTACTGCTTCCATCATTTGGCCAAAATCTTTACCACGAACCTTTTCTATATCTTCATTACCAGCGTTAATCGTCTCGATAGTTAACTGCAAAGCACCAGGCATACGGGCGGCAAAAACATGTTCAGCTAATGTGGTTTTTCCATTGTTACCAGAGAAGTTAATTGTAGCGACTTTCATTTAATACCACCTTTTCCTATTGGTTTCTTTTGTATCATAAACTCAGAGACAGAACTACTTCTTTTGCTGGGATCTAATATATCACCGAGTGATGTTTTATTCTCAGCAGTTTGATTCTCTTGACTTACTGGCTCTGCTTCTTTTACTTGTTCATCATTATTTTTCGCATGCGAAAATGTTTGATGTTGATTCGTGGGCTCTGATTTAGTCTTTGACTTGAAACGCATGTAATACTTTTTCCAGGTCGAAAGCTTCATACCCATTTCTTCGGCAATAGCATTTTGTGTCATACCCTGACTGATTTTATTTTCAATATCAGCTAGTGCATTTTTAAATACTACTGATTGCTTTAGTTTTACCTCATCATCTTTCACAATGTGGCTCCTTTTGATTCCTGACTATAGTGATCTCGAATGGGGCTTATGTCAACTGATTTAGTCTCTTTTTGTCTCCTTTTTGTATCTCTATTGTCTCTATTGTGTCCTCTTTGTGTCTCTCTTGTGTCTCCCATCTGTATCTATATTGTCTCTTTTTTGTCTCCTTTTATGGTATTTCGGACTCCCTGTCCTCCCTTAACTTCCAGATCGCGGTTGTTTTATGAACAGATTTCCCTTAACCCTTAACGCCGAAAAGCATACTCCATACGCACCTTTTAGGTGTCGTTATGGCGCTGATATATAAGCGATTTAATCTATTTGATGGTTTTCATGATATGGCGTCATATTTGGCGTCATTTTATGTATTAAATATATGTAAAATATAATAATATTGTGGCGTCATTTTTGACGTCAAATTTAAAGAGAAAGGAAAACGCAGTGAGTGATGAAAGATTGTACATTCGGGTGTCTACGGAACTGCGCTCAAGGCTCCAGGTAGCAGCCGCAAGCGCAGGTCTTAGCTTAAACCAATACGTCAATTCTTTATTAGAATCTGGAGGTAGTCAGGATGAGTTTAAAACAATGGTTATTGAGCTTCTGCATGATATATCGGAGATGGTTTCAAATAATGAAAATAACAATAGAGACACAACCAATCTTGAAACATTAATGTATTTAAGATTGCTTTCAACTCCAGAGCATCGTAAGAAAGTTAATGCGGAATTAAATAGATTAGGAATGAAACCTGTGAGGATTGATAATGAGTGATGAAATGCAAAGATATGCTGGAGAGCATCGTTTTGGGTTCGCCGTATTTGCTATTAGCCCCGTTGTAGCATGGTTTGTTACAGCGGAAAAATTAGGCGTTGCGAGAGTTACAAAACCTAAAATAAAAGGCCTTATCGAACTTTTCCCCCATACATTTGAATATCCTTTGCTTTATATTGTGCCAATCTGCGCAGCTATTGTTTCTATTTTTATATGGATAATGGCTGTTAAATTAAGCAAAAGTGAATTTAAAGGGATGAAATATAAATACAAACTGAGAGGAGCAGATTTAGTTAGTGCTGACGAGTTAAATCAAAAAACAAGAAAAAGGAAAGAGAAACAGGTTGATTTGGCAACGATATATATGCCAACAACCGTTGAAAACCTACAGACGCTTATTGTTGGTGCTATCGGTTCTGCTAAGACGTTAACTCTATCAAAAGTTATCTTTTCTATTTTAATGCGTGGTGATCGTCAGGTAATAGTAGACCCTGATGGCACTTTCGTTTCAATGTTTTATAAGCCTGGCGATGCGATTCTTAATGCTTATGATGCAAGGTCGCCCGGATGGTCTATTTTCAACGAAATGCGAAGTGATGCTGATTTTGATACCTACGCCTATTCGCTTATTCCATTAGGAAAATCTTCAACAGAGGAAGAATGGAATGCTTATGGTCGCTTATTAGTTTCAGAGGTTGGAAGGAAATTACATGAAGAAGGGCAGGCGACATTAGATAAATTATTTTACTGGTGCTGTGCTGCCGATGAAGAGGCTGTAGAAGAATATTGTAAAGGTACATTGGCTGAATCTTTGTTTATTGGTACTGACCGAACGATTGGATCGGCTCGTTTCGTATTGTCTAACAAACTTTCTGCTCATATGAAAATGCCTCCGGGTGATTTCAGTATCAGGGATTTTCTGGCTGACCCTTCAAAGGGTAATTTGTTCATTACATGGAGAGAGGATCAGGTTGCGACAATGAAACCGCTAATTTCTTCCTTTGTGGATGTTATCGGCAACGCAATTTTATCTTTACCTGAAGATGAAAGCCGTAAGATATGGCTACATACCGATGAGCTGGCAACGCTGGATAAGCTGTTTGCATTAATGCCGGTTCTGACAAAAGGCAGGAAAAAAGGTGTTCGCGTCATGTCTTGTTTGCAGACCGTTTCCCAGCTTTATGCTATTTGGGGCAAAGAGGACGGCAACACGCTGCGCGGAAGCTATCGTAATCTTGTCGTCCTGGGATCGGCACAATCAGATGAAGAAACCGCCGAAACACTTTCCAGGTCGCTTGGTGATATTGATGTAGTGCGCAATAAAAACAGCAAGACCAGCGCAGGTAAAGGTAACAGTGAGACTAATGGCGATCACGCTGAAAAGGACAGGCTTGTAACACCATCAGAAATATCCAACCTACCAGACCGCGAAGGGTACGTAGCGCTCACCAGGGGTTATCCGGTTGCTAAGGTAAAGGTTCCCACTATCAGCTTTAAGAAGCGCGTTCCTGAATTTGTTGAGCGCAAAATTCTTGGAGGGAACATGTCATGATGACCCACACAATTCTGACTGCCGATAAATCTGTGGATCGCGCCGCTTCCTATTATGAAGATGGTGTGGACGATTATTATCAGAAGGAGGGGGAGTCAAAAGAATGGCAGGGGAAGGGCGCAGAAATGCTGGGGTTACAGGGAGAGGTTAATAAAGAGGATTTTAAAAAACTGCTTTCCGGCCACCTCCCTGATGGTACTCAATTTCGTAACTCAGTGCGCCATGATAGCAGTACAAGAATTGGAATAGACTTTACGTTTCAGGCTCCAAAGTCTGTATCCATCCAGGCTTTAGTGAATGGTGATGCTGAGATTATTAAGGCTCATGATAAAGCCGTTACGCTAGCTGTTGAAGAACTTGAACGACGTGCAATGACCAGGCACAAGATAGATGGAAAATCGTATAAAGAAGAAACGGGGAATCTGATAGTCGCTAAATTCAGACATGAAACCAATCGTGAGCAGGAGCCTCACTTACATACCCATGCGGTAGCCATCAATGCCACCAGGCGTGCCGATGGAGTTTTTCGGGCGCTGGTAAATGATGAACTGATAAAAAATTCTAAATTTTATGGGGCATTATACCGTTCAATTCTCGCCAGAGAGCTAGAGGCTATTGGCTATAAATTAAGGCATGAGAATGATGCTTTCGAACTGGCTCATATTACGCGAAAACAGATCGAGGGCATGTCTACAAGAACACAGCAAATTGATGAAGGTTTAGCTGATATGGGGCTAACCCGTGAAACGGCTAGCGCGGAGCAAAAAACCTATATAGCCAAAAAAACACGCAAATCAAAAGATGTTGGCATTGACGGTGTGGTATTGCGTGATAGGTGGAAAGGCATTTCAAATGAGCTGGGGATTGATTTTAATGGCCGTGACTGGAGCTATTCAGACAAAGCTTCTGAGAAAGCTGCATCTGGTGTTGTGCATAAACTGGAAGAAATCACCATCGAGCAAGCCGCGTCACGCGCCGTAAAATTTGCAATAAATCACTACACAGAACGTCAGACGATAGTACCCAAACCGGAGCTTATTGAAACTGCTGTAAAGCACAGTATGGGAAGAACCACGTTAGAGCAGATTGAAAATGAAATCGAGAAACTTGAAGCAAAGGGATTCCTGATTGTTGAGGAAAAACTCTATACATCAGCAAACTCATTGAATGGTGCTGCATTATCCAAAAAGGCCTGGATAAGCAGCCTTACTGATGCAGGTAAAACATTTAATGATGCCCGTCGCCAGGTTGACCTCGCAATTGCGAAAGGGCGTTTGACTCCTACATCACCGCGATACACAACACAGAAATCTCTTGATCAGGAAAAGCGTATTTTGCAAAGGGAGGTTGAAGGTCGTGGAAAAGCCGCACCTATCCTAAGCAAAGATGAGGTGTCAGCCTTTCTATCCAAGACTTCACTACGAAAAGATCAGAAAAGCGCAGGTGAACTGATCCTGACCACTGAAAATAGAATTATCGGTGTACAGGGGCAAGCTGGGGTAGGCAAGTCCTATATGTCCAAATCAGTGACGGATAAAATCAAAGAAGCTGGTTTTAACCTTCACGTTCTTGCACCTTACGGTTCGCAAAAAAAATCCCTGATTGCAGACGGAATGGAGGCGCGCACTGTTGCTTCATTTCTGCATACATTGAGCCGTGAACATACGTTAGATGAAAAAACCGTGATATTGGTGGATGAGGCGGGGGTTTTACCAAACAGGCTCATGGATAAACTGACCGAGATATCCAGTAATACTGGCGCACGTCTTGTTTTGCTGGGTGATACAGAACAGACAAAAGCTGTTGAATCCGGTATTCCGTTTGCACTTTTACAGCGCAATGGCATGAGCACCGCGCTTATGAATGAGATCCAGCGACAAAAAGGCAGCCCTCAGTTGCTGAAAGCTGTAGAGCTGGCCGCAGTGGGGCAGGCCTCCGAGTCGCTTGCCCTTGTTACTGAAGTGGCCGAAATTGGAGCTCATGAATTACGGTATAAACAGATTGCAAATGAATACGTGTCACTTCCACAGGAAAAGCGAGATGAAACGCTCGTCATTACAGGAACAAACGAGAGCCGTGTAAAAATCAACGCACTAATAAGACAAGAGCTAAAAATTGAATCCAGCGTCGAAATGACCGCATTAACGCGCCTGGACACCACCCAGGCAACACGCCGCTACAGCAAATATTACACACCGGATTCAACCATTATTCAGCCTGAAAAGGATTACCTGCGCTATGGCCTTGAACGAGGTAAATCCTATCGTGTGGTTGAGCATGGTGAAGGTAATACCCTGATTGTTGAGGGCGAGGGAGGTAAGCGCTTAACTATTAACCCGGCTCATATCAAAAATCTGTCAGTCTACAAACAGGAGCAACAACGGTACGGTGTGGGCGAAAAGCTGGTAATTACCAGGAACAATGCCGAGCTGGATGTGGCTAACGGAGACAGGTTTACCATTACGGGTATACAGGCAAATCATATTTATTTGAGTGACGGTAAGAAAGAGATAGCTCTCGATATCAATCAAAAGCAGCATCTTGATTATGCCTACGTTACAACGGTGCATTCCGCTCAGGGGTTAACAAAGTCAGAAGTGCTGATGAATATAGAGACAAAATCAAGAACCGTCGCAAGAGATTGGTACTACGTGGGTATTTCTCGTGCAAAAAGCCGCGCAAAGATATTCACGGACGACATCAAAAAGCTACCTGCCGCCGTGTCCAGAGAAAGCCAAAAAACCGCTGCCCTTGATTTGAAGAACAAGACAACACAGAAAATCAACGAAAAGGGTAGGGGGAAAGCGCTTACTGAGCCAACAAGAACGAAGCAGATACGCCCAAAGCAACCTACAGAGAAGCAGTCTGAAAAAGGTCATGCGAAAAGCTAAATTTTCGCATGCGAAAAACAGCGCAGTCATACCTGCACATTTCCTTTTAGGGGAACGGGTTAAAAATGAAGTTAACAATGGTAATCGTCGGGGTATTGGTTCTTGTATGGTGCTGGCTTGGGCGCAATGGTATAAGGCGTTCCAGACATTTACGCATGCAAAGGAAAGCCTGTAATCAGTTAGATCTAATCAACAGCTTGCCGGAGTTTAGACAACGCATAGCATATCTAAGGAAAATTAATGCCTTCGTTTTTGAAGAAATGTTGATGGAGGCTATCGAACGCGCCGGGCATAAGGTGTACCGGAACAAGCGCTACACTGGCGATGGAGGCATTGATGGAAAGGCTCTTATCAACGGGCATTACTATTTGATCCAGGCGAAAAGGTATACCGGACATGTGACAACCGATCACGTTTCGTCATTCAGCCAGCTCGTTAAGAGAAACAAGTGCAGGGGAATTTTTTGCCATACAGGTAAAACCAGACCTGCAACTAAAAGCGCTATAACCGGGATTGATCATATCGAAATCATTAGCGGTCAGAAGCTTTTGGATTTACTGGAAGGTAAGTACATCCCTAGTCCGGCATTTAACATAAATACCATTAAGCGCACTTAAATTATTGATATATAAGGGTTATTTTATGACTTATTATGAATCAGTTGAGACTGTGACGTTTACCAGAGAAAGAGCGTTGATAGAACTACAGAAGCATGGAATACCGGAATCGGAATATCCCGTTTTCTTTTCTGATATGGGAGATAAAAGCCACTACAAGGCGCAAGCTGTACTGGAATGGCTGATGTACTGATACGTCCTGATTTCGCTTCAACCCGCTGAAATGTTAAAGGCCGGGGAGTGGTTGCCCCCCGGCCTTAGTTACGTTTCCGTCACGCTCAGAAGAACATGCGGATCAGTTCAAGAAAGACGATTAACGCTTTCAGAACGATGATTGCTTTGTCGATTAAAGCGCCCATCCGTTTCTCCATAAATGGAGTAAAGACACCGTGGCTTGCTCTTACACTGCCTGTCACCACGGCTTCTCTTCGTCTTGTCAGTTGTAGAGAGTCTCACTCCTGCCAGAGCACAGCTAACCAGCACCACCTGTATTACCTGCCAGGACTTTGAACCTGTTCATGCCGCCTGGAGCGGAACGCAGGGAGAGACTCAACCACAGAGCTAACCCGCTGATTATACGTTTATCTGACGGCCAGGCAAACCGTTAACGCACGGTCACTGCCCCTCATGTTGCATAATCAGGCTTCACGGATTATCATACTATTGTCAGTTGTAGAGAGTTTCCCTTCCGGCCAGAGTTACCAGCTCGCACCGGAACCGTAAAAAAGCCGACCTCACCAGTCGGTTTTTTTACGTCTGCGTTTTCCCGCTTCGTTAAAATCCATTCTAAATGAAGAAATACTTCTCCGGCAAACCCAACAACGTAAGGACAATGTATCTTTACTCACTGTTGCCAGCCACCACTATGAAAAACCCTGTGTCACCCTTCCAGCATGCGCCTGGCGGTCTGCGCGTCATAGCTGAATGAGAGCCCTTTCCCGGCCAGGACATCGAGCGAGAACACCCTGGCATAGACTTCCGTACTCCGGGCGTAACGGTGGCCGAGAAGCGACTGGAGCACCCTGTCAGGAACCCCGCTCATCTTGAGGTGCATCGCGTAGCTGTGGCGGAAGGTGTGCGGCGTGATCGGGATAGAGAAAGTTACCCCGTCACGTTCTGCGCGGCTTACGGCGGCGTTGAGCCAGTTCAGCGGCGTCTGCCGTGACCGGACTTCCCATACGGGCTGATGTCGTATGCGCTTGCGCCAGGTGGCGAGGTATTCGCGCATCCGTTGCACGTAGGCGGTATCGAGCAGCGGTACAATCCTGATCCCCGGCTCAGGTGGTTTGCGGTAGCGCGGATCGGGGTGAACCGGTTCGGCGGCGGCAGGTCGTCCGGGGCGGCGCGTTGCTTCGCGGTTTCGCTGTTTCAGGGTGCGCAGCGTCACCACGGCCTGAGGGTATTTGCGGGAGGGCTCCAGGATAAAATCGGTGGGTGTCAGTGCCAGCGCTTCATTGAGTCGCGCTCCCGAATTCCAGAGCGTGTCAAAATACATCCGGGCGGTCAGATCGTCTATATAGGAAAGCAGCACCGCGACTTCCGGCGCGAGCAGATACTTTGGCAGACCCGCGCCGAGGTGCGCGGCCAGATTGCGCATCGTTCTGGCCGCATCGAGGGAAACGGGCATCGCCCAGGCGTTGCTGTGTGGATTCTGGAAAATTCCGGCGGGTAAGTTACTCAACAATTCAATCTCCGCATCCTGATTAAAACCTGCTGCCGCCTCCGGGCAGAGCCCTGCGTTGTCCGGGCGGTCAGCCAGGCACAAACGAGTTGCGCCCGGCCTCCCTTCCCCCTGATAAAACACCGGGGATGTGCTTCCCTTCATTGGGTGACGAAATACCCCGGCGCGTTTGTCTTTATCCAGGACACATCGCGGCACACCGGAAGTATGGCGTAAAGCGCCGCGCAGTCCGATCACAATAATTCCGATCACCAAAAAAAAAATTGGACATTTTTTCCGATAGTGCCGTTTTGCCTGGTGCGCTGTGAGCTGGCGAGCAGCCGGGCGGGGGGCGGCGTTCGCCCCCGCCGTACTGATTAGCCCAGGATAAGGGCGCGGTGGCCGCAGGACAGCACCATATATTGCGATCGCCATTTAGTATGTTGTAACTATTATAAGTTGCTGAGGGTACTGGACAGAAAAGGCTGTATGTCTAAGTGCCAGGGGAATTAATTACGGGAGTCCGGGGGCTGGAACAAACCGGGACGCAGCCCCCGGAGCGTCAGCGAACTGGCGCGGGGTGATCGTACCGCAACCAGTGCCGGAACGCACCAGAATCTTGTTCAAGATTACTGTGGCGGGCGCAGTCGTTCAGGAAGATGGCCAACGCGCCCGATGCGCAACCGGCGCGAAGGTGATTTGTTTTTTTACAGTCACTTAGGTTGTTTGCGGTGCGAAAAATATCGGTGAGTATTTTTGACAGACTCAGTAACGACGGTACGCTACGTGAAATCTGCGGTTTTGCGGGAGGGTTTACCGGGGAGAAATTGCGAGAGAATAAGTTTTGTTTTCTAATTTCTTAGACTCACCTTGCAATAATGCCAAATTTCTAATAAATTAGATTTACCAATATCGAGGGAAAAAAAGAAGATGCCAACTAAACACATCGACGCAGCACAATGGGAACAGATTGAAGAACTCACCTTAGAACTTACAAGACAGAGGAACCAGATAGTAAAAGAATCTGAAGTTATGAAGATTATCATTGATAGCGGCCTCAGTAAGACAACTAAAGAAGAAATTAGCAGACAACTTGATTATAAACCAAGCTGTAGCGTCATTATAATGTACAAAATAAATGGCACACCAGTTATCGAGAGTATGACTAAACCAACAGTCATGGACGTGATTAACAGAAGCCCAGGCATCCCACGTATGATATTTATTTATGGCAAAACATGTTCTGGCAGAAGCACGTTTATTGAGAAATTAAAAGAACAATGGGATATCATCACTTATGATAACTTACCAGATCCTGAGCCGGACATAATAAGTCATGCCAAATGTAATTATGAAAATGGTAATTCTGTAGCCGTGGTCATTCATGCGACGAATCAGATGGCGGCAATGAAAAAAATATTCCAGGAAGAAGAAAAAATATTAAAACTCGGAGAGGTTTTTGAGCATAAAATTTAAACGGATAGCCACCCTCTGAAAGATATTTAATAAGCCTCTTAAAATGGAGGCTTATTAATAAAAATCCAATGAGTGGATATACTATAAAATTCGTATGACCTTTCCCGTGACTATATCTATCTCTAACACCTGAGCATCATAGTGCCACGCCGAACGTCTAGCATTTGCTTCTTTATCAAAAACTTTAGCGCTTTCAGGAAACTTACAAAAATCCCCACCCCCCATCACATATCCCTCACGAAAATCACTGTAGACAATAAATCCATGATTCGTCTTATCCATTTCCATTTCACCTTCGATGTCATTCAACTATGTAATATGATTGCTGCGACGTATTTTTTTAGACAATATAATAAACCGCCTCATTAACATATAAAGTAAAACAATTTCAACGAAAATTATCGTCACTTCGAAAGCAATAAACAAAATCTGGTTGTTATCATAATCAGGAGTGAATCTACCAACAAAAAAAACAGTAGATAATAGAAAAAATGATTTCAACAAAAGAGATGTGAGTTGATTTCGATGTTTACCCAATGCACAAAATTCATTTTCAAATAATCGAACCCATGAAAAACATAAAATCAATGGGAATATATACAGGAAGATCAATCCGCTTAAAACTTGAATGTATGTCGGGTACTCTGGTTTTAAAAAAAGGCCATCGACTAAATAGCTTGCTGCAATAAGTAATGTAACAATCGAACCCACAACGAAACCGGGATTTAGCTTTTTATTATGTTGATTTTTTGTCATTCACTTGTTCCTCCCCAAGCTCTTTTATTAAAAGCTCATCAATCAACTCATTCACAATGTCAGTCCATGAAAATATTCTGCCAGCAATAACACTCCTTTTTATAGCAATCTGTTCAAGTTGGAATTTACGGTCTGCGGTTATAGCCATTGTCGTTCTTTTATTTTGTGTTTGTACCATTGTCAAAAAAATCTGCATGTCAGTATGTGTGTATGCAGTTATAGCATGGTGGTCTAAAACATTCAATGTGGAAACCAATGCTCTTTAGACATAAAGACCCCCTATGCGCTCTGCGCATCTATCAGATGGACAGAATAACTGTTATGTCTAAGTGCCTGGCGAATTAACCCGGAGCCGGGAACAGGCCAGCGCCGATGGCGACCAGTGCGCGGGGATCTTCCCGGACACGTCGCCCGGAACGCGGGGAATCTTGTTCAAAATTACTGTAGCGGTCGCAGCTGAGGTTCGACTTGGCCAGCGCATCGAGCGCGTTGCCGGTGTTTCAGTGAATTGTTGTTTTACAGTGAGTTAGGGTGTTTGCGGTGCGAAAATTATCGGTGAGTTTTTTTGATGGAGGCAGTAACGGCGGTGCGCTACGTGAAATCTGCGGTTTTGCGGGAGGGATTGGGCGCGAGAATTTGCGTGGGAACGGCAGAAAACAAGCCGCTTGAGCGGCCTTATTCTCAATGTGGGGCTTGTGATAAGTATTCCTCTTGCATCTTGTCATGCGCTTCAAGTTGAAGAGGCAGAATATATGTTTCATAGTAGGCATCTGTATAACAACAGCGGATTGACTTTATAGAACCCATCCAAATGATGTTGGATCTATTATTAAACTTATTGATAAATAATGGCTTAATCGAGCAGCATTGCGCTTTTGCTAAGTAATAGTGATACACGATAGTCGTTAAAATATTTTTTTTCATCGATATATTCCTCTTGAGTTTATCAAGCAATATTCCGTGCTACCAACTTACCTCATAACTACTGACTTGCTGACCGATAAGAACAGCCAGTGATTTAGCATCATCCAGGGTTGTAACAACAGGTGTATCCACCACACTAAAATCTGCTACATCTTCAATAAGAATGTTTATATCGTATGCTGATGAAGGGTTATCACACCATAAATCACAAGCAACCAAAGATGTGTCATCTTTCCCATCCATAGTTAATACTGGCGGCTCGGCTTCGATGTAAGCAACAACAATCCCATCATTGAAGATATTTTTAATTTCAGCTTTTAATCTATCAATATAAAAACCGACTTCGGCATTCATTAAATAAAACTCCACTATAATTTACGAACATCTAGCTAATCATAACAGGCCAGATCTCGCCCAGCCAGCAGAACTGGACAAAATGACCTGAATGTCCAGGTGGCGCGGGGAGTAAACAGGAAGCGGCAAGAGCCCGCTGCCGGACACGTCGCCCGGAGCGCGGGAAATCTTGTTCAAATAATCTGGAACGGTCGCAGCCGTTCCGGAAGTTGGCCATCGACATCGAGGCGCAACCGGCGCGAAGATGATTTGTGGTTTTACAGTGAGTTAGGCTGTTTGCGGTGCGAAAATTATCGGTTAGTTTTTTTGATGTAGACAGTAACGGCGGTGCGCTACGTGAATTGGGGTCAGTTTGGATATAGAGAATTATTGTACTATAAGGGCTTCCCCGGCATGTCAACGCCGGTGTTTACGGTTTCTGTCTG
>OBLF01001123.1_pt1 | contig 23641 bp, 20 predicted proteins | sample 1519231 | NCBI WGS metagenome assembly OBLF01 (sample SAMEA2602895, study PRJEB22501) | metagenome | reverse complement strand
GTTCTGGAGAGAAAGGGCGGACCGCCAGCCTTTGGCTGGTGGGGGAAAGTAGAATGCTGTATGTTAGAACAAAGGGGAATATTGCTGAAGCTTTGAATTATAATTTGCTTATGTATAGAGGGGGACATATGGGGAAAAAGGGGATTTTAAGTAATCTTTACGGGGTATGTGAATACATAGATTTGGTAGTAAAGAATAGGCTGAAAAAGCTTCAAGACAGTTGAAAAGCACAACAACGAGGCATTTTCCTACAGACTCACAAAGAGGATTCTACTTTCCACCATCTGCCAGCAAAGACCGGGCTGTCAATAGTATGGAAATCAAAGATTTCATAATTCTATGGACTTACAGCCAATGACGACAAGCTATTGTCGTCATTCCCCCTCTCTCTCCAGAGAGGGAAACGTTTTGCATGCTTTCCTTCGCGCCAATATACAAGAATTAACTTTCTACCAGACAAACCACTGTAGCCGTCTGCAGACAATCAGATGGTTCATACAATCAGACCGGAAGCCTGTGGGGCTTCCTTTCAGACTAAAAAATCGCAGAACATTTGCATGCTTTCCTTTTTACTCCTGCCAACTGAACGGATTGCACTGCCCCGGGAATCCGTTCAGTTTTCTTGCTGTCCAGAAGTCCATTGATCTTTGCCAACTTGTGAATCCCCCTATCCATTTGCGGATAAACGACGTGAATCCGCCTGCCTCTTACCTCCTTCTCACCTATCACCTGCCTTTTATGATATGATTATAAATAATAGTTATAAGAAAAACTGATGAGGAGGGGAAACTATGGAAGGGGAATTGTTTTCTGGTGTGTCTGCCCAGGGGATGGTGGACAGGCTGTGTGAACTGGCGGTAGAGAGGAAGGCCAGTGATGTGCATGCAGAGCCGCTGCCAGAGGGTGGGCGCATCCGCCTGAGGCGCCATGGGGTGATGGAAAATCTGGGGTACCTCAGCGGTCGCCGATTTTCGTCGCTTATTAACTGTTTCAAGGTGATGGCCCATATGCATCTGGAAGAGAACCGTATACCGCAGGATGGGAGCTGCCGACGCCGGGTTGCCGGTGAAGAGGTAAGCTTTCGCTTCTCGGTGATTCCATCCCTTTACGGGGAAGCGGCGGTTATGCGTGTGCTGCCACCGCATCTGCCATTTGTGGATGGCACGCACCTTGGCATGCTGTCCTGTCAGAAGGATCTGTTTATCCGTAAGCTGAAAGCACATCATGGTCTGATACTGGTTACAGGACCTACCGGTTCCGGGAAGACGTCCACTATATATGCAGCCATGCATTACCTCACCTCGGGGCGTATCAGTGCCTTTTCCATTGAGGATCCGGTGGAGTATCACATGGATGGGGTAGTGCAGATGGAAGTAAACGAGAAGGCCGGACTCACCTTTGCCCGCGGGCTCCGTGCGCTTATGCGTCAGGATCCGGATATCATCATGGTAGGCGAGATACGGGATGAGGAAACAGCGCGCATTGCCGTGCATGCCGCATTGAGCGGTCATCTGGTGCTGTCAACGCTCCATACAGGAAATGCGGCAGAGGCGCCGCTTCGTCTGGTAGATATGGGTGTGCCGTCCTATTTGCTGGCCGCCTGTCTCTGCCTGGTGATTTCCCAGCGCCTGGTACCGGCGGTAAATGGGCGGACAGGGGTTTTTGAAATGCTTTCCATTGAGGAGGCCGAGCGGAGGGCTATTCATGACCAGGACTGGAAATCACTGGCCAGTGGGATGAAACGGCAGGGACAGCCGGATATGGGGGATGTGCTGTCTATGCGCCGGCAGGGGATTATGAAGGGGAGGAATCAGTATGCTGTCGATTGCCAGGTTGTTGGAAAAGTATCCGAAGATGACGGATATCCATGTGATGGAGGGGGAAGCGGTACAGATACGGAGAGAAGGACGTCTGGAGCGTATTACGGAAAAGATGGACACTGAGACATTCTATGACTTTCTTGCTCCGTATGTGCCGGACCTGCAGCAGGGAATTTTATCAGGGCATGAGGCACTGGACCGGGCGTGTTCAGAAGGGAACCAGCGGCTTCGTCTTCACCTGTACCGGGTAAGAGGCCATAGGGCAGCCTCCATCCGGATACTTCCTTCGCTGGCTGACCTTCCGGAAGATGGAGACAGCGAATGGATTCAGGACATGGCGTCTCTGCCAAACGGGCTGGTGCTGGTCACCGGGCCTACCGGTTCCGGGAAAACGACGCTTCTGGCGCGTATGGAGCTGGAAATCAGTAAAAAGCGCCCTGTGCATATCCTTACGCTGGAAGATCCGGTGGAGTATATTATCCCCTCTTTATGCGCTATGGTGCATCAGCGGGAAAAAATGACTGATTTTTCCACATTTCCGCAGGGTATACGGGAGTCGCTCCGTGAGGATCCGGATGTGCTGGTCATCGGAGAACTCAGGGACCGGGAAACGGTGCGGTCAGCGCTTATGGCCGCAGAGACCGGGCATCTGGTGCTGGCCACTTTGCACAGTCGGCGGTGCTGGGAGGCAGTGGCCCGCATGGTTCATGCCTTTCCGGAAGGGGAGCAGATGGAGATACGGACTATTCTGTCCTCTGTGCTTCGCTCCGTATCCTCGCAGGTTCTGTTTCACCGGCAGGAGGAGACAGTGGCTGTCCGGGAAATACTTATGGTGACATCTGCCATTTCCCATCTGGTGCGGGATGGAAAGTATGAACAGATCCGTTCGTATATGCATCAGAGCGATGGAGTGATGGCGCCTATGGATAAGAGGGCACTTAACCTGTCGAGGCGGTGGCTGGAAGAGGAACAAAATGAGCTCCTGGCCGTTGTACAGTAATCGTTCGGTAAGGGGGATAACCTATGGGACACTATGCGTATAAAGCGTATGGAAAGCAGGGGATGTGTAAAGGAAAGATTTCAGCAGCAAGCCGGGCGGAGGCAGCGGAGTGTCTTCGACGGCAGGGGCTTTTACCTGTACATATAGAGGAGGCAAGGAAGGTACTGAGGAAAAATGGGAGGCGGCGGGAACAGATACTGCTTTTTCAGGAGTGGTCGGCCCTGTTGTCGGCAGGTCTTCCTATGGATGAAGTCTTTCGTCTGCTGGCCCGGCATGGAGGAAAGAGACGCCAAGTGATGTGCCGCTTTCTGGAAGAGGCCGTACTGTCCGGACTGACCCTGTCAGAGGCTATGGAAGAGGAGGGGAGCTTTTCTTCACTGACTATTGCCTTAATCCATACAGGTGAGGAAAGCGGACGGCTGGCTGATGAGCTGGATGTACTGGCTTCGTGGCTGCAGAGGCAGGAAGAAGAGCGGAGGAAATGGAAGGAGATAGTCAGTTATCCGCTCATAGTTCTCCTGGCAGCGCTGTGCTTCTTTGTGGCAGCGGTAGCGTATATCCTGCCGTCATTTGCTGCACTCTTTTCGTCGTTGTCTATCCCTTTGCCTTCTTCTACCCGGTATCTGCTCGCTCTGGGCACCTGGGTGGTGGCACATTGGCCGGTGCTGGCAGGAGGAGCAGCCGCTCTTGCTTTTCTGCTTACCTGCATCTGGCGGAGTGAGAAAGGGAGGCTGTGGAAGGAAAAGCATCTCTTTTCCCTGTTGTTTCTGCGGAAGGTATATACGGCCAGGTGGTGCCATGCCCTGTCTCATCTGGTTCAGGGGGGTATGCCCCTTCCTCTGGCTATACGCCTTTCGGCAGCGGTTATGGGGAATGATGCGGCAGAAAGAAAAATGGAGCATCTGGCAAAGGAAGTGGAGAATGGAGAATCATTTGCTGAACGGCTGGATGCCTCTCCCTTTGGTTTTCCTGTAGTGGTGCAGATGGTATCTACCGGAATGGAAAGCGGGCAGCTGCCTGAATTCCTGGAACGGAGCGGTTCTTTTCTTGACCGGGAGAGGCAGGAAAGAGTGCGCCGCATGCAGGCTATGGCCTCCCCGGTTCTGCTTCTCCTGTCCGGTGGTGTCACGGCATTCACTGTGCTTTCTGTGCTGTCGCCTCTTCTGGCAGCGGGAGGCCTGTAATGGCCTATCGGCTGGCTTGACACATAGCTTGTTTCCGTCTTATAGTTAAAGAATGGAATAACCAAGAAAATAAGAAAAGGGGGAAGAACCCAACATGTTGAATGCGTACAAGCACAATGCCAATCATGAATTAGTTCCTGTAGACATTGACTCTGCGGAAAAGGGCTCGTGGATTAACTGCTCTGCACCTACGGAGGAGGAACTTATACACATTCATAAATTAACGGGCATCCCTGTAAATTCCCTGCAGACCGTACTGGACCGTGAAGAACGTTCCCACGTAGAACTGGAAGATGAATACATTTTTGTCGTAGTCAATACGCCGGTCCTTTTATGTGAAGACTCTTACGACGCACTGCCTCTGGGTATCTTTATTACCCGCATGTACTTCGTAACGGTGTGTCTGGAAGAAAATGCAGTTATTTCCTCATTCCTTGCTAATAAGAGATACTCTTTTCAGACATATAAAAAGACAAGATTTCTGTTTCAGATTCTGTCCTCAGCTTCTTATTCCTTCCTTCATTACCTGCAGGAAATCTACCGGCAGACGGATGTTATCGGCATAAGGGTGCGTAAGTCCCTGCAGAATAAGGAAATTTTCCGCATGCTGGAACTGCAGAAGTCTCTGACCTACTTCAACTTTGCGCTGCATGCCAATGAAAGCGTGATGGAACGTCTCATGCGGCTGCGCAATAATTCCCTGTCTTCGCCGTCGCTTTTGAAGATGTATGAGGAAGATGAAGATCTGCTGGAAGATGTGATTATTGAAAATAAGCAGGCACTGGAAATGTGCGGTGTATATTCCAACATTCTGATTTCCATGATGGATTCCTATTCTTCTATCATTTCCAACAGCCTGTCGCAGATTATGAAGTTCCTGACTTCCGTAACCATTATTCTGGCAGTGCCCACCGTACTTTACAGTTTATGGGGAGCCAATGTGCCCATGCCCATGGAAAATACTCCCTATGGATTCTGGGCCCTGCTTTTAGGTGGTCTGGCGCTTACGGGACTTGTTACTTTTTATCTTTGGAAAAAGGATATGCTCTGATAAAAATACCTGCCCGGCAGGTGTTTTTTTATGAAATATATGGAGGAACCCATGTTTATTTTTGAAATTTATAAGAATGCGGACCCGGATCATATCGCACTGGTGGGGGACCGTACCCTGACTTATGGCGAAATGAATCAGCAGATTTCCCGGTATCGCAATGTGCTGTATAAGAAGGGCGTTCGTCAGGGAGACAGGATTGCCATCTATGCAGGCAATTGCATTCAGTTCATCCTTGCTTATATGGCTATAGTCAGCCTGGGTGCCATTGTGGTTCCTGTCAATTTCTCCCTGGTGGAAAGGGAAGTGGACTATATCGTAAAGGATGCGGGGATTTCCCTCCTGCTTACCGATCGTCCCCTGAAAGCGGTCTGCCCGGTCATGGGACTCGACAAGCTGGATGATCTGGCCCGATTTGGCAAGGCAGGGGAAGCACCGGCCTTCCCGGAAGGAATTGAGGAAGATGATGTATGCAGCCTCGTATATACCTCCGGAACCACTGGAAACCCGAAGGGCGCTATGCTTTCTCATAAGAATATCGTCCGCAATATTCAGCAGTTCAATGACGTAGTGCAATTTAACAACCGGGATATCTGCCTCTGCGTACTCCCTATGTTCCACTGCTACGGCTGGACCGTTTCCGCCATGGCGCCTCTCTATGTGGGAGCTTCTGTGGTCGTTCTGAACAGCAAGAATCCAAAGGAAATGATTCATACTATTGAGAAGTACAAGATTACTGTAGCGGCCATGGTTCCGCCTATGTATCACCTTCTCGTGCGTCGCGGCGATACTTCGGCCATGGATTCTGTACGCATGTTCATTTCCGGCGGTGCGCCGATTCCTCAGCCGGTTTCTCAGGGATTTTATGAAAAATACGGACATCCGGTACTGGAAGGCTATGGCCTCACGGAAGCTTCTCCGGTAGTAAGCGTTATGCATCCGGATCAGCCACCGAAGTACCTCACCGTAGGTCCGGCCATTTCGGACGTAGAAGTAAAAGTACATACAAAGAGCGGAGGGCCGTACAAGCCGGGCGAAGTAGGGGAACTCATGGTGCGCGGCGACAATGTCATGAAGGGGTACTGGCATAAGGAAGAGGAAACCGCTAAAGTCATCACTCCGGACGGCTGGCTCCATACCGGTGATCTGGTGTACATGGATAAGGAAGGCTATATCTATATTGTGGACAGGATAAAAGACCTCATCATCGTAAATGGGGAAAACATCTATCCGGGGGAAGTAGAAGACTGCCTCTACGAAATTCCGGAAATTTCCGAATGCGCTGTAGTAGGTCACTCCGATCCCCTCCGCGGCCAGGCGGTATGGGCCTACATTGTCATGAAAGATGGATGCCCATTCGATGAAGATTCTATCCGTCACTACCTGCTGAAAAACCTGGCAGCGTACAAGGTACCAAGACGGTTCATCCCCATGGACGAACTGCCCAAGAACTCCACAGGCAAGATTCTGAAAAGAGCATTGAGGAAGTGAGTTAATAAAGCTCGAAGGCGCTTTATTAACCGACTGGCAGATAGTCAGACATGAGACAGAAAAGCTACTGGATTTTCTTCAGATAAAACCAAAGGATAGGAAAAGACAGGTAAGAGATAAGAGGTTAGAGAGGCAGATTCACTTCGCTTATCTGCAGGTGGATTCTGCGAATAACTTCTATATAATATAAACGAGATTTCCCGTTTTTATGGGAAATCTCGTTTTGTTATGTCTTGTATAAAGGTAAGCAGCTAAAAGTTGTACGAAAGGAAAGCAGGCAGTACGTTTTCCTCTCGGAAGAGAATAAAATCCACAAATGTTGTTTGCTGTCAGCAAACATGGCGATGCCATTTTTGGGTCGCCAAAGCCCTATGGGCTTCGAGACAGCAAGCCTCCTGCTTCTTACCTCCCACCTGTCTTTTGATGTTACCTATAGCCTTTCTCAATGCTCAACCCCGTCTTTTTTCACCGCTTCCATGGTGAATGGACCGGGTGCGGTTTTATCCAGGGTGATTTCTCCTTTTTTGTATCGGGCCAGGGTTTTGAGAACAGCTTCCTTTTCTGTTTCTGCTTCTACGGGAACCACGGTCTTCCGGGTTTCGGTGATTTCTATATAAAAGGTTTTCATGAAATCATTCCAGTCTTTCTCTTACAATGTGGGCAATGAAATGGCGCAGGGAGTCAACCTGTTTCATCCAGTCTCCGGCCAGGGAGTTGAACGCTTTTTTCATTTGTTCGTTCTTCATATATTTGGAGTTGATTTTAATATTATAGAGCGCGCAGGAAGCGGAGGAGGCGGCCATGTCAGCGGCCATCATGGAGTCAGAGAGCAGATTCTGATTTCCGCTCTGCATGAGTTCTTCAAAGATAGGGATGACGGTGATGATAGCTTCAGCCATCTGACGCGGCACTTCGGCACCCCGTATAAGGGCTTCCTGGATTTTGGCCGGACGTGTGGGATCATCTTTGGGGATGCTCCAGGTGTGAGACATAGCATTCAGGGCACGTACATCTTCCTGCATAAGATTAAGCAGAGTTTTCTGTGATGCGGCGAGGCCATCCAGCCATACCCGGGCCCGTTCATGAAGCGGAGCATATTTTTTGTTGGATAAAGTGAACCGAACGACCATGGAAGCCATGGCGCAGGCCTGCGCTCCCAGAAGAGCAGCCTGGGCACCGCCTGCCGGGTCAGTGTTGGCTTCGCCCAGAGCCTGAAGGTAGGAATCGATAGTTTGCTGATGCCAGATAGTTTCCGTCATAATGGATACCTCGTAATTAACTACGCCCTAAATGTAGAAGTTTTGTGCCATCTTTAGGAAGGGCATAAACGTAAAGATGCATGCCAGGTTTAAGAACCAGATCCGGCTGAGGAATGTGAGCCTGCTCATTTTGCCGTACATCGATGAGCGTGCAGCATGCCGGCCAGTGAATGTCCTCGATTTTTTTGCCAGACAGATAAGAGCCGGGACATATAGGAATTTCCAGTATGGTGCGTGTTTCTTTTGCCGGCTGCTTCCTGTTCTTAAGGGAAATGGCCAGCAGCTGACCGTAAATCGGCTTGCCACCTACCAGGGCGCTGGTAACATAGGCAATGGCCGCTGTCAGAACCAGGGCCGTGAGGTGGGAAAAGTCTCCGGTCAGTTCCAGAATCAGGAGTACCGATGTAATGGGGGAACGCATGCTGGCGGTAACAAAGGCGGCCATGGCGGCCGTGATGATATTTGTACCGTACATGGGATCAATGATGCCCAGGGAAATAAAGATATTGGACTCAATGGCCCCCACCAGGGCACCGATAGAGAACATCGGCACCAGGAACCCGCCAGGGATACCGCTTCCTGTAGACAGTACGGTAAACAGGTACTTTCCTGCAAACAGGACAAGGAGCATGGACAGCGTGGGGTGTTTGTCTACGATAGAATTGACCAGGCCATCGCCGCCTTCCGTGATCTGAGGAAGAGCCAGACAGACAAAGGCCCCCAGGATAAAGGCGAAAAGCAGGCGGGGAAATACGCCTTTCAGATGGATGGCGTTATAGAAGCGGCCTACATGGGTAAGGCCGTAATTATAAAAGACGCCCAGAGGTCCGCAGATGGCTCCTGCCAGAATCAGTGGGAGAATCAGCAGATGGGTGGTGGCCGGCATAGGCGGGAAGATGAAAATGCCTTCCTGTCCGAATACATATCTGGTCACTATAGTGGCAGATACGGCAGAAGCCATGGAGGGAAGAAGAAGAGCAGAGGAGAAACTCTGATTCATTTCTTCCAGTGCGAATACCGTGCCGGCCAGGGGGGCACTGAATGCGGCAGCCAGCCCGGCACTGGCACCACTGGTGATAAGATATTTTTCTTCCAGCGGTACGCGTTTAAGTATCCGGCTGATACCCTTGGCCACGGCCGCCCCAATCTGTACTGATGGTGCTTCCCTGCCAATGGAGAGACCGCCCAGAATACCGAGTACCATAGCAGAAAATTTAACGTAGAGGACCGGAAGCCATCGCATATGAAAATATCCCAGAAGTTCCCCTTTTACCTGAGGAATGCCCCCGCCCATGGCCATGGTCTCATGGACACACAGGCGATACACAATATATGCCAGGAATACCGCAAAGATGAGCCATGCACAGAATGGAATTACATCGCCATTAGATAGGGCTGGTTCAATATATGTGGAAAAAATATGTCTCCGGATTTCCGACGACTCATCCAATGCCCAGATAAAGGAACCGATGGTAAAGCCTCCGGCAATACCTACAACAATACCTTCAAAAAATAAGCGCAACCGGAACGCATTCCAACGGGATAAATCCTGAAGCGTATCGGCTAGCGCATGCAGTTGATTCATATATACTCCTTCGCATGTAGTCATATTATAGTATAGTTCTTAATATCATTTTATTATAATATAGAACCCATAAGGAAGTAAGGGGGAAAGGCAGGGGAAAGGCGGCAAACGTTGTTTGCTGTCTGTGAGAATCAGAAGATTCGCAGGTCGGTATGAGCCAGGGCGCATAGGCTGGAGGTAAGAGGCAGATGCGCGAAGCCAATCTGCCTCTTACCTCCCACCTGTCTTTTTAGTCTGAACGAAATCAAAGGTTTGCGGACCTTGATTGAAGATTATTATTTAATTATGGAACAACACATTTTGTCCTATATCCCCCCATTCTGTCAGGTAAAATACAGCTGTTGACACCTGAAAAAGAATATGCTATCATAATTTATGTCATATGGCAGTGATGCCATAGGCCAATGTGGCGGGTGTGGTGAAGAGGCTAACACGGCGGATTGTGGCTCCGTTATGCGTGGGTTCGAGCCCCACCACTCGCCCCATTTTTTTTACCCAAAAACGGGAAAGAGAGATGTCCCGTGCATATACAGATGGTGGAAAACCACCGTATGGGGGTATAGCCAAGCGGTAAGGCAACGGACTTTGACTCCGTTATGCGACGGTCCGATTCCGTCTACCCCTGCCAGAAGAGCAAAAGCACATGCAAAGAGCATGTGCTTTTTTTGTACCTTTTTGAAGTGGTAAAAGATAGCGTAAAGGGGCCCTGCATCATCCCGAGCCGCAGGCTTGCTGACTTGTGAATCTCCATAAACTCACACCGACAGCCAACTTATATTTGTGGCTTTTCAGCCGGCCCTGAAGCGGAATTAAATGATTTCTTTACGGGCTGTACATATAAGTACGCACAAGGATAATATTGGGGATGGGAGAGGCCAATCGCAGGGAGGAGCTCATAATCTATAATTTCGAGGAAGGCTGGGAGGCAGAGGTTGTTAAGGGGGAAAAATTTCTTTCTGGACTATACGCGGCGGTACGTTCAGGAAGGATTTTTTTGCCATGGATCAAGATCTGCGCCTGGACCGACCGATGATTTCGCGGCAGGCGTTTGTTCTGGTAAGAAACGAATATAGCTCAGAACCTCCGCTGTACTTTGTACGCGGAGGTTCTGAGCTATATGGAGTGACACCGTCCAGAACGGAAGACCGCCCGAAATTAGTAAGTGGTCCCCATTACATACAGATATACCGCCTGTGCCAGATCATATATATTGGTATCTTCCACCACTGGCTGTTCCTGTGCGGCAGCACCTTTCATCTTTTCTTTTTTTATAGTTTTTCCATTTTCATCCACGGTGGTAAGGGAGTCTATGGTATAGGCGGCCTGGTGAGTCAGGGGAGCGTAGTGAACCGTGATCTGGGTGAAGATTCCGGTGTTTGCCGCCTTATCCTGAGTGAGGATGGCGAAGGTAAGGGCGTGAACGCCTTTTCCTTTTTTGATGGAATCCATATCCAGATAAGTGGTCTGCTGCTCTTCTTCCTGGATTACCGGGAATCGGTCGTTGTTGCTGTCAGCAAAGAATGCGTGAGCAGGAAGGGCCCAGGCTATGAGGAGCAAAAGAATGGTCAGTATCCTTTTCACTGGGCATCACCTGCCAGAGGAGATTTTTCTGTTTCCTCCATGTCTTCAGCTGGCTTGGATTCGCTGGCAAAAGGGGAGGAAGGGACAGCGTCAGTATGGTTTCCGGCGCGGTACTTGCTCTTCATGTGGTAAAGGAAACGTTCTGCCAGAGGGGTGAGCTCCATGCCTTTTGGCTTAATGGCGCCAAGGGTCATGTGTTCATCGCTCTTAAGAGGGATGGAGACAATTTCCTTGCCGCTGAAGTCATCGGTCATAATCCCTGAGGAAATGGTGTAGCCATCCAGCCCCACCATGAGGTTGAAAATGGTGCCGCGGTCAGTAACCGTGATGTTCTTACTGCTTTCTTCCGTGCTGTGCACTTCTTCTGTGAAATAGAAGGAGTTGACTTCGCCCTGGTCATACACCAGACGCGGATAGGGTACCAGGTCTTCCAGGGTAATGATGTCCCGGGAAGCCAGTGGATGGTTCCGGCGGAGGAATACGTGGGGCTTTACTGTGAACAGGGGAATAAAATCCAGGTCGTTGTCGTGAAGGATGCGCTTTAACACATCGTGGTTGAACGAGCTTTCGTACAGGATACCCAGACTACTCTTCTGGCGGTGGACGTCATTGATGATTTCGTAAGTCTTGGCTTCTCGAAGATAGTAGTCATATTCTGGTGCATTTTCTTCTTTTACCAGCGCCACGAAGGCCGCTACGACGATAGCGTAGTGCTGGGAGGAAATGGAGAAGGTGTGATGGATGGCGGAACTGTCTTTATAACGGTGTTCCAGCAGGTCGGCCTGCTCCACAACCTGACGGGCATAGGAAAGGAATTTGACGCCTTCTTCAGAAAGGACAACTCCTCGGTTGGTCCGTCTGAATATGGTGATGCCCATTTCCTTTTCCAGCTCTGTGACGGATTTGGACAGACTGGGCTGGGTGATGAACAGAGCTTTGGCTGCCGTGGAAATAGAACCTCGGCGCACAATTTCAATAATATAGCGCAACTGGGTAAGTGTCATAATATACCTCTATACGGCGGGCCGTAACAGCCTTGGTATCCTTCCTTAACTTAAATACATAAATAATATCTTTGATTATAGCACTAACCGGTAACTTGACGAACAGATACGAGAAAAAAATTACACGTAGATGCAAAAAAAGGTCATATTTTCTGCAGCGAAAGAGGATGCTATACTTAAAGTGAGATATTGCGCTCGGTCGTGGGCTTTGGCCCGAAGTGATGAAGGGATGATTATGGGTCTTTCAGTACGGGATATTCTTATCCTGGATTATTTTGATGGAAAGCCGGTACATACGAAGGCACCTGCGTATCAGGAAAAGGTGCTGGGGCCGCATGCTAATCAGCGGATCCGACTGCTTCTGGAAGAGGGATGGATACGATATACCCGGCCTCAGGAAACGGTGAATATGCTTCCGGATAAGGCACTGGCTGATTTTCTGGCTCATTATGGCTATTCGCCGGAAGGTTCGCATGCCCAGCTGGTACGGCGGGTCATAGAAAACATACCGGAAACGGACTATGCTCATGCGGTACCCAAACTGTATATAGCGACCATGGATGGCCGCAGGGAAATGAATTCCCACATGGCCTACATACTGAATGCCCGGGGAAATTATGGACTGACGGAAGGGGAAATCGGTGAAGCCCAGAGGACCCTGGCGGCGCGCAGAGAACCCTGTTCGGCCAAAAGTATACTGCTCCGCGCCTTTCAGCAGAAGATAGAAATATTTACTATGGGCGGAGAGTGGACAAGGCTCAGAAATCTGTATTTCACTATGGGTAATTTCTACGTGCGTCAGGATGAGAACCACACAGCGCTTACTATGCTGTACCTGGTATTCCTGCTGGATATGTCCGGTATGGAAAACCGCAACCGCCTGGTAACCTATGAAGAACTGTTTCCCACGCAGAAGGGAATTATTCTGCTTATGAATCAGCTGAGGAAAGAGCTGGGGATGTCGGAAATGGCGGTGAAGACGGATTTCCTGTCCTCTATTGCCCGAATGGGCCCCAGGCTCCCATTCTCCTATTTCTCACCGCAGGTGATGGCTCGTATTCTGGTGGAACGGCTTCGAGGTTTTGATTTTGACAGAACCCGGTACATTTCTGAGGCGAACACTCCTGATGCATCGTCTAAGTCGTATCACTACCGGTCAGTTCCCTTTAGCCCGCCGGAAGGACGAGGTGAAGGGAGGGATAATTCCTCGCCACAGGACTCGTTTGGTATACGGCGCCGTCATACGCCGCCTGTTCCACCGGTCATGAGGGTGTCCGGATTTGCCACAAAACCCTTTGTCCCATCGCCGGGAGCCAGGAAGAAACTGAAGAAAAGACCGGAAGCGCATAAGAAAACGGCTGTGAAGGGCAAAGAAAAAAAGAAAAACTGGATTGCCCGGCTTCTGGGAAGATGAGAGGAAAACAGGTTCTGGGGTATAGGGAAGTGGAAAGCTTTTATATACAGTAACGAGGTCATTGGCAGATGTTTTTCCTTTTAGAAAGGGTGCTTGGGAACCGCTTTGCCTTCTGGCGTCAAAACATAGTCCTGAACCGACGGATCACAGCGTAGGGGTTTGCAGGGTCTTTGTTTTTTCTCACACCTCAATTTCCGCCACGCCAATCGATTTTTATGTCTGGGGCAACCCCGATTTCCTTCGATAAAAGGTGAGAATCTGCGTTCCCATAAGCGATATTTATATGTTATAATGTAGTGTATGATTTTACGCGGAAGAGAGGCTTTTATGAAAGAAAATATAAGACATGTCTTGCTCCGTGTAGAGACGGTGACCCGGGATGAGGAGGGGAAGGAAGAACAGATTTCCCTTCAGGTACCCGGTATCGTCGGAGTCAGAGAGGGAGTCCCGTATATTCAGTATGAGGAGTCTGGCCAGGCGGGGATGGAGGGCGTTACTACCACGATTACCTGCCCGGAGGAACTGGTCATTCTGGAACGGACGGGTTCTGTTTCTCAGCATCAGGAATACCGAAGAGGAGAGACCACCCAATCTGCCTATGAGACCCCTATGGGAACACTGAATATTGAGGTGACTACCAGAGAATTGCTGGTCAATCTGAACGAAGGCCGGGGACAGCTGAAGTTAGCTTACGATATTTCAGTTAAAGGACTGTTTAATCATTTTAATACAATTAGTATAGAACTAAGGGAGGATCCGGATTTTTATGGAAATCAGGGAAAAGCTGAAACAAATCATTGAAGAAGCACAAAAAGCCGCAATCGCAGCAGGTGAATTGCCGGAAGGCGAATATGCTCCTGTACAGCGTCTGGAAATACCGAAGGAAAAGAAGTTCGGTGATTATTCCACCAATGCTGCTATGCAGTGGGCAAGAACCGCACATCGCGCTCCGAGAATGATTGCTGAAGTACTGGTTAAACATATTGAATCCGACCTGGTAGATCATATGGAAATCGCAGGGGCAGGATTCATCAATTTCTACCTCACCAATGACCTGGTATACAGCGAACTGCGTCAGATTTTGGCAGCAGGTAAGGATTATGGCAATCTTCCGAACAAGGGAAATGGCCTGATTAATCTGGAATATGTATCCGCTAACCCGACTGGCCCGCTTCACATCGGTCATGCCCGCGGCGCCGCATGGGGTTCCGCACTGGCCAACCTGTACCGTGCAGCCGGCTATAACATTACCACGGAATACTATATCAACGATGCAGGCAACCAGATCGACCATCTGGCTGAATCCGTAAATGCCCGTTATCTCCAGCTCTTTGGGATGGATGCAGAAATTCCGGAAGACGGCTATCATGGTCTCGATATTGTAGATACGGCAAAGGCAATCAAGGAAAAGGATGGCCGCAAGTATCTGGATATGGATGAAAAAGACAGACTGGCTGCTTTCAAGGTTATTGCCCTGAAGGAAAAGCTGGATGTCATCAAGAAGGATCTTGGCGACCTGCGCGTAACCTTTGATACCTGGTACAGCGAAAAATCCCTGTATCCGGACAAGGTACACGAAGCACTGGAACCGATGAAGAAATCCGGAGCTCTCTATGAAAAGGATGGCGCATGGTGGATGGCCACCACTAAGGAAGGGGACGACAAGGACCGTGTAGTTATCCGTTCCAATGGCGTTCCGACCTATTTCTGCTCTGATATTGCTTACCACAAGGATAAGTTCAAGAGAGGGGCTAAGAAGCTTATCGATATCTGGGGTGCTGACCACCACGGATATATAGCCCGTCTTAAGATTGCTCTTAAGCTCCAGGGATTCAACCCGGATGATTTCCAGGTTCTGCTCCTCCAGATGGTTACCCTGCTCCGTGACGGGGTTCCGGTTAAGATGAGTAAGAGAACCGGTACGGCTATCACCATGAGAGAACTTATGGATGAAGTCGGCGTAGATGCTACCCGTTATTTCTTCTGCAGCCGTACTCTGGACAGCCAGATGGAATTTGATATTGACCTGGCTAAGAAGCACTCCAGTGATAACCCGGTATATTACATTCAGTATGCCAATGCCCGTATCCACAGCCTGTTCGCTCAGGCTCAGGAAGCCAAGGTGGTTTATGGTGACTGGGCACATACCAATTTCACCGTACTGACTGATCCAAGTGAAATGGATCTTATCAAGAAGCTGGAAGCTTATCATGGCATGCTGGAATCGGCAGCCAGAGAACAGGCTCCGCAGCGTGTAACCCGTTATGCATTCGAACTGGCTACCCTGTTCCATCACTTCTACAAGAAGTGCCGTATTCTCGGCGTGGAAGAAAAGCTGACCGTAGCCCGTCTTGGACTGATTACAGCGGTACAGAACGTACTTGTTCATGCTCTTGGTATTCTGGGTGTATCTGCACCTGAACATATGTAATGAGGAGGATTCATGACTAAATATATCTTCGTAACCGGCGGCGTTGTTTCTTCTCTGGGAAAAGGAATCACCGCAGCATCCCTGGGCCGTCTTCTGAAAAACAGAGGATATAAGGTAACCATTCAGAAGTTTGATCCATACATCAATATTGACCCGGGCACAATGAGTCCTTACCAGCACGGTGAAGTCTTTGTTACCGATGACGGCGCTGAAACCGATTTGGATCTGGGACATTATGAACGTTTCATCGATGTGAACCTGTCCAAGGCATCCAACGTAACCACCGGCAAGGTATACCAGTCCGTAATCAATAAGGAAAGAAAAGGCGAATACCTGGGATCCACCATTCAGGTTATTCCGCACATTACCAATGAAATCAAGGAACGTGTTCTCCGTGTAGGCCGCAATGACAATGCGGATATTGTTATCACCGAAATCGGCGGTACCGTAGGCGATATCGAATCTCTGCCATTCCTGGAAGCTATCCGTCAGGTTAAGAAGGATGTTCCGAACCGCAACGACGTTCTCTACATTCACGTAACTCTGATTCCATATATCCATGCGGCTGGAGAACTGAAGACCAAGCCGACACAGCACAGCGTAAAGGAACTTCGTTCCATCGGTATTCAGCCGGATATCATCGTATGCCGTACAGAAAAGACAGTAAGCGATGACATGAAGAAGAAGATTGCCCTGTTCTGCGACGTAGATGCCAGAGCCGTTATCAACAACGAAACCTGCAGCACCATTTACGAAGTGCCGCTCCTCCTCCAGGAAGAAGGTCTGGACCGCATTGTTCTGGAAAAACTGGGACTGGAAGACCGTCACTGCGATATGGACGAATGGACCGCTATGGTTAACCGTATCAAGGAAACCGATGCATCGGATAAGGAAATCAATATTGCCCTGGTTGGTAAGTATGTAGCCCTCCACGATGCATACCTCTCTGTAGTGGAATCTCTGCACCATGCAGGATACGCTAACGGTGTACAGGTAAAGATTAAGTGGATTGACTCCGAAGAACTGGAAAAACCGGGTGTAAACCTGGATGAAGTCTTTGGTGACGTTTCCGGCATTGTCATTCCGGGCGGCTTCGGCTCCCGTGGGGTAGAAGGCAAGATTGCCACTGTCCGCTATGCCCGTGAACATAAAGTACCGTTCCTGGGCCTGTGCCTGGGCATGCAGTGTGCTGTTATTGAATTTGCCAGACATGTATGCGGCATGAAGGATGCCAACTCCACCGAATTCGTTCTGGATACTCCGTACCCGGTAATCGACCTCATGGCCGATCAGGCAGATGTTACAGAAAAAGGCGGCACCATGCGTCTGGGCACCTATCCATGCAAACTGCTGGAAGGTTCCATTGCCCGCAGCCTCTATGACAACAACGAAATCATTTATGAACGTCACCGTCACAGATACGAAGTAAATAATGACTTCCGTGCGAAACTGGAAGAAAAGGGCCTCGTATTCTCCGGCACCAGCCCGGACAACCGTCTGGTAGAAATTATCGAACTCAAGGATCATCCTTACTTCGAAGCTACCCAGGCACACCCGGAATTCAAGTCCCGCCCCACCAGACCGCATCCACTGTTCATGGGTCTGATTAAGGCAGCTCTGAAGAAATAACGAGAAGAACAATAAAAAATGCAGCGATGGCTGCATTTTTTATTGCGCAAAGACTATCTAAGGTGGTAAAGACCCTTTTGGAAACAGCAAGCCTGCTGCCGGAGACCATGCAGTTTCTGCGGAATTGCCAGAAAAAGTGGAATATTCTCTTGTGAAAGGTAAGAATGTAAAAGCTAAAGAAAAGCAAAACTTGCGACAGACTTTTCCTCTCTGGAGAGAGAGGGGGACCATTCGCTAAAGCGAATGGTGGAAAGTAGAATCCACTATGTTGGAATGTAGGAAAGCATGCTGTTGTTCTGGGATTATTGTAACCAGGCAATCTGCATTCTTACCCTTATCAAGCTTTAATACGAACCTGGATACCCAATGTCCTATTCTTGCAACGGGCAAGAATGCAAAAGCTGATTAACGGAAGCATGCAAAACGTTTCCCTCTCTGGAGAGAGGGGGAATGACGACAATAGCTTGTCGTCATTGGCTGTAAGTCCATAACCTTTTAGAATAAGTTTCCGCAGCCTTTCTCAAATCGCATATCTGTCTTTTGCAGCATCCACCACCCGAACTCTTCCGATGGAAAAGTTTGCTGTCCCGGAGTAAAGCTCTGCTGTCTCAGGTCGAAAGCTTGCGAACCATGAGCCTTTGGCTCATCTTTGTGCTACAATAAAACGAAAAGCATAATACCCAAAATGGAAAATGAGGGGAGTAAAGTATATGATTGATGCAAACAGTACAACTGAAAATTTTACGCGCCGCGCCCTTTGGGCACAGATTGATCTGGATGCGGCAGCTCATAATATGCGTGTAATCCGGAAACATGTAGGTCCAGATGTACGTATCGCTGCGGTCGTCAAGGCCAATGCCTATGGACATGGTGCTGTAGAACTGGCCCGCGTCTTTGCAGAAAACGGCGCCGATTGTTTTGCTGTGTCCAGCCTGGATGAAGGGGTGGAACTTCGCCGGTATGCAGGAATCACCAAGGATATTTTTATCCTGGGTCATACCGATGGCCGCCGCACGGAAGAACTTCTGGCTTACCACATTGAACCAGCGGTGTTCAATCTGAAGAATGCAGAATACTATTCAGAAGAAGCCTCCCGCCTGGGACAGACTCTGCAGGTACACATTGCCATCGATACCGGTATGAGCCGTGTTGGATTCCTTCCCAGTGAAGAAACCATTGGGGCGATTAAGAAGATTGCCAGACTGCCGCGCATTGAAATCCGAGGAATCTTCACTCATTTTGCTACGGCGGATGAAAAAGATAAGACATTTACCCATGAACAGTTTAAACGGTTCATGTGGGTATGCACCCGTCTGGAAAACGAAGGCGTCCATATTCCTATCCGCCATTGCTGCAACAGCGCAGCTACTCTGGAAATGCCGGAGTATCATCTCGATATGGTCCGTCCGGGCATCATTCAGTACGGCTGTGCACCAAGCCCGGATGTATCCCTGGAAGGATTTGACTTCCGCCCGGTTATGTCCCTCCGCTGCTGCGCAGCCCATATCAAACTGATTGATAAAGGGGCTACCGTCAGCTATGGCCGCCATTTTACCTGTGACCAGAGGCGAAAGATTGCTGTTCTGCCCGTAGGATATGCGGACGGATACATGCGTATACTCTCCGGCAAAGTGGATGTACTCTTCCATGGACACCGGGTACCCCAGATTGGGAATATCTGCATGGACCAGTGCATGATTGATATCACCGGAGAAGCCAACTGCCGATCCGGTGATGAAGTAGTGCTCTTTGGCCGCCAGGGAGACCAGTTCATCCCTGTAGAAGAACTTGCCAACGCTGCAGGAACCATCAACTACGAAATCCTCTGCAACATAGGCCGCCGCGTGCCAAGAGTGTACATCCGCAATGGCAAAGTGGTGGACAGAGAAGAATATCTCTTTGATAAGTCTATATAAGGAGCAGTGAAAAAGAGCTATGTGAACGTTGTTCACTATAGCCCTTTTTTGTTTATTCCTGTCCTAAGGCAATAAAAATTGGGCTATGGTGAATATCATTCATATAGCCCAATTTTTATTGTGTCTGCAGTTGTCTGCATTGTGCTATCCGGGACCAGCTTGCGTCCTGTATATACAATATATACGGTATTTCTATAAAAAGTCATTATAAGAAGCGGGTCCTTCCTGCATATTCAGTTATGCATTTTCCATTATTCCGCTCTTTGGCTTGAATACACCACCGAGCTGAGAAAGAAGCTGATTCAGGTTTTCATGGTTCAGCGCATAGCTTACCTTCTTGCCGATCTTGCGGGAGTTAACCAGGCCGGCTTCAGACAGAATCTTCATGTCATGGGACAGAGTTGGCTGAGTTACCTGGAATTCTTCAAGAATATCGGATGCGCAGCGTTCATGGCTGGAAAGCATGTCGATAATGCGAAGTCTCTTTGGATCAGCAATCGCTTTCAGACATTTGGTAGTCATGGAATAAAATTCTTTCATAGTTAAAATCCTCCTAAAACATTCCCCAATGTTTTTGAACGAATATATTCTACATCATCTATATGTAATTGTCTACCCTGAAAACCTTTATTTAAGGATAACAATCAATACTTCTTTTGCTAATATTTATACAAAAATATAAATTTATAAAACTGTTATAATAAGCAGTGAAAATCGGCAAAATAATATCAAGTATGCTATGTAAAAATCGGTTTAATTTAAATTAATGAGAAAGAATACTGAAGATGAGGGGGAAAGTACAAAAATAAAAAAGTGTATACTCATAAAAACAAATAGGATACGATGTAATATACAGTATATACTCAAATACAATCAAATAAATATACTACTGCTAGAATAAACGTATTGCGATAACTACATCGAAAGATTATAATATAGATAATATTTTATAAGGGGGAAACCGAATGAACCTTTCAGTACAGATTTTCGCATCCCTGATTCTTTCCGTTGTCGTCGGACTGATTCTGGGACCGGATGCCGCGCCATGGGTGAAACTGTGGGTAGCTCCGATTGGAACCATGTTCATCAACCTGATTAAGATGATGATTGTTCCTGTTATTTTATCCTCTCTTGTTACCGGGATGACCGGTCTGGGAGATTTGAAGAAACTGGGCCGTATTGGCGTGAAGACCTTTATTATGTATATGGGAACTACCGCCATCGCTATTCTTCTTGGGTTTGGCGCTGCTATGCTGATTCATCCGGGGGTAGGCCTGGATATGGGCGCAGCCGCTGCACCGGAAATTAAGCAGGCCCCGACCTTTATGGAAGTGCTGGTCAATATGATTCCTAAGAATCCGGTGGAATCTATGGCGAACGCAGACATCCTTCCGCTGATTGTTTTCTCCATCTTCCTTGGCGCCGGCATTGTAGCGGTAGGCGGGAAAAAAGGGGTATTCCTTACCCAGTTCTTTGATGCCATGGCGGAAGTATGCTACAAGGTTATTGGCATGATTATGCGCGTATCCCCAATCGGCGTATTCTGTCTGCTGGTTCCTGTAGTCGTTAATAACGGGCCAAAAGTTCTGCTGCCGCTTCTCTCTGTTATCGTGGCAGCCGCTATTGGTTCTATTGCCCATATGATTCTGGTGTACACACCGATTGTATCCTTCATTGGCAAGATTAAAGTTACCGATTTCTACAGAGCTATGTCTGAAGCTATGATGATCGCGTTCACCACCTGTTCCTCTGCTGGTACACTGCCGGTCAACATGAAGAACCTGATTGAAAAGCTGAAGATTAAGAAGGAAGTAGTTTCCTTTGTTCTTCCGCTGGGTGCTACCATCAATATGGATGGTACCGCAGTATATATGGGTGTATGTGCACTGTTCGTAGCCAATGTATATGGCATTCACCTTACCGTCAATCAGATGATTATGATTATGTTCACCGGTACCCTGGCCTCCATAGGTACAGCCGGTGTTCCGGGCGGCGGACTCATCATGCTGGCTATGGTTCTCCAGTCTGCAAACCTCCCGCTGGAAGGCATTGCCCTGGTAGCCGGCATTGACCGAGTACTGGATATGTTCCGCACCACTCTTAACATCACCGGTGACGCAGCCGTAGCCTGTGCAGTAGACCGTACCGAAAGAAAGTACGATAAAGAACTTCTCGAAGAAGCGAATAAAGAGCGAGAAGAAAACGAATTGAAATAATGAGCAATAAAAAATGCAGCGATGGCTGCATTTTTTATTGCTCAAGGGCCTTGTGAGCTTACCGGCTCACAGGGCTATGGCTTAACATCATAAGACCAGGGCTGTGCAGAAAAGCCAGGCTCATCATCCCCTTGCATTCCTGAAGGGAATGAGTACAATAGATAACGATTATCCGGTGGAGTACCGGAGTTACCTGATATATAGTGTATATAATTTATTTAATATAGTTTTTAATCGTTTCATATATTGTGAGGTCATGGACATGAAGGGGAATCTGGAAATAACCCGGCTCAGTGATGCGGAAAGGGAAAGAAAGATATCGATAGTGAGCGGCATTGGGGTGGCGGCCAATATTCTGCTCAGTGTCATCAAAGCCATTGCCGGAGTATGGAGCGGATCAGCGGCTTTGATTTCTGACTCAGTTAATAACCTGACCGATTCAGCCTCCTCGCTGGTGACGATTATCGGTACGCGTATGGCATCTAAGAAGGCAGATGAGGAGCATCCGTTTGGTCATAAGCGAGGAGAATACCTTACCAGTCTGGCCATTGGCATTATCATTCTTATGACCGGACTGCAGAGCTTGTTTCATTCCGCAGAAAACATATACTATGGCACCCAGCCGGAATTTACAACACTCACGCTGGGGGTTATTGGTTTCTCCATTCTGGTGAAGATGTTTCTGTCTTCTTATACCATAAAAGTGGGAAGAGAGACCTATTCCGGAGCTCTGACAGCTTCAGGGCAGGATGCAAGAAATGATATTTATCTGTCCGTGGGTACATTGATTTCCTCACTGCTCTATATGTTTGCCCATATCAATGTGGATGCCTGGATGGGTGTTATCATTTCTCTTTTCGTTACCCGCGTCGGAGTACTTATACTGCTGGAAATATCAGGGAAACTGCTGGGGCAGCGGGTACCGGATTCTCTGGCAGCCGGTATTTACCAGAAAGTAAACAGCGCACCATTTATTCTGGGCAGTTATGATCTGGTGCTCAATAACTACGGACCTGGGCAGTATATAGGGAGCATCAACGTAGAACTGGACAAAGATACCACCGTGGGAGAGGTCTATCCACTTCTCCATCACCTGCAGGATGAAGTTGACCGTATCTATCATGTATACATAGTCTTCGGGTTCTATGCGGTACATTATGATGACGAAAGATCCAAAGCCGTAGTCAAAGTACTCAACGAATTCAAAAAACGGCACAGCGAATGCCTCAATTTCCATGGCATCGATATATATGAAAAGAATAAGTGCGTATATGCTGACATAACCCTCCAATACGGATGCAACCGAAAACAGCTGAAACAGGAAGCAGAAGATCTGATAGAAAAAACACTTCCCGGCTACCATGCCCACATAACCATAGATACCGAATTTTCTAACTCCCGGTTCACCAAGAGCAAAAGGAGAGAATAGAGATAATAAAAGACAGGTTGAAGGTGGGAGGTCAGAGGGGGAAGCAGAATGTCCTCTTCTTGCAAAGAGCAAGTATGCGAAAGCTGATTAATGAAAGTATGTAAAACGTTTCCCGTTCTGGAATGAAGAGAAAGTATTCTCTTCATTGCCCAAAATTCCGTTGAAGTTATCATAAAATGGTAACCACTTTGCCAGGCTTTAAAACCGACCGGGCTGTCTTTTTTATGGAATCAAAGATTTCCATACTATTGACAGCCCGGTCTTTGCTGTCTGACAGCTCGGTCTTTACTGTCTGGTGGAAAGTTAATTCTTGTATGTTTGCGCGAAGGAAAGCATGCAAAACGTTTCCCGTTCTGGAATACGATAGCCAATCATGGTGCACAATATCCAATCTCCAGCTTTAAAGCAGACCCGCCTGCCATATATTAAGATATCAAGGATTTGCAGGCATTCGAGACAATCCGTTGTCTCGAATCCATCCGCTTGGCGAATGGTGGAAAGTAGAGTCCACTATGTTGGAATGTAGGAAAGCATGTTGTTGTTCTGGGATTATTGTAACCAGGCAATCTGCATTCTTACTCTTATCAAGCTTTAATACGGACCTGGATACCAAATGTCCTCTTCTTGCAAA
>OBLF01001118.1_pt1 | contig 23748 bp, 25 predicted proteins | sample 1519231 | NCBI WGS metagenome assembly OBLF01 (sample SAMEA2602895, study PRJEB22501) | metagenome | reverse complement strand
GAGCCGTCAGGGCCCCCTCTCCGGCCAGCTCCGCCACATAGTCCTGGATGCCGTGTTCATAGACGAAGTCCTGCTCATCGAACTTGCCGTCCTCCTGCTGATTGCGGAACTTGAAGGTGATGCCCTCGTTTACCACCGCCTGCCGGCGCAGCACGTCGGTGAAATACTCCGCCGGGATGGCGATGTCGGTGAACACGTCCAGGTCCGGCAGCCAGCGGGTGCGGGTGCCGGTCTTTTTCACCTGGGACTTGGGCAGGGGCGTCTTTTCCAGTTCCCCTACGATCTCGCCCCGCTCAAAGTGGAGCTTGTATTCAAAGCCGTCCCGCCAGACGGTGACGTCCATGTACCGGGAGGCGTACTGGGTGGCGCAGGCGCCCAGGCCATTGAGGCCCAGGGAGTATTCGTAGTTGTCGCCGGTGAGGTTATCGTACTTGCCGCCGGCGTACAGCTCACAGTACACCAGTTCCCAGTTGTAGCGCTGTTCCTTTTCGTTCCAGTCCACAGGGCAGCCGCGGCCCATATCCTCCACCTGAATAGAGCGGTCATTGTACCGCGTCACAGTGATGACCCGGCCGTGGCCCTCCCGGGCCTCGTCGATGGAGTTGGAAAGGATCTCAAAAACCGCGTGCTCGCAGCCGTCCAGTCCGTCGGAGCCGAAAATAACGCCGGGCCGTTTCCGGACCCGGTCCGCGCCCTTCAGGGACGAGATGCTGTCGTTGCCGTAATCCTGCTTTTTCGTTGCCATAGTTCCTCCAAGAGGGGAATCGCCCGCTGTCAGGGCATGATCTCCCGGTTTTCATATAGAAAAATTATAACATATTCCTCCGTGGAGTTCAAGGGGCCGCCGCTGTTCCGACCTTCTTTGACCGCAACTGTCCGGTTTCCCCGGAAAATGTTGTTGCGCAATATTTCCCGTAAAGGACTGTCGACGGCGTTTTTCAGTGGCACAGCTGGGTTTTTCACATTTTCCACAGGATTATCCACATCGTTATGTCACCCAAACAAGTGGGAAAAAGTTCCCAATTTGCCATAGCTGATAAGAGAAAGAAGTTCCGGTAATACCGGGGCTGCGCCGGGGAACCTATACACTGGTATTGGACTTCTACCGGAAGAGCATAAGGATCGCGCCGTAGATCACGGAGGCCAGGGTGCCGAAGGTGATGACCGGTCCGGCCACGGTGAACATCTTGGCGGCCATGCCGGTGACGAAGCCCTCGGATTTGAAATCCAGAGCCGGGGAGGTGACGGCGTTGGAAAAGCCAGTGATGGGCACCAGGGTCCCGGCGCCGCCGAAGCGGGCCAGTTTGTTGTAAAGGTTCAGCCCCGTCAGCAGGGAAGACAGGGCCACCAGGGAGCAGGAGGCCGCCGTGCCGGCGTCGTCCTTGGAAAGGCCCAGGGCGGCCCAGCCGTTCTGAATGGCCTGGCCCAGGACGCAGATGGCCCCGCCGATGACGAAGGCCAGACACACGTCCTTCCAGATGGGGGACTTTTTCATCCTCTGCTGCACGTACTGCTGGTAGGCCTGGGGCGTCATATCCATAAAATGACCTCTTTTCGCATGTTTTTCATAGTGTCTGCGCCGGGACGGAAAGTATGCGAATTTTCTTGCATTGGCGGCCTAAAAGCGGTAAACTACCATCAGATTTTCATTTTTCAGGAGGCAGCGCTATGAAGACCCTTCGGCCCCTGGGGCTGTATATCCATATTCCCTTCTGTAAAGCCAAATGCATTTACTGCGATTTTTACTCCCTGCCCCGCAGCGAGGGACGCATGGACGCTTATACCGACGCTCTCTGCGCCCACCTGACGGAGGCGGCCCCCCTGGCGTCCTCCCACACGGTGGACACCGTGTATTTCGGCGGCGGCACCCCCAGCTACCTGGGGGAAAAGCGGCTGAGCAAAATCCTGAAGGCCATCGAAAAGCGGTACCATGTGGCTAAGGACGCGGAGATCACCTTTGAGGCCAACCCGGATTCCGCCGGAGACTGGAAGGCCCTCCGGACCCTGCGGCGGGCGGGGTTCAACCGCATCTCCCTGGGGATGCAGTCCGCCTGCGATGAGGAACTGAAGGCCATCGGCCGGGTCCACACAGCGGAGCAGGTGGGGCAGGCGGTGGAGGCCGCCAGAAAGGCCAAGATCAAAAATCTGTCCCTGGACCTGATCTACGGCCTGCCGGGCCAGACCCAGGAGCGGTGGATGGAGAACCTGGCCGCCGCCGTGGCCCTGAACCCGGAGCACCTGAGCTGCTACGGACTGAAGGTGGAGGAGGGGACGCCCCTCTTCGCCGTGAAGGATACCGCCGATTTGCCGGGGGACGAGGAACAGGCGGACATGTATTTGCAGACGGTGGAGTTCTTGAAGCAGTACGGCTATGCGCAGTACGAGATCTCCAATTTTGCCAAGCCGGGGTATGCCTCCCGGCACAACCTGAAATACTGGCGGCTCCAGGAGTACGCCGGATTCGGCCCCGGGGCCCACAGCGACTTCGGCGGCGTCCGGTACGCCTATGAAAAGGATCTGGAAGCCTACATTGCCGCCGCCCACGGCGGCCAGTTCCAATTTTCCGAAAATGCCGCCATTCCGGCCCGGGAACGGGACGCGGAGTGGATCATGCTGGGGAGCCGGACGGTGTACGGCCTGGACCCCAAGGAGTATGAGAACCGCTTCCGCCGCCGGTTCGATCCCATTTTCCTGCCGTTTCTGCAAAAGTGTGAGGCGGCGGGCTACGCCGTGGAGGAGGATGGCCGCTGGCATCTGACGCCTAAGGGCTTCCTGGTGTCCAACCAGATCATCGGCGAGCTGCTGGACGCCCAGACGGCGGAAAAGCAGCGCCGGGCGGAGGCCACGGCCCGGGGAGATTTCCGGGTGCAGCTGGACTAAAAGGTGTAGACGGGGAATTGCCCCGCTGATGAAAGGATGGTCTGATGTACGTCTATACCCCGGGCCAGTGGGCCCTGCTGTTTTTCTTTTACTGCTTCTGCGGCTGGGTGTGGGAATCCTGCTACGTGTCCGCCAAGCAGCGCCAGTGGGTGAACCGGGGGTTCCTCCACGGCCCCCTGCTGCCCATTTACGGCTCCGGCGCCATCATCATCCTGTTTGTGACCCTGCCGGTGGCGGACCATTTCTGGCTGGTGTACCTCCTGGGCATGCTGGCCGCCACGGCGCTGGAATATGTGGTGGGGGCGGTGATGGAGCAGCTGTTCAAAGTCCGCTATTGGGACTACACCAAGCAGCCCTTTAACCTCAACGGCTACATCTGCCTTACCAGTTCCCTGGCCTGGGGCTTTTTCTCCGATTTGATGGTGTATGTGATCCATCCGCCTATCGACAAGCTGCTCCATAAGCTGCCGGCCCTGCTGGTGAATCCCCTGGCGGCGGTCATTGCCGCGGCGTTCATCGTGGATACGGTGAAGTCCACCAAGGCGGCCATCGACCTGCGGGAGGTCCTTACCAGACTTACCGAGGAAAACGCAGAGCTGCGGCGGCTGGCCAAAAAGGCCGAGGCCGCCCAGGCCCGCACCGCCGAAGAATTGCAGGCCTTCCGGGAAAAGACCTCGCTGGACAAATACCTGCTGCAGGCCTACCTGGCTGACGAGCTGGAGGCCCACCGCGCCGCCACGCAGGTCCGGAAGCAGCGCCGCCGGGAGGCTATGGAGAATGCCTTCCGCCGCCGGGTGGAGTCCAAGCTGGAGGTACTGGCCAACATCGCCCAGGCTTTGGAAAAGACCCGTGCCGCACTGGATGACGGCATTGACGAGCCCGGTGAAAAGGAGCTTGCCAAGCACCGGGAGGAGCTGAACGGCCTGATCGCCGCCGTCCGCCAGAAGGAGGAGCAGGTGCGCACCCGCTCCATCCAGCGGTACGAGGCGACCCTGCGGATCCTGCGGGCCAACCCCACTGCCAAGGCCAAGGAGGAGTTGGGCGAGGCTCTGGCCTCTCTGCGGAAGCTGCTGGAGCATTGACTGTGTGCGAAAAAAGTCCACGGCGCTTACATGGCGCCGTGGACTTTTTGGCTTTATGCGTCCAGCAGGCGGAGCATTTCCTCCGCCGGGTCCAGGATGGGCAGACGGATCTGCCGGGCCAGGACCTCCTTGAAATAGGGAAAGTGGGTGCAGCCCAGCACCAGGGCCTCAGCGCCTACGCTTTCGTACCAGGCGCACAGCTCCGGCAGGCGGTGGCGGGCCACCAGCTCCTCCGGCGGCTCTCCGGCCTCGATGGACAGCACCACCGGCAGCAGCCCCGTGGATCGCAGGGTCAGGGCCGGGTTGGCGGTGAGCAGGGTCCGCTCGATGCCCGCTGTGCCCTGGGCGTTGGCGGCGATGACCGCCAGGGAATGGTATTGGGGGGCCAGGCGGCGGTAAACGTCCAGGGGGGTGACGATCTTCAGCCCCGTCTCCCGGGCAATGGGGCCGAAGTCCACGGAGCCGGAGAGGGAATTGCAGTAGATAAAGGCCCTTTCGCAGCCGTGGGTCTCCTGGGCCGACCGCAGCAGGGCGGTGACGGCGGCCACCTTTTCCTCCATGGAGGAGATCTGAAAGGCGGTCTGCTGGTTGGGGTCCGTTGATACCGGGCAGAAAAGGCCGGTAAGGCCGTGGGCCGTCAGGCAGTCCACACCCATCTGGGTGTCCACCGGGGTCCCGGCCATGACGATGACAGGTTTCATAACTTCGCTTCCGTTTCTGATATTCAATCCAGTTTTTTCAGGAAATTGCCGTAGATCCGCACCCCCTCCTGCAGGGTGATGAAGGCGTGGGGGTCCATTTCGTGGACGGTGTGGAACAGTTCTTCGATCTCGTACTTGGACAGGCACACGCACAGCACGTGGACCCCTTCCCCGGTGTAGGCACCGACACCCTCCCACCAGGTGACGCCCCGGCCCATCTGCTCCAGGATGCGCCGGCCCAGGGCCTGCTCATCCGCCCGGGTGAAAATCAGGGCCTGGACACTGATGTTCTGCTGGTGGGCCTTGTCCATCACCAAGGCGGCGGCAAAGTTATAGATCACGGAATAGATGGCGATCTCCGGGGAGAAAAGCAGCAGGCAGAGAGCATACAAAAAAGCGTTGAAGGTCATGGAAAACCGGCCCACGGTGAAGCGGCTGTTCCGCTTGCTCAGGCACAGGCCGATGACGTCCAGCCCGCCGCCGCTGCCGCCGCAGGTAAGCACCAGTCCGGCGCCGATGCCGGAGAGGATGCCGCCCAGGAGACAGGCGGTCAGCGTGTCGTCCACCGGCAGGGCGGAGGGCGTGGGGATCACGCTGTAGAAGAGGGAAAACGCCGCTGTGCACACCACGGTTTTCAGCACGAATTTCCGCCCCAGGACCCGGCGGGCATACAGCAGGATGGGGATGTTGGAGAGAAAATACAGGATACCGGCGATGTCAGTGCCGCCGAAGTCCAGACCGCCCCAGGTTTCCAGAAGCGTCCGGATCAGCTGGCAGACACCCAGCCCGCCGCCGGAGTACAGGCCCAGGGGGACAATGAAGCAATTCAGGGAAAACGCTGCGATCAGTTCGCCCAGGATGCAGGCAAGCATCCGGAGCCAGGGACGGTGCACGGCGGTGTTGAGCATCCCATTCTGCCCCTTTCCAAGTGATATTCCTTGATATATGTACATTGTGGCCCCATTATACAGCCCAATTTTCTAAACTGCAAGATGGCAGATTTTTTTCTACAGGCTGTAGCGCAGACAGCGATACAGCCTGTCCTTGGCCCGCTGCAGGGTCCGGGAAATGGTGGAGCGGTTCAGGTGAAGCTTGATGGCGATCTGCCCCATGGTGAGGCCCCGGTCATAGTAAAGCTCCAGCACCTGGCGCTGGCGGTCCGTCAGCACCTGCTGCCGGGCCAGGCGCAGGTTCCGCCGCAGGCGCTCCATCTGCTCGTTGTTGTCCGGGGCGCTTTCCCGCTCCCAGCTGGCCAGGTCTGCCAGCCACTGGCCGCCCCGGGCGTCAAGACTGATTCGGTTCATCGGTGTGCCTCCTTATCATAATAATGGGCAGTGATCCGGGCCAGGTCCCGGGCCTCCTGCCACAGCGGCAGCAATGCCGCGATCCGGCTGCGGAGCAGCTTGGCGGCGTCTGCGTCCTTCTCCTGCCGGGCCAGGCCCCGGAGGGCGGTGATCCGGCTCCGGAGGGTGGCGGCCCGCTCCGCGTACTCTGCGGACATTTCCAGCAGCGTCATAGGCGCACCTCCCGGCCCCGGACCTCCCGGCAGGGCAGCAGCTCCCGCAGGGCCAGCTCCGGCAGGCACGCCCGGCATACCAATGTGCCGTTGCAGCACCAGTATTCCTCACCCCATACGATCTCCCGGCCGCAGAGGGTGCAGTGCACCGCAGGCCGGTCAGACGACTTTTTCACGCGCAAAATAATCCCTCCTAAAAAATGTTGCAAAAAACGAAAAAAGTTGTTGACAAAAATGCTTCCCTCTGGTATCATAAATTCTGCTGTTGGAACTGCTGGTGTAGCTCAGCTGGTAGAGCAGCTGATTTGTAATCAGCAGGTCGGGGGTTCGAATCCGTCCACCAGCTCCAAATTAAATATGGGGGAATTCCAGAGCGGCCAAATGGGGCAGACTGTAAATCTGTTGTCACTGACTTCGGTGGTTCGAATCCACCTTCCCCCACCAATCGAACGCAGACATTTGTCTGCGTTCGATTTTTTATTGTCCGAACGCAAGTGCCTTTTGTCTGCCGGCCATACGGCCCCTGGGGACCGCCGGTGGAATGTAAGAATGTCGAATCTGCGGATTTTTTGCATAAGGAACAAATAAGATCCACAAAACCCCTCCTTTTTACGGTTTATGCGCCGCTTATATGGTATATTGAATTGACAGGAAAAACATTATCACAAGAAAACTGCTAAGTCAAGAATAAAATTACAGCAAACTTGTTAAAATAGATTGACAGTCACAGGGAAATTCAGTATGATTAGGTCGAAGTGAGTCGAAATAGCAAACAGGAGGCATTTTCTGCATGAGTTTTGGCGAACGATTAAAGGCACGCAGAGGGGAATTAAAGCTGTCGCGGGGGGAGTTGGCGGAGCGTTTGGGGGTTTCCGCCTCGGCTGTCAGCAACTATGAAAACGGCCTGAGCTTTCCCAAGGAGGAGGTGATGCTCCGGCTGTTCGACAGCCTGGAGACAGAGCCCAACACCCTGTTTCAGGACAGCTTCCGCAGCAGCGGCGGGGCCATGAGCGGTCCGGAGCAGATGCTGCTGCGGCAGTACCGCAGCCTGTCCCCCTTGGGGCGGGAAACGGTGCACTCCGTGGTGGAGGCCCTGTGCGCCTACCGCCGGAACGAGACAGGGGAGGATGCCGGGAAAAAGTCCAAACGGATGATCCCACTGTACCGGACGCCTGCGGCGGCAGGCTATGCCGCGCCGGTGTTCGGCGAGGACTTCGACTATATCCCGGTGACGGAGGAGGTGCCCCAGGCGGCGGAATTTGCTCTCTGCATCAGCGGGGACTCCATGATGCCCTATATTGCCGATGGCTCCGTGGTCTACGTGAACCGGGAGCCGCTGCAGACCGGGGATGTGGGGATCTTCTGCGTGGACGGCGGCATGTTCTGCAAGCAGTATGATCAGGACGACGGCGGCATCGTTCACCTGTATTCCCTGAACCGGAGCCGGGCGGATGCCGACGTGGTGCTGACGCCCTCCAGCAGCCGGACCCTGGTGTGTTTTGGCCGGGTCATCATGGCCCCTCTGCCCCTCCCCCATAAGGGCTGAATGAAAAGAAAAGTCCCTGCCCCGGAGCATAGCTCCGGGGCAGGGACTTCTTTGGTTTTGATAAAGAGCGAGGGGTCAGAACTTCCGGCTGCTGCCGGAAAAGCCCCGGCTGTTGACGGTGGTGCCGCCCCGGAAGCCGCTTCCGCCGCCGGAGCGGGGGCCGTTATCCTGCTTAAGAGGCGTCCGGAGGACGGTGGAGTGGGTGTAGCGGTCCGTGCGGACCTTCAGGTCCACGCTGCCGCTGACATAGGCCTCTGCGCCGCTGCCCTTCCGGGCGGTTTTCATCTTCTTTTTCATGGCGCCGCAGATCACGAAGGCGATGATGGCGGCAGGCAGGAAGCACATGGCTGCCGCACTGCCCAGGGCCTTCGGCAGATTGAAGGGCTCCTGATAAGAACCGGGCACATCCACCGGCGTGCCGCTCTGGGCCTGGGACAGCAGGTTTTCGCAAAAGGCAAGATAGTTAATAAAGCCGTTAAAGCGGTCGTTATCCCGGAAATAGGGTAGAATCGTATCCCACAGAGTGTCTTTCCCATAGTCTGTGAAAGCGGCATTTCCGAAATCGCCATAGGAAATGAGACAGATGTCCCGGGTGTCCTCACTGAAAGCCAGCAGAACGCCGTCCCGGTCCTCCCCATACCCCAGATCGTTTTCCAAGTAGAAATCCTCGGCAAAGGTCTGGATATCATCCATTCCGTAGCCGTAAGAGGTAAAATCCCGGACGGCCAGAATATACACGCCGCAGGCATAATCGGCGGTGATATGGGCGGCCTGTTCATCAAGCTGGGGATCGTAGGTGTCAATGATCACATTATCTGGATCGAATACATAATTGGAACCTTCCGGAATCGAGGGCAGCTCCGCCGCCAGAGCGGCGCCTGCCAGACAGAAAGCGCATACCAGCGCCGCTATCAGGGCGCAGAATCGTTTTTTCATCCCGGCACCCCCTTACAGCCAGTTGGCGAACACGGTGATGACCGCCAGGGTCGCCGTGATCCCGGCGGTGAGGCCGCCCCACCAGGCCCAATACCGTTTTTTGGACACCGGCAGGTCGCTGACCATTTTTCCGGTCTGGCCGTTCATAGCGAAGAGAAAATTCTGTCCCTCCCACTGGGTGCTCAGGAGCCACACCGGCAGCAGGGCACAGCGCACCTTGCCCCGGCGGAGCTGGGCATCCTTCCGGGTGGGGATGCAGGTCTCGTAGCCGGAGACCTGACGGCTCATGGATTCCACGGCGGTGTCCGTGGCCCGGAGCTCCGCCCGGAGGCTGCATTCCTCAATGGAAACATCCGGAATGTCCGCAAAAAAGCCGGGGAGGTAGGCGGTGGAAAAGGGCACCATGGCGTCATACCGGAAGGGCTCCAGGGAGTCCATGTAGTCATCCGGCATTTTCTTGGAGGCGTCCACGGGAATCTTCTCGAAACTGACGGTGCCCGCCCGGCGGATGTCGAAGTGCCGGGTGGTGGTGATCCGCTCCCGGCCCGTGACCATCACGGTGCTGCGGGTGGCGGCAAAGCTGACGTCCGCCTCCGCCTGGCCGTCAAAGAGCCAGAAGGGGACGTAGATACCCTTGATCTCCTGGATGTGGTTTTCGTCGGAAAAGCTTTTGGGCAGGAAGGGCTTGCCCTTGTAGTGGGCCTTCAGGGCCTTGACGGCCTCGTCCTTTCCGATTTGGAAGGGGATCACCAGTTCCGGCTTCAGGGTCCCCCGGAACTGGCCGGGGATGATGGCGTTGTTGCCGCAGTAGGGGCAGGAGGTGGCGGCGGTGGCCTCGTCACAGATCAGTTCCGCGCCGCAGCTGGGGCAGCTGTAGGTTTTCAGGTGGGTCCCCGCCTCGCCCCAGCTGTCCTGGGCATCGGGACCGTCCCAGTCCTTGGCGTCGGCCTTGGCCTCTGCGGCGGCTTTTTCAAAGGCCTCTGCGGCCTGCTGTTCCTTTTCGGCGCTGCGGGATTCCATCTCCTCCACGGAAAAGCTGCTGCCGCAGTAGTCGCACTCCAGCCGCCCCGTCTCCTCGCTGAAATGCAGGGGAGCGGTGCAGGCAGGACATTTGAATTCGGTTACTTGGGTAGGCATGGGTGCCTCCTCTCGGAAAAATTGCGTGGCCCGGGGCTTATTTCAGATCCATCTCGTTGAAGGGATCGCCGCACTCCGGGCAGAATTTTGGGGGATGGGCGGGATCGGCGGGCTTCCAGCCGCATTTATTGCACTGATACACACCCAGGGGCTTCTGGGCGCCGCATTCGGAGCAGAACTTGCCCTTGTTCTCCGTGCCGCACTGGGGGCATTTCCAGGCTGCTCCCGGCCGGGGCTTGCCGCATTCTACGCAGAATTTGCCGGAGTTTTCCGCGCCGCAGGCGCACTTCCAGCTGCCGGCGGCGGAAGTCGCGGCCTGGGGCTGGGCAGGGGCCTGGGCCGCCTGCTGCTGGCCCATCTGGAACAGGTTCTGCACGTTGGCGCCCCCTGCCTGACCCGCCATGTTCATGCCCATAAAGGCCATGGCCGGACCGGCGTTCTGGTTGGCGGCCGCCATCTTCATGGCATCGCCCTGGGAGGTCACCAGGTGGGCCGCCGCCCGGGTGGGGTCCATGAAGGCCGCCGTCCGCTGAAGCTCCTTGATGGCCTTTTCGTCCTCTTCGTTGGCGGTGACGCTGGACACGCCGCAGGAGACGACTTCAATGCCCCGCAGGTCCCGCCACTTGGCGGTGAGGATCTGGTTCAGGGCGTCCGCCAGTTCCATGGCGTGGCCGGGGAGGGCGGAATACCGGATGCCCAGTTCGCTGATCTTGGCAAAGGCAGGCTGGAGGGCCGTCAGCAGTTCGGTTTTCAGCTGGCTGTCCAGCTGGGAGCGCTTGTAGTCCTCACTGACGTTGCCGCAGACGTTGGTATAGAACAGCAGGGGGTTGCTGATCTTATAGCTGTAGGTGCCGAAGCACTTGATGCCTACGTCCATGTCGATGCCGGCCCGCTGGTCCACCACCCGGAAGGGCACGGGGCTGGCGGTGCCGTACTTGTTATCCAGAATTTCCTTGGTGTTGAAATAGTACACCCGCTGGTCCTTGGGGGCTTCGCCGCCGAAGGTGAACCGCCTGCCGATGTTGCGGAAGACCCGGCCGATGCTCTCGCCCAGGCTGCCTGCAAAAATGCTGGGCTCCGTGGAGGCGTCGTAGACGAACTCGCCAGGCTCGGCACAGACTTCCGCCACCTTGCCCTGGTCCACGATGAGCATGCACTGGCCGTCCGCCACGGCGATGACGGAGCCGGTGGTGATGATGTTCTCGTCGCCCTTGATGTTGCTGGATCGCTTGGTGACCTTCTTCCGGCCCTTTACCGCCAGGGTGTCCGCCGGGAGGGCTTCACAGTAAAAATATTCCTTCCATTGGTCGGCCAGTACGCCGCCGGCCGCACCGGATGCCGCTTTGATAAGTCCCATGTGTCAGATCTCCTTTCGGATGTGCAAGTATGTTGTGGTCATTATACCGTATCCCGGCCCAGGATGCCAGAGGAGAATACGAAAAAAGGAGCGCCGCGGCGCTCCTTTTTGGGATGGCTCCTTATTTCCGGTGGAACAGGCCCGCCAAGCCGCCCTTTTTCTCGTAGGGCTGGGACTGGATGTCCAGCAGGGTGTAGCCGGTGGCGTCAATGGTGTCCCGGAGCTTGGACTCGTCCAACGGCTCCTCGGAGAGGATGACGCAGGTGCCCTTGCTGTGGGACGCGGTCACCTTTTTGACGGGAAAGTCCTTGCGCACGGCGTCGTTGATGTGGGACTCGCACATGCCGCACATCATGCCGTCGATTTTCAAAGTGGTCTGGATCATGATTTTGCCTCCTGATACGGGCCAACGGCCCGGAATGAACAGATTGTGGTAAGAGAACTCTAACCGATCGAGGAAAGAAAAGGCCGCCCCGCGGCTCTTTTCGATTTGCATTGTAGCACGGTGGTTTTTTCCACGCAAGGGGAAAATGAAATATTTGCGGAAAAAGGTCCCCCGGCGAAGCCGGGGGACCTGAAAAAGCATGGGAAAACTTAGTCGACGGGGATCACGGCGCCGTTGTAGGTCTCGGTGATGTAGTTCTTGATGGTGTCGGAGTGCAGAGCCTCAGCCAGAGCCTGGATGGCCTCGTTGTTCTCGTTGCCTTCCTTGCAGACCAGAACGTTCACATAGGGAGAGTCGGAATCCTCCAGAGCCAGAGCGTCCTCAACGGGGTTGAAGCCGGCGCCCATAGCGTAGTTGGAGTTGATGACGGCGATGTCCACCTCAGTGACGATGGTGGGAACGGTAGCGGCTTCCACCTCGGTGAAGGTCAGGTTCTTGGGATTCTCCACGATGTCCTTGGGGGTAGAGGAGAGGTTGGAGTCGTCAGCCAGCTTGATCAGACCCTGCTTTTCCAGCAGCAGCAGAGCGCGGCCCTCGTTGGTGGCGTCGTTGGGGACAGCCACGGTAGCGCCGTCGGGCAGCTCTTCCAGGGAAGCGGTCTTGCCGGCATAGATGCCCATGGGCTCGATGTGCACGCCGGTGACGCTCACCAGGTGGGTGCCGTTCTCTTCATTGAAGTTGTCCAGATAAGGAACGTGCTGGAAGTAGTTGGCGTCATTCTCGCCGTCCTCAACAGCGGTGTTGGGGATGACATAGTCGCCGTACTCGGTGATCTGCAGGTCGATGCCCTGCTCAGCCAGGATGGGCACGCACTGCTGCAGGATCTCAGCGTGGGGCGTGGGAGAAGCGCCGACCTTCAGGGTGACGGTCTCCTGATTTTCAGCGGGCTGCTCGGTCTGGGCGTCGTTGTTGGTGTCCTCGGCGGGAGTCTCGTTCTTGCTGCCGCAGGCGGCCAGAGACAGCGCCAGGGTCAGGGCCAGCAGAGTGGCCAGAATCTTGTTCTTCATGTTTCTTTTCCTCCAATTAAAATATAATTTCATAATATCTTTCAAACGCTTGCCGGATGTACCCTTGTGCACAGAGGATCAGGGACAGGCGATGAAAACAAAGAAATGAAGTGGGGATGAACTTACTTGGTGTGGGCCAGACGGGACAGGAGATCAAAGGTCCCCGGTTTTTTCGTACCGGCGTCCAACCGCTTGTCGATCCTCTTGGAGAACCATCCGAAGAGGGACTGGACGACCTGCACCAGAACAATCAGGATCACCACCGTGACCCACATCACCGAGGTGATGAACCGCTGGTGGCCGTACCGCACGGCGATGTCGCCCAGGCCGCCGGCGCCCACAGTGCCGGCAATGGCGGTGTAGCCCAGGATGGTGACGATGGAAATGGCGCCGCCCAGCACCAGGGAGGGCTTTGCCTCCGGCAGGTAGACCTTCCAGATGATCTGGAAGGTGGACGCGCCCATGGACTGGGCGGCCTCCACCACACCGGCGTCCACCTCAGCCAGGGAGGTCTCCACCATGCGGGCGATGAAGGGGGCTGCGGAGACCACCAGGGGGACGATGGCGCCCCTGACGCCGATCTTGGTGCCCACCACCAGCTTGGTGAAGGGCATGATGGCCACCATCAGGATGATGAAAGGAATGGACCGGCCGATGTTGACGATCCAGCCCAGGATCTGGTTAACGGCTTTGTTGGGGCGTATGCCGTGGGGCTGGGTGACGGTGAGGGCCACGCCCAGAGGCAGGCCCAGGAGATAGGCAAACAGGGTAGAGACAAGGACCATCACCAGGGTGTCCCGGGTGCCGGTCAGCAGGATGTCGCCGTAGTCGGCAAAGAACTCGGAAATGGTGTTAAGCATGATACTCGACCTCCTCAGCGGTGACATTGTGCTGGGAACGGATATAGCTCAGGGCCTTGGCGGCCTCGTTGGGATCGTCCGGCAGGCCCAGCAGCATGGTGCCGAAGGCCTTGCCGTCGATGTTCCGGGTGTCGGCGCCCAGAATGTTCACCTTCACGCCGCAGTCGATAGCCAGGGTGGCGATGAGGGGCTCATAGGCGGTGCCGCCGTTGAAGGCTACCCGGACGGCCCGGGTGCCGGCGGGATACTGCTTCACGCTGACGCCGCCGGGATACACCAGGCGGCGGGCCGCATCGGTGGTGGGGTGGGCGAAGATGTCCTCCACGCTGCCCTCCTCGGCCACGGCGCCGCTGTCCAGAATGGCCACCCGGGTGCAAATCTCCTCGATCACGCTCATCTGGTGGGTGATGATGACCACCGTGACCCCCAGCTTCTGATTCAGCTCTTTTAATAAGGAGAGGATAGAGGCGGTGGTGGTGGGGTCCAGAGCGGAGGTGGCCTCGTCGCAGAGGAGCACCTTAGGGTCCGTGGCCAGGGCCCGGGCGATGGCCACCCGCTGCTTCTGACCGCCGGAGAGCTGGGAGGGATAGGCGTTGGCCTTTTCTTTCAGTCCCACCAGGTCCAGCAACTCCAACGCCCGCTTTTCGGCCTGGGCCTTGGGGACGCCGGAGAGCTCCATGGGGAAGCACACGTTTTTCAGGCAGGTCCGCTGCATCAGCAGGTTGAAGCTCTGGAAGATCATGCTGATCTTCTTCCGGGCCTGCCGCAGCTCCTTTTCGGAAAGAGCGGTCAACTCCTGGCCGTCCACCGTGACGGTGCCGCTGGTGGGCCGCTCCAGCAGGTTGATGCAGCGCACCAGCGTGGATTTGCCTGCGCCGGAGAAGCCGATGATGCCGAAGATCTCGCCCTGTTCAATGTGGAGGGTGACGTCCCGCACAGCGTGAACGCCGCCTTTTTCTTCGCCGAAGGTCTTGCATACATGTTCCAGACGAATCATTTGGAAGTCCTTCTTTCCTGTTTTTCGTTTCGCTCCCGGCAGCAGACGGTCAAACAAAAGAGGAGCGGGAAGCGTCGCCGCTTTCCGCTCCTCGGTACAGCCCTTGATGTGCCGTTAAATTCCGGAGAGGTTTTCTGCGGAGGCGCGCTGAAGCTTGGGCATGGTCATCATTCCCATGTCCATCATGCACATCATCATACCAAAGCGGTTCACGATCATGGCGCGTATCTCCTTCCTGTCCCCGGGAGCCCGGTTCGTTTTACTGGGGTTAGGTTAGCACCAAAAACCTACCGTGTCAATGGTTGATTTCAAATTTGGGAGAAATGCAAAAAAGAAAAACGGAGAATCCACCCGTTTTCGTCAATGTGTGCCCGGAAAGACGGCTTTTTGCAAAAAATCACCCCGGAACAGCGTTCCGGGGTGGTGCATATCGTAGAGGTGCGTTACACGCTGCAGGGCTTGTAGGCGGAGGTCAGCAGCTGCTCAAAGGCGGGGGCGTCCGGCGTCTCGATGCGCTGGAGGATCTGCTCGCCGGCCACCTCGCCCAGCTTTTCCACCGGCTGGACGATGCAGTCCATCTGATTGGAATAAAGGTGGTTGATGTTGGAATCATAGTCCACAAAGGTGACCAGGTCGATATCCTTATTCAATTGCAGACCCTTTTCGTGGAGGTAGATCACCGTTTCCGAGGCCATAAGGCCTTGGGCCACCACAATGGCGTCGCACTTCTGGTCCAGCAGCTCGTCCAGACACTGCTGGGCGCTGTTTTCCATGGAGTTGCCGAAGCGGATCAGGGCCTCGTCCTGGTCCAGGCCGCAGTCGGCCACGGCCTCCCGGTAGGCGGCGATGCGCTCCTTGGTGGAGGACAGCCGGGGCAGGCCGCCGATGATGCCGATGCGCTTGTCCCCCTTGCCCGCCAGGCGGCAGACGCTGCGGTAAATGGGCTGGAAGTTGGACACGCACACGGAGGGGAACCGCTTGACATCAAAGGTCCGGTCCACCAAAACCACCGGAAACCCGGCGGGAATCAGGGACTCGAAGCGGGAGAAGTCCTCAATGGTGCTGGCGATCAGCAGGCCGTCCACCAGGCCCGCCGCCAGCAGGCGGATGTTGGTCTCTTCCCGCTCGGGATTCTCCTTGGTGTTGGCAATGATCAGATGATAGCCGTGGGAGGAGAGGTAGTTCTCCACCGATTCGATCATGGTGGCGAAGAATTTATTGGAGATATCGGGCACAATAAAGCCGATGGTTTTCTTCTTGCCGGTGCGGAAGCTTCTGGCGGAGGCGTCCGGCGTATAGCCCAGCTCCGCAATGGCCTTGTAGACCTTTTCCTTGGTTTCGCCGGAGACATAGCGGGTAGAATTGATGGTGTGGGAGACCGTGGCCGTGGAGACACCTGCCAGTTTCGCCACATCACTGATGGTCACCTTCATAATTGTTCACCTCTTTACGCAATTTTTTAACGTTTGCGTAATCATTTGCATTTTAAGTATACGCCAAGCGTTCAAGCGCCGTCAAGACTTTTTCGGCGTTTTTTTCATATTTCCGACAAGAAGCAAACTGTTCATCGCTGATTTGACTAGTTTGCAGAGTTAATTGTTATGCAAAATGCTGATTGCTAATTCAGAGCAACCATGCTAATATAAAACCAAAGAGAAATAATCGTTTACGCAATCGATTCTTTGCGGTTTATACCTGCTTATAAGTTGGAAAGGGGTTCTGTTTATGATTACAAAAATCGGTATCAATGGTTTCGGCCGCATCGGCCGCCTGGTGTTCCGCGCCGCGCTGACTCACGAGGATGTGGAGGTCGTTGCCATCAACGATCCGTTCATGAATCCGGAGTATATGGCCTATATGCTGAAGTATGACTCTGTGCACGGCAAATTCCCCGGCACCGTGGAGCATTACGACGGCGGCCTGATCGTCAACGGCAAGAAGTGCCCCGTGTTCACCGCCGCAGAGGTCAAGGACATTCCCTGGGGCTCTGTGGGCGCAGAGTATGTCTGCGAGTGCACCGGCAAGCACCTGACCAAGGAACTGTGCCAGGGCCATATCGAGGCCGGCGCCAAGCACGTCATCATGGGTGCTCCCTCCAAGGACGATACCCCCATGTTCGTCTGCGGCGTGAATCTGGACCAGTACACCAGCGACATGACCTACGTCTCCAACGCTTCCTGCACCACCAACTGCCTGGCCCCCATTGCCAAGGTCATCAATGACAACTTCGGCATCGTGGAAGGCTTGATGACCACCGTTCATTCCGTTACCCCCACCCAGAAGCTGCTGGACGGCGCTTCCATGAAGGACTGGCGGGGCGGCCGCGCCGCTACCGGCAACATCATCCCATCCTCCACCGGTGCTGCCAAGGCCGTGGGCAAGGTGATCCCCGAGCTGAACGGCAAGCTCACCGGCATGTCCATGCGGGTGCCCACCCTGGATGTCTCCGTGGTGGACCTGACCGTGAAGCTGGCAAAGCCTGCCTCCTATGCGGACATCTGCAAGGCCATGAAGGACGCCTCCGAAGGCGAACTGAAGGGCATCCTGGGCTATACCGATGAGGACGTGGTCTCCTCCGACTTCCTGGGTGATCCCCGCTCCTCTATTTTCGACGCCAAGGCCGGCATCGCCCTGAGCGATACCTTTGTGAAGGTGGTCTCCTGGTACGACAACGAGTGCGGCTACGCCAACAGGATGGTGGAACTGATCCGCCACATGTCCTCCGTGGACCACAAGTAAACCCAAATATGGAAAGGACGCGGCTGATGCCGCGCCCTTTTTTCAAATATAAAGACCACCGGATGCTCCGGCGGCGTAAAATCTGCGGAATGATCGGTCAACCGTATTTTTCTATAAAAAAGCTTCAGCCCCCGCCTGTTCCAACGACAAGCGGGGGCTACTTCTGATGCTTTTCTTTCAATACGGCTACCTCTACTTCCATCTATATTGCCGCTTTTTCAGAACACTGACCGCCAATCCATGAAGCACCGTGCGTACAGAAACCGTATCTCACGCCAACCCATAAATGATGCGCTTCGTATTTGACCTGCCGGAACTGCCAGCGGCGAACAAATGGGACACCGTTTTCACGTTTCTGCGTCCCTCTTTGTATCTATAATATACAGTTGGCACGGATAAAAGTCAATAGCTATTGTGCAACTTCAACGTTTTTGCCAAAAGCAATGGGGAGAAACAGGCAGAGCGCACAAAGGCGGACCTATTCCGCCAGTGGGGCCAGAAATACCGGAAGGGAAAGCTCCGGCCTTTGCCAGAAGGCCTCCAGCAGGGCGGTGAGGTTGTCCTCGTCGTGTTCGATCTCCCGGCTGAACAGCCGCAGGGCCTCCGGCAGGCCCGCCAGCCGGGACAGCCGGTCCGCAGTCAAGACCCCCAGCACGCAGAACTGGGCCCGGCCCAGAAGGTCTCCGTCGTTGACGGCCTTCAGAAGATGCCGGAAGGCGAAGTACACGGCAATCCGCTCCAGCTTTTCCGGTTCTTGGGGGGCGAAGGGAACAGGCGGCTCCCCGGCCCACCGGTCCAGCAGGTCCCGCCAGTCCGGCTCCAGGATTTCCAGGTCTTGCAAATACTGCCGGACGGCGGGTTCCCAGCTGCCGGCGCTGCCGCCGAAATCTGCGGGGATAGTCTGGGGCGCGGCGCAGAAAGCGGCCAGACCCGCCATGTCCTCCTCGTCCAGCAGGGCCTGAGCTTCGTAAGCCGTCAGGAGAAAGGTCCGCAGGCGCGCTTTCAAAGGCTGGCTCCGGACCCGCAGCAGGTCCAGCAGATGGTCCCGCAGAGGCACCAGCCAGTCCAGCCAATCGTCCCCTGTCTCTGCGGGTTCCCCGTTCTGCCGCTCTAAAAAGGTCAGCGGCCTGGAACTGCCCAGCAGCAGATCGTTGGCCTTGGGGCAGGCGGCGGACAGGGTGATCTCCTGAAAGGGGCCGTAGTCCTCGATGAACCGGGGATGAGCCCGGCAGGTGAGGGAGGTGGCCTCCGGCCCCAAGGCGCAGTGGATATCACACAGGTTTTCCTGATTCAAAAAGGGGCACCGGCCGCCGTTCAGGGGGAAGCAGAAATCCTCGCCGTCAAATTTCATAGCGGCCCGGAGACGGTCTCCCAAAGGGCCCGGCTCCGCCTGATACCGCCGGGCGGTGTCCTCGTCGATGACTACCTCCCAGCCGATGCAGCAGCTGTGGGGACAGGCTCCCGCCAGACAGGAAAATTCGTCAAAATAATCCGGAACACGCACCTGCATGGAAATACCTCCTGGACTTGGCAGTGAATTTCAAAGAAAAAGTTGCAAACGCAACAGATTTTGCAGTAATATTATAAGATACTAAGGACGGAAAGACAAGGCTGAATAGCCAGGGAAAAAGGAGACAACCTAATGATACGGAGAGTTATTGAGATCGACCGTGACAAGTGCAACGGCTGCGGCGCCTGCGCCGCCGCCTGCCAGGAAGGGGCCATCGGCATGGTGGACGGAAAGGCGGCCCTGCTGCGGGACGATTACTGCGACGGCCTGGGCAACTGCCTGCCCCACTGCCCCACCAACGCCATTACCTTTGTGGAGCGGGAAGCTGCCGCCTTTGACGAAAAAGCGGTGGCCGCCGCCCAGCTGGCCAAAAAGGCGGAAGCCCTCATCGGCAGCGCCCCGGTCACCCGCAGCGGCTGCTCCGGCAGTGCGCCGCTGAACCTGGGAGGCTGCCCCAGCAGCCAGGCCGCAGAACTGCGGGAAAATCCGGCGGACGCCCCCATGCAGTCCGCCGCGGTTTCCCGGCTGATGCAGTGGCCCATCCAGATCAAGCTGCTGCCGGTGCAGGCGCCCTTCTACCAGGGGGCCAGGCTGCTGATCGCCGCGGACTGCACCGCCTTTTCCCGGGCGGACTTCCACGAGCGGTTTATGAAGGGGCACATCACCATGATCGGTTGCCCCAAGCTGGACGAGGGGGACTACGCGGAGAAGCTGACGGAGATCATCCGGCTCAACGACATCCGGGAGGTCACCATCGTCCGCATGGAGGTGCCCTGCTGCGGCGGCTTGCAGCGGGCGGCGGAAATGGCTCTCCGGGAAAGCGGAAAGTTCCTGCCCTGGCAGGTGGTGCCCCTGGGCCGGGACGGAACGATCCAGGATTGATGGAGGTAAGGATATGAAAGCAACGGTGAACGACGCCTGTGTCGGCTGCGGCCTGTGCGCCGGGACCTGCCCCGTGGTGTTCTCCATGGGGGACGACGGCCTGGCCCACGGCGGTGAGATCCCCGCCAACCAGATGGCTGAGGCGGAGACGGCCCGGGACGGCTGCCCCGTCAGCGCCATCAGCATCGGTGAGGACTGACAAACTCCGGCAAAGCCCGCCTGAAAGGAATTTCCTTTCAGGCGGGCTTTCTTAATATAATAATAGAGGAAGGTCAGGTGTTGTCCCGGCTGATGGGCTCCCGGATCAGCAGCCGCAGCAGGGCCTTGCCGTTGAAGGGGATCAGGGGGGAGAGGTATCCCTTGCCCACCAGGGGCTTTGTGGTGCACAGCAGGATGAAAATGCCCAGAACGCCCAAGCAGAAGCCCCACACGTCGAAGGCTGCCGTTACCAGCAGCAGGGCCACCCGCAGCAGCTTGAAGGCGTACCCCAGCTCATAGCTGGGCTGGGCGAACCCGGCCACGGACACGAAGGCCATATATACCAGCACCTCCGGCCCCAGCCATCCGGCCTGAACGGCGAAGTCGCCCAGCACCAGGGCACCCAGCATGGAAAAGGAGTTGGACAGGCTGTCCGGCGTGTTCAAAGAGGCCAGCTTCAGCACGTCAATGAGAAATTCAACCACCAGCAGCTGGCTCAGCAGGCTCAAGGACACCGGCTCCGGGGAGGAGAGGAAATCCAGCCACGCCGGCAGGCGATTGGGCTCGCTGACCATGAGATACCAGGCGGGGGTGATGAAGAGGGAGAGAATGAACACCGTCACCCGCAGGATGCGGAGATAGGTACCGATGAGGGGCGGAAAATAGTAGTCGTTGGATTCCTGGGTGAAGTCGAAAAAGCTGGTGGGCAGGATCATTACCGAGGGGGAGTTGTCCACCATGAGGACGATGCTGCCCTCCATGATGCTGGCGGCGGCCGCGTCGGGCCGCTCCGTGTAGCGCACCTTGGGAAACGGGTTATACCACTGCTTGGGCCGGATGGCCTCCGCCAGGCTTTCCTGGGCCATGGACAGGGACCGGATGTCCAGCCCCAGCAGCTTGCCCCGGAGCTTGCGCAGCAGGTCCTGGTCTACCTTGTCGTCCAGGTAGCAGAGGACGGCGTCATTGTGGGTCCGGGAGCCTACCTTGTGGCCCTCCATAGTCAGGTGGGGGTCCCGGATGCGGCGGCGCAGCAGGGCCATGTTGGGGACGACGGCCTCCACGAAACCGTCGTGGCTGCCGCGAAGCACCTTGCCGTCCGGCGGCTCGTCCACCCCCCGGCTGGGGTAGCCCTTGGCGTCCATGAGGGCCACCCCGGCCAGGCCCTCCATGGCCAGCAGGGATTTGCCCAGAAACACGGAGGTCACGGCGTCGGACACGTCAAAGGTGACGTTGGATTCGGAAAAGGTGATGAACCGGTCCAGAAAGTCCTGCATTTGGGTGAGGCCCAGCACATTTTCCGGCTTCAGGGACAGCCAGAAGGCCCCCATCCGCTCAATGATGCTGTCACTGCCGAAGCCGTCCACCACCCAGAGCCGGGCCCGGCGGCCGCCGATGAGGTAGTCCCGGCTCACCATGTCGCAGCTGCGGCCTACCCCCAGAAACTGGTCCAGCACCTGGATGTTTGTCATGTAGTCATCTGAAAATTTCTCCATGAGATTCCTCCATTCTTGAAAGTAGTATGCGCCGAAATTCGGATTTTATGGTATGATAAGAAAGGCTTCAGCTATGATAGAATGAAAACAAACTGGAAGTTGTGGAGGTGATATACATGGCAAAACACGAGTTTGGAATTATGATGGATGCTCCTCAGCAGGGAAAACGATATGACGAGTATGAGCCATGGAAATATACCTGTATTTCTGTTGATGACGCCTATTTGGAAGGCGTTGTTGAAAGACTTTCATCCATTGACTTCTATTGGCATACACTTTCTGTCAAAGGTAAAGGGCTTGCATATTATGGTGTTACACTTGTTCCACCTTGTTCGCTAAAGGCATTTATTGATGTCATTGCAGATAATTCTGAACTTTCCGAACTGAAGAAGCTGTTAGAAAAGGCATTAAACAATAACAAGTGGATAATTCATTACGGACTCTGATAGAGACAACTTCTAATTTGCCAAATGGTTTACCGTGCATACGGTAGGAAAAGCGAAAGAGCCCCTATGGCCGCTGCTTCTGATGCGGTTCTTTCTCCTTGCCCGCTTGCGCTTGCGGGCAAGGTGTGCTATACTAAAGTTAAATGCATCTAACTCACGAAAGGAGCCCCTGCTATGTCCCCCATCCCGCGCCCCTCTAAAACCTCTCTGTGCCTGAATCCCCAGCTGAAAACGGACGCGCCCCGGCTGCTGCATCTGGATGCCACCGGCGGCGAAGCCATTGCCACCGTGTATCCCGTGTTTCCCGGCATGGAGCTGATGTACCGGGACATCCATGCCCGGTCCTGCCGGGAGGAGCGGGGCGGCCCCGGAGAGCGGCTGGAGATCCACCACTGTCTGGAAGGGCGTGTGGAGTACCGGCAGAACGGCCGCTATTTCTATCTGGCGCCGGGGGATATGGTGGTGGCCCGGGCTTCTGCACTGCCCCAGGGCAGCCGATTCCCCACCGGACATTACCACGGCATCGTGGTGGTGATCGACCCCGCCGCCGCGCCGGAGTGCCTGTCCTGCATTTTGAGCGATGTGGAGGTGCGGCCCGCCGCGCTGATGGAAAAGCTGTGCCCCGGCGGGGCGGTGTTCGCCGCCCGGTCTTCCCGGCGGGTGAAGCACGTGTTCTCCGAGCTGTACGCCGTGCCGGAGGACATCCGCAAGGGATATTTAAAGGTAAAGCTGCTGGAACTGCTGCTGTTTCTCACCACCCTGACCCCTTCCGCCCAGCCGGCCCACGGCTGCACCGCCGCCCAGGTGACGCTGGCGGAGCAGGTGCGCTCCTGTCTGCTGGAGGAGCCGGACCGGGACGTGACCCTGCGGGCCCTGTCGGACCGGTTCGGCGTCTCCGAGGCCCAGGTAAAAGCCAGCTTCACCGGGGTCTACGGCATGTCCCCGGCGGCCTATGTCCGCTCCCAGCGGATGTGGGGGGCGGCGGAACTGCTGCGGGGCACGGACCGGACGGTGCTGGACATTGCCGGGCAGTTCGGCTACGACAATGCCAGCAAGTTTGCCAAGGCCTTCCGGGACGTGGTGGGCGTTTCCCCCCGGGAGTACCGGGCCGGCGCGGCCTACGACAGCTGCGCCCCCCAGCCGGTGGAGGGCGCTTCCGCCTGCTGACAGGAAATACATACGCCGGGGAGGAGGTCCATCTGGACCTCCTCCGTTCAGCGGGGCGAAAAACTTTTTCGCCCCGCTGAGCAAGTTTTCAGAACTTTATAAAAGTTCTGAAAACTGTTGATTTCAATGGCGCAGGACACCCCTCTTGGGTTTCCCGCACACACTCTTCCTTACTGTTGCAGAAGTCTACCGCTTTATCGACAGTTTCATGTCTTTCGCCCCGAAAAAAGAAAATTTCCGCATTTTGCCGTTTTGGAGCCGTATCCACTGTTTTGGAGCGGATGGGGCCCTGGGTTTCTGATAGGATACAGTCAAAGAGGTTAAGCCCCCTTTCCTCTTGAAAAAAGTTAAGGCCCTCTAACTTTTGGAGACCACAGTGCGGGCGGGCGCTTTTCACACCGGCGTGCCGCCTGTGCTGAGGCACCCTGCCGGGGCCTAGGGAGGTCACGGTATGTCTGAGGAAAACCTGGTGCGGCAATGTGCGCCGACTTTGGCCGGCATCAAAACCGGCACCATCTTTCCGGTCCCCTTTGAGGACCTGGACAGCCTGACCATAGAGATCCGGGAACTGAACCGGATCCTGGTTCCCAAGGGGCTGCGGCTGCTGCCCCTGCGCTATCAGGACCAGAAAGCACTGCTGTATCTCTACCGGCCCTCTGAATTGCGGAAGGACCTGAAGGACCGGCTGGCGGAGGCCCTGCTGGCGGACGCCGGGGATCCGGACAAGGGCAGCGAGCAGTGCGTGGCGTATCTGGCCCGCCGCTTCCGCTCCACGGGCGAGGTTTCCCCTGAGGGGAGATCGGAAGAGCACACGTCTGAACTCCAGTCACTGACCAAAATCGTATGCCG
>OBLF01001114.1_pt1 | contig 23785 bp, 25 predicted proteins | sample 1519231 | NCBI WGS metagenome assembly OBLF01 (sample SAMEA2602895, study PRJEB22501) | metagenome | reverse complement strand
TGTACACTTTATCACCAGACTTGATCGCTGTCGTCTTGTGATCGGTCGTATCGTAATTTTCGCCAACACGAGCATGAGAAGTATCCGTTACATCTTCTTTGATCTTCTTACCAGATTCGTCTTCATAGTGAACAACTACATCACCGAATACTTGTTTGTAGATATACGTAACATCTGTATTTCCTTCAACAACGCGACCTTGTTCAAGACCTTGAGTCTTTTCAGGAACAATTTCATAGGTACGACCATCTTTTGTAGTAATCGTCTTATGAGCGTGATCACGAGTGTCATAAACCGTATTGATTGGAGCACCAGTTGTATCTTTTTCAGGATCTTTGATAACTTTGCCATCTTCATCTTTATAATGAACGGTTACATCACCAACCACTTCATCGTAAACATAGACAACACGAGTAGTTCCTTTGACAATCTTACCACTTTCTTGACCTTGAGTTGCATTTAGATCAATGCGATAAACTTTACCATCAGCTGTAGTAATTCTAGTTGGTTTGTGATCTGTTGTATCGTAGTTCGTACCAACTTTGCTATCTGGTGTATCAACAACACGTGGTGCGATAGTATTACCTTTCTTGTCTTGGTAATCAACGACAACGTTACCGTATTCATCTGGTGTTGGAATATCTGGTACAAGATCATAGTAGTAGGTAATATTGGTATTGCCTTCAACAACTTTACCTGTTTCTGCACCTTGAGTGGCTTTCAAATCTAGTTTGTACTTCTTACCGTCAACTGTCGTAATTGTTTCTTTCCGTTGATCGGTTGTATCGTAGTCTGTTCCCACTTCTGAACGTGGTGTATCGGTCACTTTCGGTGCGATAGTCACGCCGTCTTTGTTCTTGTACTCAACGGTAACATCACCGTATTTCTTTTGCGGTGCATCTGGAACAAGATCATAGTAGTAAACGATATTGGTATTGCCTTCTACCACCTTACCGGTTTCAGCGCCTTGGGTCGCTGTCAGATCCAGCTTGTACTTCTTGCCATCCACTACAGTAGTAATGGTGTCCTTACGCTGATCGGTAGTATCGTAATCAGTACCCACTTCAGAACGCGGTGTATCGGTCACTTTCGGTGCGATAGTCACGCCGTCTTTGTTCTTGTACTCAACGGTAACATCACCGTATTTCTTTTGCGGTGCATCTGGAACAAGATCATAGTAGTAAACGATATTGGTATTGCCTTCTACCACCTTACCGGTTTCAGCGCCTTGGGTCGCTGTCAGATCCAGCTTGTACTTCTTGCCATCCACTACAGTAGTAATGGTGTCCTTACGCTGATCGGTAGTATCGTAATCAGTACCCACTTCAGAACGCGGTGTATCGGTCACTTTCGGTGCGATAGTCACGCCGTCTTTGTTCTTGTACTCAACGGTAACATCACCGTATTTCTTCTCTACCGGTTTTTCAACTTTGTCATAAACATAGACAACGCGGGTTGTTCCTTCGACAACCTGACCACTCTCGTGACCTTGTGTAGCATTGGTATCAATACGATAAGTTGTGCCATCATCCGCCGTAATGGTAGTTGGTTTGTGATCAGTTGTGTCATAGTAAGTACCAACCCGTGAAGTTGGTGTATCTACGATACGCGGAGCAATGGTGTTGCCTTGCTTATCTTGGTAGTCAACGACAACATTACCATATTTCTCTACTGGTTTTTCAAGCTTATCATAAACATAGACAACGCGGGTTGTTCCTTCGACAACTCTACCACTTTCTTTACCTTGTGTAGCTGTAGGGTCAATGCGGTAACTTGCTCCATCGGCTGTTGTAATCGTAGACGGTTTGTGGTCAGTTGTATCGTAGGCCGTTCCTACTGATGTGTCTGGTGTATCCACAATACGTGGAGAAAGAGTGTTGCCTTGCTTATCTTGGTAGTCAACAACAACATTCCCTTTTACTTCTGTATAGTAGTTTGCTACGTTCGTCGTACCTAATTTAACTTTACCTGTTGTATTATTAGTTGATGACACATATTTATAGATCTTGCCATCCGCTGTTGTGATTCTGTCTTGGTGTGTTGTTGTGTAGTCTTCACCAACAGGAGTTCCCGTAGGTTTAACCGTTTGAGTATTTGTTAGTTTAGTAGTAGTCCCTTGAATATAGTTATCCAGCAAGACATTCCCTGCAAGATTGTATTCAACCAGATTGTATTCAAGATCTGGTTTTACAAGAGTAAAGCGAGATGGTAATTTGCTTGTAATAGCTAACCAATAACCTCTATCCCATTGTGTAGTCCGCTGCATCACAAAGGAAATTGAATCTCCGCTTTCTGCCACACCCGCAATCCCCATTTTATAGAAATTTGGATCATCATAGTCGTCTTTAATGCCGTCAGTGACAATATTTGCTGCCAAACGTCCATCGGTTTGTTTTTCAACCAAAGAACCGGTAATCTTTACTGGTCGGAAATTATAATCTGTTATGCTTTCTTCGTGCTTCAGACCAGCCAATTTTCCAGTCTTAGGTTCTGTTTTGGTTAAACTTGTTAGAGCCAAAATTGCAGGGTTATCTTTTTTAAAGTTTATAACATTGCCATCAGCATCATAGAAGCGAGCAACAACTTTATATCTAGAAGGTACATTTATGTCATAAAAAGTGTAAATCCCTCTCGTCGGATCCTTCTCAGCAAAACCAACGATACCTGTTTTAGGGTTTAAATTCGTTACCTCATAAGTAACCTTTGAAATACTTACTCCATTATATTTAGAATTTTGGAGGCCCGTATAAGTAGCCGTAATGGTTTGTCCGCTTTTAATTTTAGGGATGACAAACCGGCTTCCACCAGCTGACAGTTTCGTTGTAAATGCTGGGATTGGATTGTTTGCAAACGTTCCACCAGATTTCACATACTCCTCATATGACATATTATTCATATCTTTTTGACCAAATTCAGTGGTACCAGTGATAGACAATTTAGCATTAGGCTCCCGTTCAAATTTCAAGCCTTGGCTGACAACTTCACTTAGATAGCCTGGAGTGCCGGTGTTTGCTTGCGCTTTTTTTAGGTCGCGTTTATAGGCATCTACCCCCGTCTTGATACGAGTTGCTTGTGTTTCCTCAAGAGTGTTGGCAAGGTCCTTTTTAGCATCTGACTCTACTTGGTTGTTCGCTGTTCCAATGTTGTCATTTTGATTTTGCTTAACATCAATGTTATAACCATTTGCTTCAGAAATCGCATCTTTTAGTTTTTGGTTTTCGACAGTTACTTTTGAACCTTCCGTACGATCTACCGGAGTAGCTACTGGGTCTGAGGTTGATACTGCTCCTGCTGGCGCAGGAGTAGTTGCTTCAGCTTTTGCTGTTGTAGCAGGAGCGGGCGTTGTTTCAGGCGTTGCAGTTGTTGCTGCTGGCGTTGTACTCGCTACTGGTGCTGTGGCTGGTTGCGTAGCTGCACTTTCAGTTGTTGTAGTCGCTGACGCTGTTGTAGTGTCAGCTGTTGAAGTAGCTCCTGCTGGTGCTGTTGTTTCAGCTTTTGCAGTGGTTATTGCTGCTGTAGAGCTGCTAGCTGCTTCAGTTGCTGCTGCTTTTGATTGTGCAGCAAGACTTGTATCAGAAGCTTCCGCCACTGGAGCTGGCGTTGTTGGCTTCGTTGCCTTTACTTCATCAGCAGCTACACCTTGGTGAGCGCTAAGGATTGCAATTGTTCCAAGCGTCAAGATACCAATGGTGCCATAAACTTTGTTTTTCCGGATCGAACCATGACCCTTCGTTTTGCTATTATGAAACATAAAATTCCTCTTTTCTTTTTAATAATTACCCAATTAACCAATTATCTTTCTCAAAAGGCTTGACTTTTTTGAAGCCTAATAGAGCCAAGATAAATAAACCAATCGTTGCAAGAATCGTGGTTGCTTCCCCCGTATCTGGCAACAATGTAAACTTACCATTACTTGATTTGACAGTGACCGTTCCATCAGGATTTGCCCTAGCACCTACTTGCGCAGCTGGTACAGATGTTTTAGAACCGTCTGCGTTTTTGATAGTGACTTCTCCTTGATCATTACCAATAATCTCAAAGCCCTTGTCCGTCAAAAGCGGATCAGCTGGTGAGATGATTGATTTGATTGGATTGTCAATCGTGTCACCTTTTTTAGTAGTCACAGATGAAGCATTGTCAAGACTGAATGTTTCATCCTTTTTCAAGTCCATATCTGAAATTGTTGTCTCGTCCGTACTCTTTTCAGTCAAAATTGACGGATTGACCGTATCTTTTGCATCTATTGCTTCATCAGTTGGTATTGTATCTGTCGGTGCGATTGTATCTGCTATAGAAGTATCTGGGCTAACCGATGAATCTGATGAGGGGGTAGCCGGAACACTTGGCACTTGAGCTTTATCCTGCGAAGGCACTACTTTACTAGAAGAATCCGGTGTACTTGGTATATCCTTATCTGGTGGAGCGGGATCTGTCTTCGGTGGCACCACCTTATTAGAGTCTGGCGTTTCTGTGACCAGATCATAGTAATAAGTAATATTGGTATTTCCTTCAAGGACTTTTCCTTTTTCGTACCCCTGAGTAGCTTTTAGATCAAGGCGGTATTTCTTACCTTCTGAACTGATAATGGTTTCTCTTCGTTGGTCGGTCGTATCGTAGTCCGTTCCCACTTCAGAAGTCGGTGTATCCAGCTCTTTTGGTGCAATCAAAGTACCATCTTTACTCTTGTACTCAACCGTTACATCACCATATTTCTTTTCTGGCTCCGCTTGATTTGGCTTTGAAGACTCAGAGTCTGATGTTCCAGACTTATCCTTATCTGGTGTAGCCGGTGGTACAGGGGCTATCTTCAGCGGTTCTACCTTACTTGAGGAATCCGACGGTTCCAACTTGTCCTTTTCTGGCGCAGTCGGTGTTGTTGGCGTTGTCTTTGGTGCCTCTACCTTGTCTGACACGCTTGGCTTATCCTTATCTGAAGCAACTGACGTGGACTTGTCAGGAGTTACAGGAGCAGCCGGCGTCACAGCCGTAGAGGTATTTGCATTTCCCTGCTTAGACTCTGGCGTTTCAGTAGAAGCCTTTTTATTGCTGTCAACAGTCGGTGTGACAATCGTTGTGGAGCTAGAGCGCTCAACATCCCTAGCCAACACAGGATTTGCACCTAAGGCTGATAACAATACAGCCGTTGACGCTAAAAAGAACCTGCTTTTTTTCATTCTAAATATCCTCTCAATATTTTAACATATTGGATATGTTAAGGCCTAGTTTAAAAAACTATTCACTTTTATGATATTAATATTTTCCTCAAATGTCAAGCCGATTACAGCATTTTCACAGATTTATTTAATCTCATTACAGAAGTATTTTACATTTGTTTGCACCTTGTAAAGAAACATAGATATATTACAGATAAACAATAGGTGATTGATAAAAGAGTAATCTAAAGCGCTAACAACTTTTAAATCCCAATTAGTCTAGACAAGCGCACCAATCAGTTATGATGCATATATACGAAAGCCCTTTCGCATCAAAATCCAACTATTTTTCACTTCAATAATAATGTATAAAATAAAAATAATATCTCTGGAATCAATATTTATGCAACGGCAGTGAGCTGTATTTTTTATTTTCAACTTTTTAAAACAAGAGGGTTAAAACTAGCTGCTAACACTTGTACAATTTCCTGTCAAGTATTATACTAAGAATAGTCTTAAAGTGAGGTGATATAAAATGGAAGCTGTCGTCTATTCAAATTTTAGAAACAATTTAAAACATTACATGAAAAAAGTCAACGATGAATATGAACCTCTAATGGTTGTCAATAAAAATCCTGATGAAAACGGCACTAGCCCCATAAAATGAGACACAAGAAAAACCTCCTGTTGAAATCTAGTAAACTAGAAACAGGAGTGTTTTGTTATGGTCAAAAAAGCGTATTCGGTAGAAACTAAGTTAGCCTGTATCGAAATGAAGAAAGCAGGTAAGCCCAATAAGGTTATCATGGAGACCCTGGGCATCAAAAATGTTAGTCAGGTCAAGACCTGGTGGCGATGGTATCGAAATGATGAACTGCACCGTTTCCATCAACCCGTGGGGAAACAATATACCTACGGTAAAGGAATGGAACAGCTATCCGAAGTGGAACAGTTACGACTACAGGCGGAATTGCTAAAAAAGTATCGAATCTGAGCAATAGTTTCGACAGAGCATCTGACAAATTTTTGATAATTGACCTATGTTCCATTCCAAGTAATGAGAATTAGCGGTATTCTGTAAATGACTCATTTGGATGACCTCCTGTTGATTTTGTCACTTACAGTACAGTCCAAATGGGTTTTTATGGTATTTTGAAGTGAACTAGCACCACGGGTAAAATTTATAGAATCAAAACGCTATCACGAAAGCAGACACATCAAAGATGTGACCATCATTGACCAAGAAATGGATACGGACTAACTGCCTATGAAACCAACCACCCTACAAATTGACTTAAAAAATATTACGATACAACTCCCATCCGATAAAATTATCGTTGACCGTTCCGAATATGAAGAACTCAAAAAAATCTCCTCAAAAGGGCGTTATCTGACGCTCTCTGAGGTTTTAGAACTTCTTTCCGTCTCTCGTCCATGGTTACTCGAAAACGTGCTTTATAAGCCTGAAATTCGTAAGCAAATTGACATTGATAAAAATAGCAATGGCTTTGTGAAATACCCAGATAGTCAAGGCGGACGCTATTACTTTCTGGCAAGCAAAACCAAAGAATTTTTTGAGGATCATTTTGCAAAAATTTTTGAATTATGACAAGATAACCAAGATAAAACCTTGGTTATCGATTTCTTAGAAAAGAGGGAACCATGTCACTATACATTACGCAACGCGGAGGGAAAAAAGGGAAGTGGTCTTATCGGATCACTGACAAAAAAGGGAACTATATTACATCAAAATCAGGATTTAAAACCAAAAAAGAAGCTGAAATTGAAGGTTTGACCCAAGAAATTAAATTACATCAAGGAAAGGTCATTGATAAAAACATCAGTCTCTTCCAATTGTGGGAAAAATGGTACCATTTAAAAATCATCCCACTGAATAAAATGGAATCTACACAAAACAAGCATCGCTTGCGTGGAAAGTTTATTCAAAAATACTTTGGAGATTCACCTGCTATATCCATCACATCCAGCCAATATCAAGCATTTATCAATAAATACGCTGAAACAAATTGTCATGATAATGTCAGCCGTCTAAATGCAGAGATACGAAGTGTCCTTATTTTTGCTAGACAAGATAAGCTTAGTATAGATTTATTCACAGAAGGGGTCGTACTATCTGGCAGAGAATCACCAAAGTCTAAGAATGAAAGATATATCCATAGCTTAGAAGATTATTAAAAACTTTGTCAGTATCTAGAATATCTCCTCGATTATCAAGAATCCGTCATTCCATACCTCTTATATATCCAACTGAAAACAGGTATGCGGTTTGGAGAAGTTCTTGGCTTAACTTGGGATTGTATCCATATTGAAAATAAGACCATTAAAACATATAGACGCTATGATTGCACAAGAAAAAGCTGGACAAAAGCTAAAACAGAAACTTCTATCCGTGACATTCCGATTGATGATACTACAGTCTCTATTTTACAAAAGCTAAAGGCTGAACAAAGGTATGTTTTAAGAAGCCATCAAGTTTCTAATCCAGACAAATGTTTGTTCTTTGATAAACAATCTGGACTACCCACAAATTCAGCAGTCAATAAACAATTAAAGAAGATACTATCTGAATTATCCATTACTCCTTCAAATATGACGAGCACAGGTTTAAGACATACTTACGCAAGCACACTTCTGGCAATGGATATAGACATCTGGGCAATCGCCAAGAATATGGGACATAAAGATATTCAGCAAATCAGCGAGACTTACGGGCATTTAATCAAAGAAAAAGCTATCCGTGAAGACAATAAAATCCGTGACTTTTTCCACGGTTTAAGCCAGTAGAAACTATTTTGAACAAATTTTGAACAAAAACAAAAGAAACGCTGATTTATCAACGTTTCTAAACTTAAGCAATACCGGCGGCCGATATTTTGATATTTTAATTAGAATTACTTTGTTGATTTTAAAGCATTTAGACAATCTAGATTACTTAAAAAAGTGGCTTGTTTTTTTTATTTTTGGGATAAAAATTGGGAGATAATTTCTCTAACAAGTAGAAAAAATCATGCATGAAGAAAATTTAGTTCTGAATTGTGATATAATAGTTCATATCAGCTTAGGAGGATATTTCATGCAAAATGATGTAATACAAAAAATTAAAATTGGGGACTTGAATTTTAGTGACCCTTTTTTTAATTCTTTACGTGAAGATTATTTCGGTTTTGATTCTTGGATTGGTAGAAAGTCAAGAGAAGACGCATATATATTGGTCAATCAAAATCAACTATCTGGTTTCCTTTATCTCAAAGATGAGCTGGAAGCAGATGAAAGTATAACTCCTCCTTTTGACATGAGACGTCGTTTGAAAATCGGAACCTTTAAAATTGATTCTCATGGTACAGTTCTAGGCCAGCGCTTTCTGAGTATTATTTTAAGAAAAATGCTCAATGAAGGGTATGACTTTACTTATGTTACTCTTTTTCCTAAGCAAAAAGGTTTAATCAAACTTTTTGAACGCTTTGGTTTTCGCAAATGGGGAGAAAAAGGCAACGGGGAACTAGTTTATTTTAAAGACTTGACAGTTTTTAATGATATTTATAAAGATTTTCCAAGAATTAACTTATCAGCAAATTCCCAAAAACATTTACTTGGAGTTTGGCCTAAATTTCATACAAAATTATTTCCAAATTCAAGATTAAATACTGAACGCAATCATGTAGTTGAAGACCTATCTTTTACAAATACAAGTGAAAAAATTTACCTGACTAAAATGTCTGGTGTTCAGTATATGTTACCGGGAGATTTGGTTGTTATTTATCGAACCGCTGAATCTGGAAAGACGGCAGAATATTCCTCTGTTGCGACTTCCGTTTGCACGGTTGTTGAAGTGACTGATATATATAATTTCTCTTCAATGAATAATTTTCTTCAATATTGCGGAAAAGGAACTATCTTTACTCAAAGTGAATTGGTCAATTTTTGGAACAACAAACGCTACCCATACATTATTAAAATGCTATATAATGCTCCCTTAGTGAGACGAATCATTAGAAAAGATTTGATTGAACAAATTGGACTTGATAGAAATAATTACTTTGGTTATCTAACCTTAACAGATAATCAGTTTTATAAAATTTTAGAAATAGGTGAAATAAATGAAAGCTTTATTATCAATTAAGCCAGAGTTTGTAGAAGAAATAATAGAAGGAAGAAAAAAATTTGAATATCGAAAGAAAGTTTTTAAACGCTCAGATGTTTCTTCTATTGTAGTTTACGCAACTAAACCTTATGGTAAAGTAGTTGGAGAATTTGAAATCGAAAATATCTTAGAAGAGGGTATTGATAAACTCTGGAATGACACGAAACATTTCTCTGGTATTTCAGAAGAATTTTTCTATGAATATTTTAAAGACAGAGAAAGTGGCTTTGCAATTCAAATCAAGGAATTTGAAGAATATGAAGAACATCTTGAACTAGCTGAATTTGATTCAACTCTTAAAGTAGCACCACAATCATTTTGTTACCTAGGGAGGTATTAACTTTGCACTATGCATTGCTAGTAGGTGTTCATGGGGTTGGAAAAACCACCTTATTGGATAATTTAAAAGATGATATACGGTTCACAGCTCTATCAATCAGTGATTTAATTCGTCAAGCTGGTAATAAAATACAATCTAATACCAAATTCACAAGGAACATAACTAATAATCAAGAATTATGGAAACAAGAGCTAGCAACTTATCCATTTCAGAAAGATGAAAGAGTTATATTAGATGGTCATTTTACGCTTTTAGATTCATTAGGACAGATAGTTGAACTTCCATATTCCACTTTTGATGGTTTAAAAATTAATAAAATCATTCTAAAGTTAGAAGACCCTTCCGTTATTCAAAAGCGATTAATGAAGAGAGATAACAGCTATTGGGACAAGGAGTTGATTGATTCTTTTCAAGCTAGAGAACAAAAGCGAGTAATCGAATTTGCTCGATTAGAAAAGATTCCATTGTTCTTTTATGATAATGATTCAAAATTGGAGGAATTAAAACAATTTCTTCTCTAGAGTAAAATAAGCAAGAGTTATAACTACTACTTGCTTACTTTTCATACTTGTATTATATCTGTAACATTTTTCTAGTATAATATTATCAAAGGAGGTTTGCAAAATGAAAAAACTATTTACTTTGTTAATTTTAGGAATTGCTACTATATTTCTAATATCTTGTTCCAAACAAGATACTCTTAATGGAAAGTATTATGATATTTATGATGGTAAAGCTAAACTTATCTTAGACTTTAATGAAAATGGTGGGAGATTCTACGAGAATGAAACTCGTGCTATAACTAATGTTGATACTAAAAACAAGACTTTTACATTTTCTGTTAATGGTCGTGACTTTGTCGTTACCTATGATTTAAAAGCAGATGGTACTTTAAAATATGATACAGGCAGTTATTTTACTTCTAGCAATAAAAACACTGCATACAAAAAAGATAGTGAAGCTTATAAAAAAGCACTAAAAAAATGACTTAGAGACTTTCTCTAGGTCATTTTCTTGTTATTAAAAGGAGTTTCGCATGGCGTTTAGCTTCTACTTCTGTCAATTGTTTAGGATTCCAAGCATAGCTAATAGATTGTCCCTTGTCATACAATCCCCAGATTTTGAATTTTGGATAACATTGTTTTACCAAAGAGATGAATTGAGTATCTGCTAACTCTGGTAAATCAATATCTGAAATGAAGTTTACTTGATTCATTACATGATTGAACTTTTCTAATGTGCTAGGTTCAAATTCATTGTAATCAGAGATAATATAATCTTTAACTTGGTCAAAGTAACCAATGATGTGCTTGTTTTTTCTGGTTAGATAATCTTCTACAATTTGTTTTGCAGATAGTCTATTGATGTCTAATTCAAAATTTAAGAAGTCTGTCAAACGAGTTTTGAGAGCTTGACCAGAAACTTGTAATGCTGTTTCTACCTCTTGAAAAGCCATTTGCTGGTAAAAAATCTTAGTTAGAAGCACAATATCAGGCATTAAGAGAAAAGCTGAGTAAAAATTAGCCTCTCTTTCTTGTAAAGAATCATCATGAAAATCAGTGAACACTCGCCCACTGTGATGTAATAAGATGTGCCCTAACTCATGACATTTTGAATCTGAGCAAAAATTCTTTAAATTATTTCTTTTTAAGTTTTCCTTTTTTGTAAAACTTGATTTCTATATCTCTTTCATCAATTTTATTTGTTGGATAAATAATCTTTAATTGATATTTAGAGTTTTCTTTTCGTAGAAAATAATTTGTACCTTCGGGAGAATTTTGGGTATTTTTTATAAGTAACTCAGGATTCTTAACTATTAGTTCTTCCATACGTTCATCAAGCTTAATACTGTTATTTACTTCTATTTCTTTTATTTCAACTCCGCTATAAACTATAGAAATAGCTCTATCAATCACTGGTTCAAATATTCTTTTTAATGTTTTATTCAGTCCAACTCCGTTCTTTTTCTTAAATTTATTATCCAAGATAACGTATAGCATATATATTACAGCTCCGATGATAACTTTATCAAAACCTATATAAACATTCCCAACAAAAGAATGTTTCTGAATTTTAGTAGTATTTATTGTATTAAAAACATCCAATAGAAACGTTCGATTACCTATAATAAGTAATAATATATATATCAGTAAACTCGCTGAACTTATTCCTAGTTTTAATTTAAACGAATTTCGTTTAACAATTTCCTGATTTTCTTTTGTATTATATAATTTTGATAAAGGTTTTTCTTTATCATTAAACAGTCTCCATACATCTTCTGAAAACAGTAATGAAAAGATGGCAATTACCAAAGTAACTGCAACCCAATTATTTGTATCCACCATTCCTAAAAGGAACGTTATTAACATAATGGATACAAGAAATATAGTATTTATTTGAGTTATTTTGAAAAATGCTATCAGTATGTTAATAAAAAAATATATAGTTAAATACAATATTATAATTGCAATAATTAATCCTATTAAGCCAGTAAATTCCCTTGAAAAAATAATTTGCACTAAAAAATATTGAATCAAAAGGTAAAATATTGATGTTTTTGCGAGGTCAATTTCAAATTTTGGAATATAAATAACATCCAAAAATCTATCTAGCCAATCTTTTTTCTTAATTTTATACTTTTTCATACCTAAACTTCTATAACATTTCCAAATAAACAAAATTCCAGAAATAAAATAAAGTAGTACTAAAAAAATTAGTAAGTGTTTTACCCATTCATATTTAAAAGTAAAACCACCATTATAACAATAAAACACACTTATATATAAGCAGAGTGCTATTATTGACGTAAGTAGGTGAATCTTAAAACGATATTCCTTCTTGGTTGAAGTAGATTCTTCAAGTATCAAAATATCATTTAAATATAAAATATCTTTCTTTTTATTGAAGAAAAAATAAATAAGTATTTGCTTATCATCAACTTCTTCAGTATAAATTCCCGCAGATATTTCTTTTTTAAGTTGTTTTTTTTCTTTTTTAAGTTGTTTTTTCTCTTTTTCACTTAACTCTGTATTAGTTTGATTGTTTTTGTATTGTTTAATTTTTTCTTTTAGATTCTCTTCAATCTTTAATAATACTTGTTCTGTAATTCCTGATTCATTTTTTAAATATACTTCGTGGTTACGATATTTTTTTAATTTCTCATCTCGCATATAAATTCCTTTTATTTTTGGGAACTATATAGCATTTTACACTAATCACAATATATAGTATCTTAAAATAAGATTTTTGTAAATTTGACAACTATACTTTGTAGTTGTGTAAACAGGTATATAATTCCCTTATTTTTTTCTTATTCAAAAATTGATGGAAGCTATACCTCTTTAAGTGTTAAAAATCTTTATTACTGCACTTTTATCACTAGATATCTTTCTTCATAGCTTATTAATTTCGATTAATTTTATCTAAATAAGGTGATTTTTCTAAAATATCAAGTAAGATAGAAATACTGGATTAGAGGTTACCTAGTAGATTCTTTTAAAAAATCATATATTTTTTAATTTTTAAATACTTTTGATTAACTATGTGTATATCATTTCTAATACTAGTCAATTTTTTCATTCTTCTTTTCATAAGTAAGTTCTTTAAAAGTATATCCTCGATAATGTTTAACGTTTTTTTCAACATTAATGAGAGAAAATCCTAATCTAGTTAAAAGTGCTATTGAAGCACTATTTTCTGAATGAACTTTTGCTAATATATCTTTAATACCAAGTTGATTAAAAGATAGCGATATTAATTTTTGTAAAGCTTCTGTTGCATATCCTCTCTTCCAATATTTTTTGTTTAAAGTATATCCAATAAAGACTTTTTCATTAGTTTCAGGTTTAAAATTAATATTCCCTATTAGTTTGCCATTTGACTTTAAAAAAATTCCGTATTTCCCTAGAGGAGATGACAAATGCCATATAACTAGTCCTTCTTCACTTTCTTTTAGCGTTTCATGTGGCAAATAGTCATATTTAAGGGTTTCTTCATCACTTGAATACTCATGATAATCTTTTAAATTATCAATAGTTAAAGGTTTTAATAATAATCTATCTGTTTCCAAAGCGGTATTTCTAGAAAATTTTGCTAATAATTTCGTTATGGTCATCTTTTCCTCCTTATACTTAATGAAGTTTATTACCACTAAAATACAAGTAGTATACTCAAAAAATACTTCTTCTCTAACAACTTAATAACAACTTCGTCTTGATTTAAATCATATTTAATAAGAAAAAATTATTATTTATAAGTACGTCATTAACTGATAAAATTAATCGATGAATTCCTACAGATGCATACTCTTCTGATAAATCTTTTAATTTGTCTACAGAAATCTCAAAATGCTTATGTCCTTCATTAACATATTTAAGTTTGTTTTTTCCATCAACTAATTTTACTGATAAAAACATATTTAATTCAATATCAGGAAATCTTATTTTTAATTTCTTTATTGTGTTTATATCACTAAACCAAATGATATTTCTTTCTATTACAGAATAATTTTTTTGCAAAATTTCTATATTTCTTGTTGCTACTGTTAATTTAGGTAATTTTTGATTTTTGCTCCATATTAGTTCAGATTGTTGCTTATGAAAAATTGTAGATCCACCATAAAATTGATTTTCATAATAAGTTCTATACTTTTGTATCCACTTATTATAATATAAATCTTTCTTTTCCCAATCAAAATGTAAACTGTCAAAAGCCTCTTTTTTTCCACCTATGCCAATAGCATAAATGAAATTCGAATTTGGATACAATTCAGATAAAGATATCATATCTTGTATAGTAACTTCTACATTTCGATAAATAGCACTTAACACTCCCGTACCAAGAATATACTTTTCTGTATCAGCTTCCGCTAATTTTGATAAATGTAAAAATGGGGAAATTCTACTTCCGCTATCACTATTATCTTTACTTGATATCACAACATCTCTTACCCAGATACTATCTATATTTGGATTAGTGATGTTTTTTAAAAAATCAATATTTTCTGTCACTTTTCCATTTATTAAAGGTAAAATAATTCCATACCTCACTTTTATTCCTCCAATAACAATTTCCCATCTTCTTTCAGAGATAAAAAGGAAATTAATCCTGTAATTATAAAACCTAAACCAATCAATTTTAGTAATATACTATCAGTCATAAATTTACCTAATTGTGAAAAAATCCATATAGAGATTGGAGATATTCCAAATGCTATATATTTAAATAAAGTATTTATACTACCTAAAATTTCAGACGGTGATTTTATTTGTCTAAAAGTTATAATATATATAGTTCTTACACTCATTGAAAAATATAAGCATGCAAATAGAATCAGATAAATTATATAATTATCCAATAAAAAAAGAGCAATACCACTAAAAGTAATTAGTATTGAAGAGAGTTTCATAATTAATTCAAATTTTTTAATATCTTTTGATACCAAATTAACTATTGAAGAGCCCAATAATGAACCCAAACCACTCATAGAAAATAAAAGTCCTACTTGCGATACCTTATTTATTGCTGTGTATTTACTTAAAATCACAGTTTCTAAGGGAGCATCAAAAAAATTACCTATAATTAATACAATTAAAGCAACAAATAGAGTTTTACTTTTGAAGGTATATAGAAACGAAGAAACTAAAGAAATTTTTTGATACTTGTTTTCTTCTTTTTTAGTAATTGATATATTCTTTAATAATAGTGAATTTACTAAAGCAACTATTTGAAAAAGCCATATAAAACATATAATTAAAGTAATAATTAATTGATTTGACAAAACTAGTGAAATATTTGGAGAAATGATTAGTGATAGACTACTCATAAAAAAGAGAGCTGAATTATACTTAGCTAATTCTTTATTATCTACTAGCAATGGAAAATACGATGTCTCACTTATCTGGAAAAGAGAAGTTGTTATATTATTAACAGATAATAGTATTAATATAAATAAAAAATTATTATAATTAGAGTATATCACTAATAGAATAATCAAAGTAATTAGTGAATCAAAACCTAAAGATAGGCTCATTAATACTTTTCTATTATACCTATTAACCAAATTTGCTATAAATGGACCAAGTAACAAAAATGGTAGGCTATCTGCTAGCATAATATAAGCTATTTGAGTTGTAGAATGAAATTGATTTGAAAAATAAAAAATAAGTAACATACGAAAAGTTACATTAATAAAATCAACAATGCTTGCTGATATAAAGAAGTTATCCCATAATTTTTTCATTTTTATCTCCTTTTATTTGTAACTGTAAAACTCTAGGAGAAAGAGATAATTCTTTCACCCTTTTTCCCTCTATCATCTCTATTGAATATATGGACAAGTTACTTTTTTTAAAAAATTTTTTTAATCTAATTTTGAAATCATTATTTAGTTCTCTATTATGATACCAAAGACATAAAATCAGTTCACCTGAACTAGATAATACTTTCTCTAAATCTGTAAGAAATTTCCTTTTATTTTTGATATATTCTAAAATAAAATTGCCAATAATTAAATCAAATTTTAACTTTAAATCTGGAAAGCTTTCATTCAAGTCACATTGAATAAAATTATAGCATTTAAAGCTCAGATTCTGATATTTATTACTTTTATCTACAATTGTATAGTTTAAATTAGGATATTTTTCCATAATTTGTCTCTCATTGTCCAAACCTATAATAAGAATATTCTTGTGCTTGCTAAAAATGAAAGATTGAGATTCAATTATATCTGCCATTAACTGGTACATAGCATCTGAATATGAAGTCATAATTTATCTCCTAACTATGCGGTAGAGGCATTCGATTTCTTATTAACTCTCTATTTATTGGTAAAAATGCAGTTGGTGTATTTATTATAAAACCAGGAATTAGTACTCTTACAACATACCATCCCATATTTTTTATATCTTCTGTAGTGATTTCTGTAATGATAACTTCCTGTTTAGTTTCTTTAAAATAAGAAAAAAGCCTTTCAATATTACTTATAAGATTTTCTTCCTGAATTTCTTCAACCACTTGATTTAGTCTAATACTTAGCTTTTTAAATGCTCGTCTATCAACATAATATTGGATATTGTGTATTAAATCAAACATATCCATTTTGTCCTTTTTAAAAGAATCAATATAATTTCTGTCTTTTCTATACGGTTTTAAATATTTTTTTACTGGGTCAGCACTACTTAAATTATTATTTAAAATATTTATCATATTCATATTTAACTGTACTGCCTCTGATTTTGACTTTTCAATAGCATCTTCAAAATCAAATCGAGAAGCAAAACCAACTGACACTAATTCATTTTTTAAATCGAATAAAAATGACGCTACTGTCGGAACTATGGCATCAATTTGATATGACAAAAACACATAATTATTTGTAGTGCTTTTTCTGATTAATCTTTCTGCTGTATCAAAATACCACCATCGGATAGAAGCATCTCTTTCTATAATTTCCAATATAGCACTACTAATCGCCTGATTTAAACTCGTGCCACTAGCGAGCCCCGATAAATTGGGAAAATTATAGCTTCTATTTTCTTTAGTCATGAAATTTACATATACCATTGTGGCAGGAATCAGATGTTTTTTCTTCTTATTAAATAAGCTGTAGCCTTTTACCCACGAAAATTTTTCCTCTTTTTCTAAATTTTTAAAAGGAAAACCAACTGCTCTTCTTGTAGATTCAGGATATGAGATAAAAGATTCAATCGGAAAATATTTTTCTCCAGAATTATCTAACTCTTGTTTACTTTTTTCAATAATCTCATTTACCGGTATATTCCCACAATATCTCTCAATTGCTTCACCAATACTTGACATAATAGCCTTTTCATAGTTAAGTGAACACCCTGCACCAATTTCGTCAAACAAAAATTCTGTATCAAATTTTTTCTTATCTGTTACATTAGATTTTATAATATAGTAATCTGGTACAAGTTCATTTTGCAATAAAGTTATCTTTTTTATTATCCCCGTATAGGGATTATATAATGCTGAATTAATCTTCATAACGAGTTCCACCTGCTATAACATTTGTTATCTCCACAATTTGTACATCTTTAAGTTTCCCTGCATATCTAGGAAACATGCTTGTTGATAATAAAAATTCTAATCTTATATTATTATTTTTGATTAATAATGGGGGTAAAATAGTCTTAGTACTCCCTTGTTCTAATATAAATTCAGTTATGTGAATTTTCACATTTTTATCAATACATACTAGTTGACCAAAAATAGGTTTTTCTAAAAGATTATGTTCTAATTTGATAGTCTTTATTATTGCTAATCCATCTATAGTAATATCAAAGACATTTCTTTTTTGAATGTAAAAATAATTATTTTTTGATAAGTAACTATTATCATAAACCACTTCACGATAAGGTGACTCAACATTAGTAAAATATTGATTTCCATCATAATATCTATCACAATATACATTTTGATTTTGATATTCAATCTTTTCAGATTTACCTACGATTTCTAAATTTTTATACCATGCAACTTCGTTAAATAGGTTATTTACCATATGAAGTTCATGACCAAATTTTCCTATATATAAATGAGCATTTGGGTTTTCCCAATTAATATAATCTTCAAAAGCATATTGATAATAACCATCGTCCCATCCCCCAATTAAGATAACTGGGACATTCGGATACACTATATGATTTTTTTTAGGAAATTTTAAATTAGGTACTTGTAGATTAGCGTATGATATTTTCAATGACAGAGCACTTTTCTTCCCTTTTCCGTGTATCGAATTCCACCAATAGTAGTCGGCTAATCTAAACGTTTTTTTATTAAATAAGGCTTCATATTGACTTCGAACTCCTACTCGCAAAACTAGTTTTACTTCAATTATATCTTCTAAAATACAAGCTAGTAATCTAGCGCAGTAAGCTTCATATGAAGAACCAAATATAACAACTTCATTAGCATGATGTTGCAAAATGAATTCTGCTAACACTTTAGCATCTTCATTTTCATAAGAATACGGCTTCCAACTTCCTTCAGAACCATATCTTCCCCTTACATCTTGTACTATTATAGTATAGCCATATCTTTTATTAACTTCTTCTATCCATTTTTTATACCCTTTAGAATTGTAAGGAGTTCGGATAATAAAAAAAGTATCATTTCCTTTACAATATAAGGTATACAAACCTTTTATATTAATTTCTTTAATTTGAACCATAAATCTTTTTATCAAAATATTTCATATTTTTTAATAATATCAAAATTTTATCAGTAGCCTTTTCATCAATATACAAAATATTATTATATTCTATTCCCGGAGGTATAATAAGTGTATCCATCGAAAATAATAAATTTGCTAGTTGATTTAAACCTGCTCTAGAGGAAATTCCAATAGATGTTGAAATAATTCCATTAATTTTTTTTTGAAAGCTCTCAACTCCTAATATTTCAATAAAATATTTGATACTAGCTGAAAAACTGCGATTATATTCAGGACTTATCCACAAAATACATTCATATCTTTGAAATAATTCTTTTAGTTTATCTTTAGTATTATATACGTCATATAAATCTATAATCTGATTTTTAATTTCTAGTCTCCCACATAAAATACTAGCTTGCTCACATATAAAATGTGAATTGTTATTTTTTCTACCAGATCCATTAATTATGAGTAACCTCATGCTTCACTCCTTTACAGCCTGGGACTGGAAAAATATCTATTATTTCCCATTTTCCAGTATTTTTATCATAAATTCCATATTGATTTTGATTAATTTTATCAAATAGATCATGCCATTTAGATTTATCCATATCATTAATTTTTGATATTTTTGTATACTCATCAGATAACAGTTGAAAAAAACAATGTTTACAATAAGTTTTTTTATCATCAACATTAATTTTTAGAAAAAATATTAATTCATTACTTTCGTATGCATATTCCATGAAATTACCTCCAGTATTTAATACCCAATAAAAAGATAGTAAAATATTTAAATTATAGAAACTATATAGCAGTTTACACCAAGTATAATATTATAGTATTCTAAGACAAGGTTTTTGTAAATTTGACACTATGATTTTCGCTTGTGCAAACAAGTATGTAATTCCCTAAATTATTAATTGGTAAACTTAAAATTATTTATCTTCATCTACCCATTCAAATGCGTTATGAACAAGTGAATGATGACAATTTAAAGCTGTAGAAATCTTATCTGAACCAGAACTGAAATCTGATTCCATTTGCTGAGAAAGTTCTTCAATTGTTGGTAATTTTTTACTTGACATATGCAATATCCCTCTTTTTCTGTTATAATTAGTTAGTTGAGTTATATATAGCATTCTTCTAATTCTTAGCAGAATGCTTTTTTACTATCTTTTTTAATGGATATAAGGTTTAATAATAAACCGCTTTCAGTATATAATATTATAAATTGAATAGTCAAAAAATATGCTTATTTAAAACTATTAAAATTTTAAGGAATTATATATTAGCTTTCTATTTTTATAGATAATTTTCTACTTTTACTCTATTATTCTAGAAATATTAGAATAATACTTTTTAGGAAAATTCTTAGCATTGAATGTAATACTTCAAACAAGCTGTTCTTTTATGATTTAGACAAATAATGAAATCAGATTATTTTATGAACCTATATTATCACATAGATTTCTGTATTAGATGGCTAAACTATTTTACATTTATTAGTAAATTTGTACTATTTAAATTATTATCCTAAAAAGATTTAAAAGGAACAGCATTACTACTTTATAGACTCTACACTCCAGAGCATTATTGCTAGCAAAAATGAGTAGGTTATTTCCTATGTACATATTATCCAACAATCGAGATGCATTTTTCTGTACTTTATTCAGAATATAATTATTGAGTATCTTTCCTCCAATTAGAATTCAAATAGAGCTTAAAAGAAATGTATTTTACTTATTATGATTGGGTGTTTTTTACCGACTACATTCATGGATTGATCAACTATTTATAATAAAAGATTAACTGAACAGTATCAACATTGTTCTTGGTTAAGTTATTTTTGTAACATTTTTCTAGTATAATATTATGATATCTATGATGGTAAAGCTAAACTCATTTTGGAGTTTAATGAAAATGGTGGGAGATTCTATGAGAATGAAACTCGTGCTATAACGAATATTGATACTAAAAATAAGACTTTTACATTTTCTGTTAACGGTCGTGACGTTGTTGTTACCTACGATTTAAAAGAAAATGGTACTTTAAAGTATGATACAGGTAGTTATTTTACTTCAGGTAATGAAAATATTGCATACAAAAAGGATAGTGAAGCCCATAAAAAGGCATTAAAAAATGACCTAGAGATTTTCTCTAGGTCATTTTCTTGTTATTAAAAGAAGTTTCGCATGTCGTTTGGCTTCTACTTCTGTCAGTTGTTTAGGATTCCAAGCATAGCTAATAGATTGCCCCTTATCATACAATCCCCATATTTTGAACTTTGGATAACATTGTTTTATCAGAGAGGTGAATTGAGTATCTGCTAACTCGGGTAAGTCAATATCTGAAACGAAGTGTGATTGATTCATCAGATAATGGAATATTTCTAATGTACTAGGTTCAAATTCATTGTAATCAGAGATAATATAATCTTTAACTTGGTCAAAGTAACCAATGATGTGCTTGTTTTTTCTGGTTAGATAATCTTCTACAATTTGTTTTGCAGATAGTCTATTGATGTCTAATTCAAAATTTAAGAAGTCTGTCAAACGAGTTTTGAGAGCTTGACCAGAAACTTGTAATGCTGTTTCTACCTCTTGAAAAGCCATTTGCTGGTAAAAAATCTTAGTTAGAAGCACAATATCAGGCATTAAGAGAAAAGCTGAGTAAAAATTAGCCTCTCTTTCTTGTAAAGAATCATCATGAAAATCAGTGAATACTCGCCCACTGTGATGTAATAAGATGTGACCTAATTCATGACATTTTGTGAAATTTTGACGATTGATAGAATCGCTATCTTGATAGGAAATGGTTAAAACATCATCATTGATATTAAAACCTGCTATGTCTATTCGGATATGGTGAGGAATGACAAGTATATTTTTCTTATTGACTTCATAATTGAAGTAATCCTGAAAAGTATAATAAAGAGGATGTACTTTATTTAATTTCATGAATGGATAAAGTGACTGCTTTACACGATTCCAAACATTAAAGTAAATTCTTTGCACGAAACATCAGTCTTTCTTTTCTTTATTCATAGCCTTAATGGCTTTTTCTCTCTCTAACAGAAATTCTCTCAAATCTTCTTCAAGTATTTTCTTCTCTTCATCAGATAAATTCTTAGAAGTTTTCCGATACAGAACTTCAAAAGTTGATAAGTCAATCTCATCAGAATTTTTGTAGTCAGACTTACCTAAAAGATAATCCGTCGAAACATTATAAAACTGCGCAAACTTTTCTAATGTTTCTGAAGACGGTTTTCTTCGTCCATTTTCCCATTGGGCATATGAAGGTTGCGATATATTTAAACTTTTAGCTATATCGTTTTGTGTCAGATTGGCTTCTAAACGCAGAGCCTTTAAGCGTTCAGGGAACATTTTTGTACCTCTTTAAAAAAATTTCTTTGGGAACTATATAGCACTTTACCCTAATCACAATATATAGTATCTTAAAATAAGATTTTTGTAAATTTGACAACTATACTTTGTAGTTGTGTAAACAGGTATATAGTTCCCATTTCTTTTTTTTTACAAAAAACTCTTGACAATATAGTCACAAGACTATATAATATAAATATAGTCAGTTGACTATAGAATGATTTTGCTAGACTTGACCTAAAAAGTGAAATTAACTTCAATAAAGAATAGACAAGGCAATTTAGCAAAATAGTTAAATTTGTCCTTTGAAAATTGAATAAAAAAGTGCGTCAGACAACCTCACTCAAGCTTAGCTGACCAACACACAATAATCATTTAACAACTATTATTGTACAGGTTTTATCGCAAAAAGTCAAGGAGGTTGGAGTAGATGAACACAAAAATCCTTTGGAGTTATCTCACGCACTCGGCTTTTTGCCCCTCTTGACCGGATAACAAAGGGGAACTGCTGGCGCTGGTGGCGTCGGAAATGCTGACAGATAAGATTTGTTCTGCTGGGGTAGGCATAGGCGGTTAATCGTGGCTATAGTGAAGTGAGATGACTATGATAACAGAGATTAGTCAAGTACAGCTATAGGACGGTGATAACAACAATGAGTGTGCGACGATATGAGCACGCCCTAAACAGATGATTCATCTGTTTAGACGAGTAGAAAAACACTCAAACAAATACAAATGATTGACAATGTAAACTATATGGTTTACAATAAATAATGAAAGGTGGTGGCGTTTATGGCAACTGTTCCAACTCAAATTCGGATTGATGAAACTGTCAAAGCCCAAGCAACTTCATTATTTAATGACTTGGGGATGGATATGTCTAGTGCAGTCAATATTTTTCTTCGCCAATGTCTATTGCGTGGTGGACTTCCTTTCACGGTTGAAGTTCCCAATTATAGCCAAAAGACCTTAGAAGCTCTGGCAGAAGCTAAGCGTATTTCTCGTGATGAAACGGTCGCTTCTTATGACAATCTAGCAGATTTAAAGAAGGCTCTGGAAGCTTAGATGTACCAAGTCAAGTTCACCTCTGCTTTTAAAAAGAGCTACAAACGGATTAAAAAGCGAGGCTTAGAGATAACACTCTTAGATGAAGTGATTGAAAAACTCCGCCTAGGACAGACACTAGAAGAAAAATACCGTGACCACGAACTCAAAGGAAACTTTGTTGGCTTTAGGGAATGCCACATCAAACCAGATTGGCTCTTGATTTATCTGATTGAAGACGATATTTTGACCCTAACGTTAGCCGATACAGGCAGTCATGCAGATTTGTTTAAGATGTGAAGACAGTTCTTTGTGAGCTGTCTTTTTTGTTTTCTACTCCTTTAAGCTGATGAATCATTAGCCTATCCATGTCCTTTCAAACGGACATTTCAAAAAATTTCCATTCTAAAGGAAAGCGAGGAAAAAAGATGAATGATTATGAACAAAGTTTTCGCCGTATTTATGAAAACTTTGTTTTTTCTTTGAAAATCTATCCGGATAACCATTATCAAAAGGTCTTAT
>OBLF01001109.1_pt1 | contig 23851 bp, 19 predicted proteins | sample 1519231 | NCBI WGS metagenome assembly OBLF01 (sample SAMEA2602895, study PRJEB22501) | metagenome | reverse complement strand
ACTATACCAGCATTGAAAATATCCACAAGGTCATTGACCCGCTGTTCTTGGACGAGCTGAAAGCTGAGCTTGACGAGATATGCGCCAATCCCGTGGAACGAACCAGAACGGCAAAGCTGCGGGTGTTCCAACGCAAGCTGGCATCGCTCACATTCTTAGACCCCGCGTGCGGCAGCGGAAACTTTTTGACCGAAACCTATTTGAGCCTGCGCCGCTTGGAAAACAAAATTTTGGTGAAACTCTCCCACGGTCAGGTCACGATGTATTCCGCCAGCGAAAGCCCGATACAGGTTTCCATCAGCCAGTTTTACGGCATCGAAATCAACGATTTTGCCGTGACGGTTGCAAAAACCGCGCTCTGGATAGCGGAAAGCCAGATGATGAAGGAAACGGAGAAAATCCTGCTCGTTCCGCTGGAATTTCTGCCGCTGAAAACAAACGCCTTTATTGTAGAGGGCAACGCCCTGCGGGTGGATTGGGAGAGCGTGGTTCCCAAAAGTAAGCTGAATTATATTATGGGGAATCCGCCGTTTGTTGGCTATTCCTTGCAGAGCAAGGAACAAAAGAGCGATATTCTTTCCATTTATGTAGATGAAAAGGGCAAGCCGTATAAAACTGCCGGTAAAATTGACTATGTAGCAGGATGGTACTATAAGGCGGCCAAACTGATGCAGAACACCCAGATACGCACCGCCTTTGTTTCGACGAATTCTATTACGCAGGGCGAACAGGTTGCGGGCGTGTGGAAACCATTGTTTGAACAGTTTGGGATACATATTGATTTTGCTTATCAAACATTCCGATGGGATAGTGAGGCGAGTGCCAAAGCTCATGTACATTGCGTTATTGTGGGGTTTAGTGTCGCCGTAAATACAAATAGCAAAAAGCTATTTATTGGAGACAAATTGCATCTGTCAAATAATATCAATGCATATCTCATGGACGCACCAAATGTATTTATTGAAAGCCGCAACACCCCGTTGAATGGAGTTCTTTCTATGAGCAGCGGCGGGAAACCTGTTGAAGGTGGATATTACATATTTACAGATGATGAAAAAAATGCTTTTTTAAAGAAAGAGCCATCTGCACAAACCTACTTTAGAAAATTTGTTGGTTCTGATGATTTTATTAACGGTTATACTCGTTGGTGCTTGTGGCTGCACGATGTATCTCCTTCTGATATAAGAAAACTTCCAGAATGTATGAAGCGTGTCAATTCCGTACATGATTATCGTCTGGAAAGCAAAAAAGCTGCAACCCGTGCGGCGGCAGCGACCCCAATGTCATTCATGGAAATAAAACGACCTGTAGGTAAATTTCTTATTGTTCCAGAAGTTTCATCACAAAGAAGAAAATATGTACCTCTTGGTTTCTCAGATAAAGAGATGATTTGTTCTAACAAAGTTCGTTTCGTATCGAACGCTACCATGTACCATTTTGGTATTTTGACATCTAATGTTCATATGGCTTGGATGCGGGCTGTGTGTGGTAGACTAAAGAGTGATTACAGCTATTCCATCAATGTGGTGTACAACAATTTTCCGTGGCCTACACCCACCGAACAGCAGAAAGCCAAAATCGAACAAACCGCGAAAGCGATTCTGGACGCACGCGCCCTTTACCCGGACAGCAGCTTAGCCGACTTGTACGACGACTTAACCATGCCGCCGGAACTCCGCAAAGCCCATCAGGCTAATGACCGCGCCGTTATGGACGCTTACGGATTCATAAAAGGAACTGCCGCAAGAACCAGCGAAAGCGCCTGTGTTGCCGAGTTAATGAAACTTTACCAGCAAAAGGTGTCTGCCGCACAATCCAAATAATCGCTTTGAAAAGTTGACATCAAAAAGCTCCGGGGTCTGCATTGCTCCCGGAGTTTGCTTTTATTGGGGCTGCATCGGCTTGTTGCAATCCATACACAGAATATGCCAGGGCTGGCCAGGTCTGGCAGCCCAAAACGCTTTGAGGGCAAACAAACTGCTTCACTCCGCATTTACTGTGTATGGTTGTATGTGCTATACTAAAAACAATCGATGGTGCAGCTGAAAAGTCGAAAATATCGTCTATTTCTACAAACGCAGCGGGATTTTGCGTTAAAAAGCCTTGGAATCCACAAAGGATTCCCGCGGCTCTTTGCCTTAAATCCGTCTTGCGCTTGCGAAATATCCGTCATTTTCTTTGTTTTCAGATACACCTTAAGAAGCCGCACCAGATGTGGACTGTGCGGGGCCGCAGTGTGATGTTGAGAAAGGGGAACAGCAGATGACCCGGATTGCGATTGTGGAGGACGAGGCGGCGGTGCGGGAACAGCTGGCGGGGGATGTGCAGCGGTACACCCGGCAGTACGGCACGCCGTTTGAGGGAACGGAGTTTGCGGATGGGATGGAAATTTTGGAAGATTACCGCCCGCAGTTCGACATCATCTTTCTGGATGTGGAGATGAAGCACCTGGACGGCATGGAGACCGCCCGCCGCATCCGGGAGCGGGACGGCGGGGTGCTGATCGTGTTCATTACCAACATGGCGCAGTATGCCATCCGCGGATATGCCGTTGGGGCGCTGGATTATGTGCTGAAGCCGGTGCCCTACTTTGCGTTTTCGCAGCAGCTGCAAAAGGCACTGGGACAGCTGAAAAAGCGGGAGCGGCATTATCTGGCTGTGGCGGTGGACGGCGGCATGCGGCGGCTGGACGCGGCGGAAATCTATTACCTGGAAAGCGAAGGCCACAAGGTACATTTTTACACCGAAAAAGAAGATTTTGTGGTGCCGGGCACCCTGAAAAACTATGAGGAAAAGCTGGTGGGCCGGGCGTTTGCACGGTGCAACAGCGGGTATCTGGTCAATCTGGCGCAGGTTTCCGGCGTGCAGCAGGATATGGTGCAGGTTGGTCCGTATACGCTGCAGATCAGCCGCCCGCGGCGCAAGGCCTTTATGGCGGGGCTGGCGGATTATATTGGGGGTGCGGGCTAATGACGACATTGCCGGATATTCCCCGCCTGTACACCGCTTTGGCGGAAGTGCTGGCGGCGCTGATGTATGCGCACAGGCTGCCGCCGCGGATGGACCAGCGCGTGATCTGGGGCGTGGAAGCCGGTTGGGCGGTGCTGCTGGGGGCGTTTTTGCAGGCCACGGGGGAAGTTCCGCTGGCGTGGTGGATCCCCTGCATGGCAATGGCGATTCTTTCCATGCTGCTGTTTTTGTGGGTCACACGCAGCATTACGCTGCTGGAAGCGGGTTATGTGTGCGCGCGAGCCTTTATTTTGGCGGAGCTGGCGGCCAGCGTGGAATGGCAGCTGCACTGCGTGCTGTGGCCGCAGCGCGGCGGAGCGGAGCCGCTTTCGCTGCTTCTGTTGGCGGTGGTGTACGGCGGCATTTTTACCGCCATGCTGTTTGTGGAGAACCGCCGCCCCGGCCCGGCCGGGAAGATGAAAATAACGCCCGCAGGAACTTTTGTGGCGGCGGTCATGGCGCTGACCGCATTTGCCGTGAGCAATTTGAGCTTTGCCAACGGCAGCGAAGCCAACATGAACATGTTTTACATCCGCACGCTGGTGGATCTGGCCGGGGTACTGATTTTGACGGTGCAGCACGAGCAGCTGCGCGAAGCCGCCCTGCACAGCGAGCTGGCGGAGCTGGACGGCGTTTTGCACCGCCAGTACGAGCAGTACAAGCAGAGCAAGGAGAACATCCGCCTGATCAACCGGCGCTACCACGAGCTGAAAATGCAGATTGCGGCTATCCGGGCGGAGCGGGACCACGCCAAGCAGGATGTGGCGCTGGCGGCCATGGAAAGCGGCATCCGCCAGTACGAGGCGGAGAACAAGACCGGCAACCCGGTGCTGGACACCCTGCTGACGGCCAAAAGCCTGTACTGCCAGCAGCACCACATCACGATGACCTGCGTGGCGGACGGGCATTTGCTGGATTTTTTGGAGACAGGGGAAATCTGCACGATTGTGGGTACGGCGCTGGACAATGCGACCGAGAGCGTAGAGACCGAGCCCGACCACGAAAAGCGGCTGATCCGGGTGGCGGTGTACGCCCAGAACGGCTTTGTGATGCTGCGGTTTGAAAACTACTGCGCGCAGGAAGTGGAGCTGGGCGCGGACGGCCTGCCGCGCCGCAACACCCATGGCGGCAGCGACCTGCGCGGTGTGCGCGCCGCAGCCGAAAAGCGCGGCGGAACTATGACGCTGCACTGGGAGAATGAGTGGTTTACGCTGCGGGTGCTGCTGCCGCAGAAAAGCTGAATGGATGGCTGGGGGTCTAGGATAAGGCACCCGGCCATTTTTGGTGTTTGGGCGGGGTGCACAAAACAGGGTCGAGATGCTTTGTGAGAGATGCACAACAAAAAATGAAATGTTTTTGAAACTTTTGCAAAACATGCAACGGAAACAACAGTTTGTGCAAAAAATGAGCCGAAAGAAAATTGTTTTGGTACAATATCATCAATGAAAGCGGAAATCCCGTCAGCTGCCATCCGGAGGGCGGCACAATAAAAGGAGGAAAACAATGAACCCCCTGCTTCTTCCCCTGGCAAATATGGGCGTCAACCTGGACGACGTTGCCGATGTGGTCAATAACTGCATCCCGCAGCTCATCTTCTTTGGCGTTGTGGTTGCCGCCGCCATTATCGTACTGATCGCTATGGCGGTCAACAAGAAACTGGCCAAGCCCACCAAATTCATGGTGCGCGCCCAGTCCGGCCTGGCCGTGCTGCTGGCTTTCGGCATCATGCTCAACCTGGTTGCCTTTGGCCCCATGAGCACCATGCTCGACCTGGTCACCGGCAACGGCACTATCACCGAAGAATCTGGTGCAGAGGCCAACGCCCTGTGCACTGAGATTGCCGAGGAAGGCATCGTCCTGCTGCAGAACGATGACAACGAACTGCCCCTCGCGTCCGGCAGCAACCTGAACGTCTTTGGCTGGGCTTCTGTCGGCCCTGTCTACGGCGGCACCGGCGCCGGCGCGATCTCTGCCGACCGTCCCACCGTCAGCCTGCTGGATGGCCTGCACAACGCGGGCATCAACACCAACACCGAGCTGAGCGATTTCTACACCGCTTACTGCGCCGAGCGCCCGGCGCTGGGTTACAGCAACCATAACTGGACCCTGCCCGAGCCCACCGCCGCCAGCTACACCCAGGAGCTGATCGACAACGCCAAGTCTTTCTCTGACACTGCGATGGTCGTCATCAGCCGCGTTGGTGGCGAAATGGCTGACCTGCCCACTAACATGGATGGACTCAACTACACTGAAAACTCTACCGAGTATAATGATTTCGAACCCGGCCAGCATTATCTTTCTCTGACCAAAACAGAAAAGAACATGATTGATATGGTCACCAAAAACTTTGCTAATGTTGTGCTGGTTTACAATGGTGCCAATACTTTGGAAATGGGCTTCGTGAATGATTACCCCCAGATCAAGAGCGTCATTTGGTGCCCCGGCACCGGTCAGACTGGCTTCAACGCTCTGGGCGAGATTGTTGCCGGTGAGGTCAACCCCTCCGGCCACTCTGCTGACACCTTTGTCTATGACCTGACCGCAGCTCCTTACTTCAACAACATCGGCGACTTTGCTTACACCAATGCGGATTCCGTTGGTTACACCGTTGCCAGCCAGGCTGGCGGTGATGCAAAGCTGGTTCCCCCGCACTTCGTCAACTATGTTGAGGGCATCTACGTCGGCTACAAGTTCTACGAGACTGCAGCTGCCGAGGGCCTGATCGACTATGACAAAACCGTTCAGTACCCCTTCGGCCACGGCCTGTCCTACACCACCTTTACCCAGAAAATCGACTCCATGACCGAGGCTGACGGCACCATCACTCTGGATGTCACCGTCACCAACACCGGCAGTGTGGCCGGTAAGGACGCCGTGCAGGTCTACTTCAACCCGCCGTACACCGATGGCGGCATTGAGAAGGCTTCCGCCAACCTCGTCACCTTCGGCAAGACCGACTCCATTGAGCCGGGCGCTTCCCAGACCTTGACCCTGACCTTCAACACCGAGGACATGGCCAGCTTTGACAGCAAGGACAAGGGCTGCTACGTGCTGGAAGAGGGCGACTATATCATCAGCATCAACGAGGATTCCCACACGGTGCTGGATTCCAAGACCTACAACGTCGCTTCCACCATCGTCTATGACGAGTCCAACCCCCGCAGCACCGACGCCGAGGCTGCTACCACCAAGTTCGACTTCGCTGACGACAAGCTCGTCACCCTGTCCCGTGCTGATCACTTCGCCAACTATGCCGAAGCTGTTGCTGCTCCCTCTGACTACACCATGTCTGAGGAAAGCATGAGCACCCTGTACAACGACCACAACTGGACCCCTGAGGACTTCAACGACCCCAACGATGAGATGCCCGTTACCGGTGCCAACAACGGCCTGAAGCTGGCTGACCTGCGCGGTGCTGACTACGACGACGAGCGTTGGGATACCCTGCTCGACCAGATGACCGTCACCGAGATGGACGACCTGATCGCACTGGGCGGCTACCAGACCAAGGCCGAGGCCAGCGTTGACAAGTACGCGACCATCGACTGCGACGGACCCGCTGCCATCAACAACAACTTTACCGGCGTTTCTTCCATTGGCTTCCCGTCCGAGATCATCATCGCTTCCACCTTCAACACCGACCTGGCCCGCCGCTACGGCGAGAGCATCGGCCGCATGGCCAGCGAGATGAACGTCACCGGCTGGTACGCCCCCGCCATGAACGGCCACCGTTCCGCCTTTGACGGCCGTAACTTCGAATATTACTCTGAGGACAGCGTCCTCGCCGGTTACATCGGTGCCAGCTCCATTGCCGGTGCCCAGAGCTACGGCGTCTACGCTTACATGAAGCACTTTGCCCTGAACGACCAGCAGATCAACCAGAGCAAGCTGCTCTGCACCTGGGCTGACGAGCAGGCTATCCGCGAGATCTACCTGCGTCCCTTCGAGATCAGCGCCAAGGTGGGCGGCTGCAAGGCCGTCATGTCCAGCTGGAACTATATTGGCAACCAGTGGGCCGGTGCCTGCAATGCACTGCTGAACGGCGTGCTGCGCGGCGAGTGGGGCTTCCGCGGTATGGTCATCACCGACGGCTTCCACTTCACTGACTACATGGATTCAGATATTGCCATCCGCAACGGCTGCGACCTGATGCTGAAGAACTACGATGTTGCCACCAACCACCTGACCGATACCACCAGTGCTACCAGCGTTAAGGCTATGCGTCAGGTCTGCAAGAACATCATGTACACCGTGGTCAACTCCCGCGTTTACGACCCCGCCAACACTGTTTCCACCCCCATCTGGCGTACCGCTATGATCGTGGTCGACGTGCTGCTGGCTGTACTGCTGGTCGTGCTGGAAGTTCTCACCTTCAAAAGCTACAAGAAGAAAAAGGCACAGTAAAGCGTAATTTGTAAGCTGTGCAGCTGCCCTGCGGTTCATCGCTGCCGACTTTGCGCGGTTGTGCGGTGAGCCGCAAGGCTTTTTTGAGAAAAAAGGAAACACCTTATGCAAAAGAAACAACTGCAAGCTTTGACGCTTGAACAAAAATGCGCCCTGCTCTCCGGCGGGGGGACCTTTACCACCCGCGCATTGCCCAAAGCCGGTATCCCGTCCATTACCTTGTCCGATGGCCCCAATGGCGTGCGCAAGCAGGCCGGGGCGGCGGACCATCTGGGGCTGAACCCCAGCGTACCGGCGACCTGCTTTCCCACAGCTGTCACCGTGGCCTGCAGCTGGGACCCCGCCCTGGGCGAGGAAGTAGGCAAAGCCATGGGCGAGGAAGCTGCCGCGCAGGAAGTCGCCGTACTGCTGGGGCCGGGCCTCAACACCAAGCGCAGCCCCCTCTGCGGCCGCGACTTCGAGTACTTCTCCGAGGATCCTTACCTTGCGGGCAAAATGGCCGCAGGCTATGTGCGGGGCATCCAATCCAACGGCATCGCCGCCTGCCCCAAGCACTTCGCCGTCAACAGCCAGGAGCTGCGCCGCATGGCGTCGGACTCCGTGCTGGACGAACGCACCCTGCGGGAGATCTACCTGACCGGCTTTGAGATCGTGGTGAAAGAATCCGCACCCAAAACCATCATGTCCAGCTACAATTTGGTCAACGGCACCTACGCCAACGAAAATGCCCATCTGCTGCAGGACATCCTGCGCAGGGATTGGGGCTTTACCGGCGCTGTCGTTACCGACTGGGGCGGCTCCAACGACCATGCACTGGGCGTAAAGAACGGCTCTACGCTGGAAATGCCCGCCCCCGGCGGTGACGCCGTGCGGGAACTGCTGGCCGCTGTCAAGTCCGGCAAGATCACCGAGGCCGATGTGGACGCTCGCCTGGACGAACTGCTGACGCTGATTTACGACACCCACGCCGCTGTGCAGAACCACAGCCGCAGCTTTGACGCCGACGCCCATCACGCACTGGCCCGCCGCGCCGCTGCCGAAAGCACGGTGCTGCTGAAAAACGAGGACAACCTGCTGCCGCTGGCGGCGGGCACTAAGGTTGCCGTCATCGGCGACTTTGCCGAGACCCCGCGCTACCAAGGCGCAGGCTCCAGCGCGGTCAACTCCATCAAGGTAGATTCGCTGCTGGGCTGCTGGGCCGAAAGCGGGCTGGAACAGGTAGGATTTGCCGCCGGTTTCGACCGCCAGGGCAAGCCAGACGCCGCCAAGCAGGCCGAAGCCGTGGCGCTGGCCCAAAAGGCTGACGTGGTGCTGCTCTGCATGGGTCTGGACGAGATCAAAGAGAGCGAGGGCCTTGACCGCAGCGATATGTGCGTAGCATCGAACCAAATCGAGCTGCTGCGTGCCCTGCAAAAGGTCAACCCCAACATTGTGGTGGTGCTCAGCGCCGGCGCATCGGTGGAGACCTCTTGGGCGAACCACTGCAAGGCGCTGGTCTACGGCGCTTTGGGCGGCCAGGCCGGGGCCGGGGCCATGCTGGACGTGCTGACCGGCAAGGTCAACCCCAGCGGCAAGCTGGCCGAGAGCTGGGCCAAGGCGTATTCGGATACCCCCGCCCGGGATAACTTTGCCGGCGACGGCCGCACCGTACAGTACCGCGAGGGGCTGTACGTGGGCTATCGCTACCACCAGACGGCCGGGGTCGCTCCCGCTTATCCGTTTGGGTTTGGCTTAAGCTACACCACCTTTGCCTATTCTGACGTAAAAGCCACGCCCCAGGGCGTAAGCCTGACCGTGACCAACACCGGCGACCGTGAGGGTGCCGAGATCGTGCAGGTCTACGTAGCCAAGCCTGATGCCAAGATCTTCCGCCCTGCGCAGGAGCTGAAAGGCTTTGCCAAGGTGCAGCTGGCGGCAGGGGAGAGCAAGCGGGTGACTGTTGCGCTGGATGACAAGGCGTTCCGCTACTGGAACACGCTCACCAACGCCTGGGAGGTCGAGGGCTGCAGCTATGAAGTCCGCGTCGGTGCCTCCTGCGAGGACATCCGCCTGACCGTTGTTGTTACTGTGGCCGGTACTGGTGCACCCAACCCCTACGAGGGCAAGAGCCTGCCGCACTACACAGGCGGCAAGGTGCAGAACGTGCCCGACGCCGAGTGGGAGACCCTGCTGGGCCGCCCCATCCCGGACGACACCGTAAAAATCGACCGCAACATGACCCTGGGCGAGCTGAACCACAGCCGCAGCCCGCTGTGCTCGCTGATCTGGCTGGTGCTGCATACGCTGCTGACCGCCAGCTACAAAAAAGGCCAGCCCAACCTGAACGTGATGTTCCAATACAACATGCCGCTGCGCGCCCTGGCCAAAATGACCAGCGGGGCCATCAGTATGGGCATGGTGGATGGCATCGTGCTGGAAGCCAAGGGCTTCTGGTTTATCGGTCTGATTAAGGTTATTCTTGAGGCCATCAAAAACATAATTCTCAACGCGCAGCTGGAAAGCCGCCTGCGCAACAGTTGACGGAGGTGCAACGTGCAATTCTGGAATAACTTCGCGGCCAAGCACCCCGCCGCTGCCAAGTGGGTGCGGGAGGGCGGCCTGTTCGTGGTCGTGTCCAACCTTATCACCGTTTTTAAGTATCTGCTGCTGCAGTTTTTGCCCAAGGCCTTTGCCAGCCTGCCGGTGGTAGACTTCGGCTGGCCAGGCATCCCGGTCACGCTGTTTGGCGAGACCTTCCAGTGGAATATCCTGGGCTACGATGCTGCCCACGGCGGTCTGCCCTACTTCTGTGCCTACATGATCGCCATGGTCATCGGCGAGTGCATCAACTTCCCGATCCAGCGCAACTTTGTGTTCCGCAGCAAGGGCAATCTGGCCAAGCAGATTGGCTGGTACGTGGTGGCGTTCTGCCTCATCACCTGCATCGTCAACTCCATCAACTGTGTGTGGGTGGCAGTGGCCGGCCTGCTGGTGCCGGACTTCATCTACAACATCGGCACCACCGTTTTGAACGGCGGTATCTCGATGGTCATTTTCTTCTTTGTGAATAAAATCATCTTCCCCGAGGGACAGCAGAAGAAAGACTAAGCGCACTATAAAAATACCGGTCGCCCGGATAAGGCGGCCGGTATTTTGTTTGTGTGGGCGCTGTTTGCCGAGGTGGAAAAGTGCGCCCGCAAGTTTGGTGCCCAGCGGGTGGAGTTGATGATGTGGAGCCACAACGCCATCGCGCAGAAAGCCTACGCTGCCTACAGTATGACGTTCCAGCGTAGTATTTATGAGATTGCATTATAAAACAAAGCTGCCGCACAGCTTCGTCTCTGTGCGGCAGTTTTCTTATCGCTATTCCTTTAAATTAAGCCCTTGTCGGCGCAATAGTGATAGATGCCATCCTCGTACACCGGGCCGCAGATCTCGTCGGCAAGGGCCTTCAACTCGGGCGAGCCATTCTCCATAGCTACGCCGGTGCCCACAGCCTGCAGCATTTCCCGGTCATTGTTGCCGTCGCCAAAGGCCAGGGCTTCGGCCTTGTCCAACCCGTAATAGGCCAGCATTTTTTCAATGCCGATGCCCTTGCCGCCGCCCGCGGGGATGACATCCACCGCGCGGTCCCACCAGGCGGCGATCTTCGCCCCCGGCGCACCGTCCAGCAGGGCAGGGTAGTCCTTCGGGCGGCAGCCCAGCATCAGCTGGTAAATGTCTTCCGCGCACACAGCGTCAAAGTCGTCCGCCACAGGCACGGGTTCGTTGGCAATGAAAAAGTAGTCGGTCAGGTCGGTGTCGGTGCCATTGGCCGCCAGGCGGTCCCTGGTAGAAACACAGACCGGCCGCCCCAGCGCCGCCGCGTTTTGGATAAAACGCACCACGTCCTTGTGGGGGATGGGGTTGCTGAAGATGACACCTTTCCTGTCATAGCACAGCGAGCCGTTGAAGGTCAGGTACGCATCAAACGCAACCCCGTCGATTTTGGGCAGCACCATGGGGGAGCGCCCGGTGGCGATGCAGATTTTGATGCCGCGGTCCTGCAAACGGTGCAGAGTCTCCAACATTTTTGGGGTGATTTTCTTCGCCTGCATATCGATCAGCGTGCCGTCAATATCAAAGAAAACGATTTTCGTCTGTGGCATGGGGTACCTCTCCTTTAAACGATATACGATCAGTATACCACCATGATGGCACAGTTTCTATCAATTTTCCGCCCAAAAGCAGCAGAATCCCGCCAAAATAGGCGGTCAGTGCATCCAGATGTTGTTTTCCAGGTCCTTCAGGCGGCTTTTGTAGTCGTTGATCAGGGTGTCCGTATTTTCCCCGTCCGGGAAGCTGACCAGGTAGCCGTCCCCGGCTTCGTGGAAACCCACGATCCCGGCCAGGCCTGCCATCTCGGCCACTTTCAGCAGGGTATGGTAGTCATACTCGGCCGCGCTGATGTACAGATTCTTCAAAATCAAGACCTCACTTTTCCGGCGCAGAATGCTGCGCAATTATAGCTATTATACCAGCCCCGGCCGGATTTTGCAAAGCGGATTTTATCGGAGCAATTGGTCTGATCCGTCCCCGGCCGCATGGAGGATGCCCCCTGTTATTCCGCCCGCACAACAAAAAAGCAGGCGGCCCGTCTCATCCGGGCTGCCTGCTCAAATTTTACGTACTTACAACAGTTTATTCCCCAGTGCCTTGGTCGTACTCTCGCGGGAGAGGCTGACAAGCTCCTGGTTGTCCAGCGTGTAGCGCAGTACCAGCACGTTGGCCACAAACAGCACCGCCAGCTTCACCGGCATACTGCCGGAGTCCAGCGGGCTTTCCTTAGCGCCGCACAGCAGCACCACGTCCGCCAGCGCCGTGCCGGGGGCGTCATCATAGTGGGTCAGCAGAATGACCTTTGCGCCGTTGTCCTTGGCCAGACGCAGCGTATCCATCATGTCCCGCGTTGCGCCGGAGTAGGAAACGAACAGCACCACATCCTCCGGCCCCATCAGGCTGGCCGCGATGGCCTGCATGTGGCTGTCGCCGCTGGTATGGAACTTCGTGGAGATGGTGGCAAACCGCGCCCAGATGTCACTCGCCAGCAGGCTGCTGCCGCCCTGCCCGAAGCAGAACACCTGCCGTGCCTGCTGCAGCAGCGTGGCGGCCTGGTCGATGGCATCGGGGTCCAGCGCGTTGCGGGTGCCGTTCAGTGCCTCGATGGCCGTATTGTAGGCATGGGTGCATAAAATCTGCGTATCTACGCCGGGTTCCAGCTTTAATGCCACCGGCACCGTCATGGCGTTGGCCTTGGCCAGGGCAATCTTCATCTCGTTGTAGCCGTCAAACCCCAGGGAGCGGCAAAAGCGGAAAATGGTGGCCTCGGCCACGCCGCACGCCTTTGCCAGCGAGGAGATCGATAAATACTGGGCGTCCTCGGCATGCTGCACCAGGTAGTCCGCCACGATCGTGCCGGATTTTGTCAGGCTGTCGTGCTTGGCACGCAGCATCTCCCAAAAATTCTGCTCAACCATAGATGAAGATTCCTTTCCCTCGGTTTTGCGGTCCTGCTGAGGGTCGCCTAACCCTTACTATAATAGTGTAACGCCTGTCAGCGCATTTTTCAAGGCCTCGGCCACCGCTTTATGGGCCTCCGGCGTCAGGTGCATGCCGTCAACAGGGGAGCACCCCGCCCCGGGCAGCAGGTTGGCGTCCAGAAACCGCACGCCGGGCAGGTCTTTCAGCATCGGCTCCAGCTGGGCGGCGATGCCGGCACACCGCTCATGACAGCCGGGGCCCATCTCCTCACGAAATTTCAGCTTGTCATACTCCGGCGTGATGGACGGCGGCATGATGACCAGCACGTCCGGGTGGGCGTTGTCGCGCCAGCACTCGGTGCGCAGGGCTTTTTTCACCAGCCGGGTGATGCCCAGCGCTATTAAATAGGAACTGCAGCCGAACCGCGCCTTGCTGTCGTTGGTGCCCGGCATAATGGTCACGGTGTCCAGCGGGGCATGGCTCATTAAAATGGGGTTGATCAACAACCACAAATAAGGGGTTTGCCATGAGCAAAATGTATTTAGGCGTTGACATCGGCGGCACGGCGGTCAAGCTGGGCCTGGTGGACGAGAACGGGCAGGTGGTATCCCGCGCCGAGCGCAGCGTCAGCTTTGACGGCTACAAAACGCCGATTCTGGACACCGTCACTGCCGCCATCCGGGACTTTATCGCCCCCCACGATGCCCCGGCGCTGGCCGGCATCGGCGTATCCGCCACCGGCCAGATCGACAGCCGCCGCGGCGTGGTGGCCGGCACCTGCGGCAACTTTCCCGGTTGGATCGGCGTGGACATCAAAGGCACGCTGGAACGCGAGTTTGGCTTGCCCGTCACCGTTGCCAACGATGCCAACTGCATGCTGCTGGGCGAAGTCTGGGCCGGTGCAGCCAAAGGCTATACCGATGTGATCGGCGTTACGCTGGGCACCGGCGTCAGCGCCCAGCAAGAGCTGCTGATCGACCCGCTGGCCGAAAAAGTACGCGCCAGCGTCATGCCCGCGTTTGCCGAGGGTCTGGAGCTAAAATCTGCCGCCCTGCAAAACGATGCTGGGCTGGTAGGTGCCGTGTACTATTTTAAAAAGCACCACGATTAAATCACCCGCCTAAAAAACAAAAAAATCCCCGCACCGCAAGGGGCGGTACGGGCTGCCTGCACTCTCAAATCAGCGCATCCTCTATAATATCCATCAGGTGGACCGGCTCCAGCTGGCCAGCGGTACATCGCGCCGCCAGATTCTCCACAAAAACAGGGTCGGTAGAAACATCCGAGACCTTGCACACCTCCTGCCAGTGCCCGGCCGCTTCTCTCTGCGCCGCAATGCCGAAAGAGCGATACCGCCCCAGATAAGGAGAGGACAGTTCTTCCGATACAGAGATATAGCGGTACATCCTATCGCCTCCCTCCCGTGTGCCGCATCGTTCTTAAACCGCATCGGTTATGGTGGGAAGTATAACATCCGTTTTATTACAGCTTTCTCACCCGTTTATGCGGCGTAAGCGCTTACTGTCCCGCCTTCGACACGCTGTGACAGGATTTCACGACAGAAAGCAATATTTATGCCTTTTTTGCCTCTCCCCGGGTAAAAGCTCCCTCAAAAAACCGCGCCGCGATACGATTTCACGGCGCGGTATTCTTATTTTATCGCAATGATTTTGTCCTGTTAAGCGGCAGGCTCAGTCCAGAATACGGCCATCGGTGGAGATGGTCACCACCTGCCAGGGCAGGAACTTGCCGCTGGCCTGCAGGGCGCGCTTGGCGGCGTTTTCCAGGCCGCCGCAGCAGGGCACTTCCATCCGCACAACGGTCACTTCTTTGATGTCGTTGTCGCGGATGATGCGGGTCAGCTTTTCGCTGTAATCCACATCGTCCAGCTTGGGGCAGCCCACCAGCGTAATGTGCCCGCGGATGAACTTCTGGTGGAAAGCCGCGTAGGCGTAGGCCGTGCAATCGGCGGCGATCAGCAGCCTGGCACCGTCAAAGTAGGGGGCGTTGGTGGGCACCAGTTTGATCTGCACCGGCCACTGGCGCAGCTGGCTGGGGGCCGTTTCCGGCGTAGCAGCGGCGGTTTCGGCATCGGGGTGCAGGGCCTTGGCCATACTGCCGGGGCAGCCGCCGAAGGTGCGGGGCGCACTGCCGGGGCAGGCGTGGGCCGCTTTATGCTGCTTGGCAGCCTGCACGGCGGCCTCGTTGTAGGGCACGGCCTCGCGCTCCACAAAAGTGATGGCCCCGGTGGGGCAGTGGGGCAGGCAGTCGCCAAAGCCGTCGCAGTAATCGTCCCGCATCAGATGGGCTTTGCCGTTCACCATGGCAATGGCGCCCTCATGGCAGGCGTTGGCGCAGGCGCCGCAGCCGTTGCACTTGGCCTCATCAATTTCAACAATTCTTCGTTTCATCATGGTTCTCCTTGCATTTTGCTCCTGAGTTTGTTATAAAATATAGGTAAGAACATATAGGGGCGCGAAAAGCCTCCCTCCCAGAGGGGGCCATTCCATCCATCGGCCCGCAAAGTGTTCCACATTGCTACCAGTATACTACATCATCTCGTCTTCGTCTGTTGTTATGACAACGCAGGAGTGCCAAACTATGGAAAATTCCGCTTATCTTGCCCTGCCGCTGTTTGCGGGGCTTACAGCCGGGGACATCCCCGCGGCGCTGGCCGCGCTGGATGCCCTCTGCCGCCCCTTTGCCAAGGGGGAGACCCTGTTGGAGGCCGGGCAGCGCGGTGCGCCGATGGGAGTGGTGCTGGCGGGCCGGGTGCTTATCGAGCATCTCGACCTGTGGGGCAACCGCACGCTGCTGGGCCGCGCCGCCGAGGGCGAGCTTTTTGCCGAGACTTACGCCTTTCTGCCCGACCAGCCGATGCTGGTCAGCGTAGTGGCGGCGGAGCGGGGCGAGGCACTGTTTTTGGACCCCGGCAAGCTGATGGCCCCCGGGTGCGAACCCTGGCGCTGGCAGATGATGCAAAACCTTTTGCACATTTTGGCGGGCAAAAATTTGAATCTGGCCCGCCGCAGCCTGTACACTGCACCCAAGACCATCCGGGAGCGGGTGACAGCCTACTTTTCCACGCTGGCCGTGCAGAAGGGCAGCCTGGAGTTTGAGCTGCCCTTTGACCGCCAGCAGTTGGCCGACCACCTGGGCGTCGACCGCAGTGCGCTGTCCAGCACACTTTCCGCCATGCAGCGCGATGGCCTGCTGACCATCGACCGCCGCCGCGTCTGCCTGAAAAAGGCGGAAGGGCTGTAAGGGATATGTATCATTTCCTATTGCCGGATAGAGTGAGAAATGAGACATGAGAATTATACGTATCTATGTAGTTAATATGTCTCAGGTAAATAAAGTGAGACATGCTGCCCCCTAGAGAAAACACAGTATAATTTTCATCTTACGGTAAGGGCGCACATTGTGCGTCCGCCCACCGTGCAGCCCTGCAAGCGCCCCTACAAAACGTGTACTACCCTTTAGGGCCGGGAAGTGTTTTTCTAGTTTTCAAGATATACCCTTATCTTGAAAACTAGAAAAACACCTCCCGTGCGCATCCCATTTTCTCAAAAGCGAAATTTCAAAAGCTGGATAGCTAATAGAGTGAAATTTTGAGATTTTGAGAATAAGCCGATACCACGTGTTTTTATTAGTTATAGAATAAGACGTGTGAGGCGTAAGTGAAATAATAGATAGTTTAAACGAACCATTTTCTCAATATTTCATTATTTCACTTTCTCACCTGTCTCAACTTTGAAATTTTGAGACATATCTATTTATAATAAATATCGTATCAACGTATTAAATCAATATGTCTCATTTCTCAAATCTCTACCCGTGTAGGTTTTGAGACAAGTTGAGACAGATCAAGACGCAATAAAAGCAAAGGCTCCCCATTTCTCGTGGGGAGCCTGTTTTTATCTGCTATGCAGGGGCGAGCATTGCTCGCCCCTGGACGTTTGCGTTACCGCACGGTTTGCGGGCGACCAATGGTCGCCCCTACAAAAGTGGTTGCCGTTTTACTGCACCGTGGTTGCCACCTGGGGTGCGCCGCCGGCCAGTTCTTCGGCGGTCAGCGGGCGGATGGGAGCGATGGGCGTGTCCAGCTTTTCGCGGGCGACCGCCAGCATCAGCTTGATGCGGTTCTCCTGGTTCACGCGGGTGGCGCTGGGGTCGTAGTCCACCGGCGTGATGTTGGCGTCCGGGTGCAGGGCGCGGATCTTATTGATCATGCCCTTGCCCACGATGTGGTTGGGCAGACAGCCGAAGGGCTGGGCACAGACGATATTGCCGTAGCCGCCCTCGACCAGCTCGATCATCTCGGCGGTCAACAGCCAGCCTTCGCCCATCTTCGCCCCCAGCGAGATGATGCCTTCCGGTTTCTGCATCAGCTCGCGGAACGACCCCGGCGCGTAGAAGCCGTACTTGCGCATGGCGTCGTAGCTGGCGCAGCCGATGCCGTCCAGCCAGCTCAGGAACGCATCCGCGCCGCCTGCGACCAGCTTGTTGCCGCCGTACAGGTCGATGTCCAGCTTGTAGTTGGCCACGCAGTACTCTACAAAGCCCATCAGACCGGGCAGGTTGACCTCGCAGTCCTGGCTCTCAAGGAATTTTTCCAAATCATTATTGCCCAGCGGCGAATACTTGACGTAAATTTCGCCGACAACGCCGACCTTGACCTTCGGTACGCGGGTGATGGGGATGGTGGCGTAGTCCTTCGCGATGTCGTAGAAGCGGCGTTTCATATCGTGGGCGGAGTAGTTCCTGTCGCCGCGAATCCAGCCCTGGATGGTGGCGATCCACTTTTCGGTCATGGCGTCGGCGTCGCCCTTGTGATCCTCATAGGCGTGGGTCTGGCTGCGCAGGGCCACCAGCATATCACCGTAGAAAATCGATGCAATGACTTTGCGCAGCAGCGGCACAGTCAGCGGCAGGCCGCTGCCCTTTTCCAGACCGGAGAAGTTCAGCGACGCGACCGGGATATTGCCGTAGCCCGCCTTGACGAGGGCCTTGCGCAGCAGCTTGATGTAGTTGGACGCACGGCAGCCGCCGCCGGTCTGGGTGATGAGCAGCGCAGTGTGGTCCAAATCGTATTTGCCGCTGTTCAGCGCGTCGAGAAACTGCCCGATGACGAGCAGCGCCGGGTAGCAGGTGTCGTTGTGGACGTATTTCAGGCCCAGCTGCGCGACCTCGCTGCCGCAGTTGCCCAGCACCTCGGTCTGGTAGCCCTCGCTGGCCAGCGCCGCCTGCATGAGCCGGAACTGGGTGACCGCCATGTTGGGAATCAGGATTTTATGGGTCTTTACCATATCCTTGGTAAAATTGGGAGTCATGTATTCCATGGGTTGCCTCTTACTTATGGTCTTCTTTCCGTTCTTCCAGCGCTGCAAACAGGCTGCGCAGGCGGATGTTCACCGCGCCCAGGTTCGTGATCTCGTCGATCTTCAGCTGGGTGTACAGCTTGCCGCCCGCCTGCAAAATCTCGCGGGTCTCGTCGGTGGTCACGGCGTCCAGGCCGCAGCCGAAGGACACCAGCTGCACCAGATCCATGTCGGGCTGTTCGGTGCAGTACTTGGCGGCGGCATACAGGCGGCTGTGGTAGGTCCACTGGTTCAGCACGGCGGTTTGGAACTTCTGCTCGTGCCAGCTGACGGAATCCTCGCTGACGACGGCCGCGCCCTGGCGGATAATAAGCTGGTTGATGCCGTGGTTGACCTCGGGGTCAACGTGGTAGGGGCGACCCGCCAGCACGACGATATGCTTGCCTTCCTTGCGGGCAGCGGCGATGATCTCGGTACCCTTGTCGCGCAGCTGCTGCATATGGCGGGCGTACTCGTCGTAAGCCGCATCGATGGCCTCATGCACGGCCTTTTTGCCCAGCCCCGGGAAATATTTGTCCAGCGCCTGCTGGAATTTCTTGTAGAAATCCTTGCGGCGCTCTAGGTTGAAGTAGTCGTAGATGAACTTCGTCGCGTTCAGCTCGGGGCAGTTGCCCTCCAAAACCTCGGGGTAATAGGCGACGACCGGGCAGTTATAATGGTTGTCACCCAGGTGCTCGTCCAGGTTATAGCTCATGCAGGGGTAGAAGATCGCATCCACGCCCTGCTCACACAGCCAGCGGATGTGGCCGTGGGTCAGCTTGGCCGGGAAGCAGGCCGTGTCGCTGGGTATGGTCGCCTGGCCGCTCTGGTACAGCTTGCGGTTGGAGAAGGGGCTGACGACGACCTCAAAGCCCAATTTGGTGAACAGTGTGTGCCAGAACGGCAGCAGCTCGTACATATTCAGGCAGAGCGGGATGCCGATTTTGGCGCGGGGGCTGGCCGGGGCGGCCGCCTTGCGGTAGTCGTCCAGCAGCTTCAGCTTGTAGGCGTAGAGGTCCAGATCCTCATTGTTGGCCTTGCCGGTCACGGGTTTATCGCACCGGTTGCCGGAGATAAACCGCTTGCCATCGGCAAAAACGTTGACGGTCAGCTGGCAGTGGTTGCCGCAGCCGTTGCACTGCACGGTGTTGACCTTCTGGCTGAAGCTGCGCAGCTCATCCTCGGTCAGCACAGTGCTGTGGGCGTTTTCGCCCGCGCGGGCCTTGCCGTACAGGGCCGCGCCGTACGCGCCCATCAAACCGGCAATGTCGGGGCGGATGACGTTGACGCCCATCTCTTTTTCAAAGGCGCGGAGGACGGCCTCATTATAGAAAGTACCGCCCTGCACGACGATGTTGCGGCCCAGCTCCTCGGGGCTGGAAGCGCGGATGACCTTGTACAGCGCGTTCTTGACCACCGAGATGGACAGACCGGCGCTGATGTTTTCAATCGATGCACCGTCCTTCTGTGCCTGCTTGACCGAGGAGTTCATGAACACGGTGCAGCGGCTGCCCAGGTCGACGGGCTTGTCGGCAAACAGGCCCAGGGCGGCGAATTCTTTCACGTCGTAGCCCAAAGCCTGGGCGAAGGTCTGCAAGAAGCTGCCGCAGCCGGAGGAGCAGGCCTCGTTCAGGAAGATGTTGCTGATAGCGCCATCCTCGATTTTAAAGCACTTCATATCCTGGCCGCCGATGTCGATGATGAAGTCCACGTCCGGCAAAAAGTGCTTGGCTGCGGTAAAGTGGGCCACGGTCTCAACAAGGCCGCGGTCACAGTGGAAGGCGTTTTTGACCAGTTCCTCGCCGTAGCCGGTGGTGGTCACGCTGGCCACCTGCAGGCCGGGATGGTCCTCGTACAGTTTCAGCAGCGTTTCCTTGACCAGCGGGATGGGGTTGCCCAGGTTGGGGCGGTAGCTCTCAAACAGGATGTTGGCGTTTTGGTCGATGACCACCAGCTTGATGGTGGTGGAGCCGGAGTCGATGCCGATATGCACCGGCCCGCAATCTGCGCCGAAGGGCAGGCAGGGGACGGAGGCCTTCATGTGGCGGGCGTGGAACTCCTCGTACTCCTGCTTATCGGCAAACAGCGGCGGCAGGCTCACGTAGGTGGCCGTGGCGCTGTAATTGTCCAACCGCTGGGCGACCTCGTGCAGGTCCAGCACCTCATCGGCGTAGAAGGCCGCGCCCATGGCCACAAAAAGCAGGCTGTTCTCCGGCAGGGTGCCGGTAACGCCCAGGGTCTTGTCAAAGCTCCGGCGCAGCGTTTTGGAGAAGGTCAGCGGCCCGCCCAGGTACAGGATGTTGCCCTGGATGGGGCGGCCCTGGGCCAGGCCCGCGATGGTCTGGTTGACCACTGCCTGATAGATGGACGCTGCGATGTCACCGGCCTGTGCGCCCTGGTTGATCAACGGCTGGATGTCGCTTTTGGCAAACACGCCGCAGCGGCTGGCGATGGTGTAGGTGCGGGTAGCCTGCTGGGCCGCCCGGTCCATCTCGTCCGCGCCCATCTTCAGCAGGGTGGCCATCTGGTCGATGAAAGCACCCGTGCCGCCGGCGCAGCTGCCGTTCATGCGGACCTCGGTGCCGTTCGTCAGGAACAGGATCTTGGCATCCTCGCCGCCCAGCTCAATGATGCAGTCGGTGCCGGGCACCAGACGGTTGGCGGCCACGCGGGTCGCAAAGACCTCCTGCACAAAGGGGACCTTGCAGCTGTCCGCCAGGCCCATACCGGCCGAGCCGGAGATCGCCAGGTAGGCTTTGCCATCGGGCAGATATTCGGCAGCTACTTTTTCCAGCAGCGCCCTGCCTTTTTCCAAAATATGGCTGAAATGCCGCTCGTATGTAGAAAATACGATCTCTCCGGCGTCGTTCAGCACAACACACTTAATCGTGGTGGAACCAATGTCCAGACCAACTCTCATACGGATTTGACCTCCTGCGGTGTAACCTGTGGGGAAAAGGGAATGGGCCGCCGGGCAGCAAAGCGCTGTACCCAGCAGTACCATATTAAGTTATTATACGATTTTTCGCCACGATTGGCAAGGTTTCTATAATAATGTATATCCTGTCAAATTGCAAGCGTTGTACCAAAAACCGGCAAATTGTACCAAAAAACACCAAAGCGGCGCAGAAAGATTCCTGCACCGCCCTGGTGTCAAAAGAAAAGAGGAGTATGGATGAAAAAACTTGGGGTCACGTTCTCGTTCCGGGTCCCTGCTCCCTTCCTGAGAACATTTATAGTATACCCGGCGAATGTGAAAAGAAAATGAACTGAATTTGAAGAAATATGAAAAAATGTGTGATAAGATTGTAACGGGTGCGGGGGCATTTACGTGGCTGCAACTTTGGCGGCCCCCTCTGCGAGGGAGGCTCTTTCCAACCGTGCAGCAATTTTACGGATATACGAAACCCAAAAAATGTGGTACAATAATGGCAGCATTAAAATCCAGGCAAAGAGGTGCCGCATCATGGCCAATCGCATCAATTATCAACTGGAAATGGAAAAGGTCCTGCGCCGGCTGGGGGATACCAAACCCACGCTGCTGCTGCATGCCTGCTGCGCGCCCTGCTCCAGCGCCACGCTGGAACGGCTGACCGAGCATTTTCGGCTTTCCATTTTATATTATAACCCCAACATCTACCCGCCCGCCGAATATCACCGCCGCGAGGCCGAGCTGGAGCGCTTTGTGGAGCAGGCGGGCTATCGCTGCCCGGTCATCGAGCTGCCCTATGAACCCGACGAGTTCTACACCGCCGTCAAGGGCTTAGAGCAGGAGCCGGAGAAAGGCGGGCGCTGCACCGTCTGCTACCGCCTGCGGCTGGAGCAGACCGCCCGGTACGCCGCCGCCCATGGGTTCGAGTGGTTCTGCACCACACTGTCCATCTCGCCCATGAAAGACCCCATCCGCATCAACGCCCTGGGGCAGGAATTGGGCGAGAAATACAACGTGTGCTTTCTGCCCAGCGAGTTCCGCAAAAAGGACGGCTACAAGCGCAGTCTGCAATTAAGTGCCGAGTACGGCCTCTACCGCCAGGACTACTGCGGCTGCGTCTTCAGCAAGCAGGAGCGGGGCGTGTAAGCCGCCGCCCCCCCCAAAAAAGCCCCCTTAGCTGTCAGCGAAGCTGACGGGGGGTCGTCTCGTCTGTGTGGCAAGTCGGTTTACAATTTCACACCCCGCATTTTCCGGGCGGTTCAGCCTGCCCGGGACGCCGGAGAACCAGGAGTTTTGTATGACATTTTATTCTTTTTTGTTTTTGTTTTTTGCCTACTCCTTCCTCGGCTGGGTAGGGGAGGTCCTTTACACCGCCGTGACCAGGCGCAGGTATCAGGACCGCGGCGTCCTCAGTGGGCCGCTGTGCATTTTGTACGGCATCGGCGCCCACCTCATCAGCTTTGCTCTGCGGGACCTCAGCAATGACAGCTGGTTCTTTTTGGCCGTCTTCAGCGCCGTGTACGCCACCGTCATCGAGTGGGTGGCCGGCCACATCCTGGAGCGCACCAGCCACACCCGCTGGTGGGACTACAGCGATATGCCGTTTAACCTGGACGGCTACGTCTGCCTGGGGGCCTCGGCCCTGTGGGGCGTGTTGGGCGTTGTGGCGGTGAAATGGGGCAACCCGCTGCTGCTTGCCCTTTATGGCTTGCTGCCCCACCGGCTGATCGCCATTATCCTGTGGGCGGCGCTGGTCATCTTTGCCATCGACGCCGTGGGCACCCTTTTGGCCATGCTGGGCCTGCGTTACCGCTGGGCCGCCGGGGCGGAGATCGAGAACCGCCTGGCCAACTTTACCGTCAACACCGGCATGGCGCTTCTGGGCTGGGTCGAGCAGCGCATGAACAAGGCCCACCCGGCCCTGACCTTCCGGCGCCAGCGCCGGGCCAAAAGCACCACCTTCGCTGAAGGATGCAGCCCGTATAAGATCATCCTGCTTTTCTTCATCGGTGCGTTTTTAGGCGATATTACCGAGACGATCTTCTGCCGCATCACCGCCGGTTACTGGATGAGCCGTTCCAGCGTGGTGTGGGGGCCGTTTTCCATCGTTTGGGGCCTGGCCATTGCCGCCGTGACCCAGCTGCTCTACCGCTACAAGGACCGCCCCGCCAGCTGGCTGTTTGTGGCGGGCACCCTGCTGGGCGGCGCGTATGAGTATTTGTGCAGCGTGTTTACCGAGGTCGTGTTCGGCACGGTGTTCTGGGATTACAGCGCTATCCCGTTCAACCTGGGCGGCCGCATCAACCTGCTGTACTGCTTCTTCTGGGGCTTTGCCGCCATTGCCTGGTTCAAGGTGTTGTACCCGCCCATCTCCCACATGATCGAGTCCCTCCCCAAGCGGTTCGGCACCGTGCTGACCTGGGGGCTGTGCGTGTTCATGGCCGCCAACATCGCCGTCAGCTCCGCTGCGCTGGTGCGCTATAACGAGCGTGTCCGCGGCGAAGCTGCCGCCACCAGCCTGGCCGTTTGCCTCGACGAGCATTTCGACGACGCCCGCATGGCCAAGGTCTACCCCAAAGCCGTGCATGTAGAAAAGTAAGGGCAATACCGCATAATTCTAAGTGCCGATACGGCGAGCGAGGTGCGG
>OBLF01001106.1_pt1 | contig 23895 bp, 30 predicted proteins | sample 1519231 | NCBI WGS metagenome assembly OBLF01 (sample SAMEA2602895, study PRJEB22501) | metagenome | reverse complement strand
CACCAATGAAACGCTATGAGTTTTTTTGTTGCACTATATTTTACAATTTATCATCTTAAAAAGTCCTTTTTCCACTTAGGGACTTCTTCTTGTTGATTTTGTTGTGCACTTTTCATGGGTGCACCACCTTTAAGACGTTCTGAAACGCCTTTCTGAACTGCTGCTTCCCAGTTTTTCTGAATAGCATTAATTGATTCAGATACGCTGTCAGCGTCTGTCAGATTCACCACATTTACTAATTCAATTGGTAAGTCACGTTCACTTAGCATCGTTTTAGCTTCTGCAGTCAGTTCTTTGCGAGTAATTTCAGCTTCACGAGTAGCTAGCTCTTGCTCGCGTTGTTTTAGCTGATAATCTTTCTTCTCATCAGCATTCATCTTCGCAAGTTTTTTCGCTTCGCTTTCTTTAGCTTCTTGCTCTGCTTTCCACTTTGCATATTTCTTGTCAATGATTTCATCAACTTCTGCATCTGTGTACTTTTTTTCGCCTTGTGATTCTGGTGTTTTAGGCTCTGCAGGTGCCCTACTATCAGTTTCACCACTATCTTTGCCGCTTGGATCTGCGCCAGCTTCACCGTCAGCAAAGAGTTGCAAGGTCTGGATATTCATTGGAATACGACCTAGTTTTGTTTTTTGTTCGTCCATTGCGAACCTCCTATATTTTAAGTCGTCCCCGACTAGTTACTCCATAGCTTTTTTCGTCTTCCATGCCTGGACAAAAACAAAACTGGTCATTTTCGACCAGTTTATTAGCTTTATAGCAGTCTATTCCTGCTAGTCAAGATGTGTGATCACCTCCCGTTTTTAATAACATTTATAATTGCTAGAAACAACGCAATGATAAACAAAATCAGCAAAAGAAAAAGCAACCACCCAATAGCAATCGCCACCCAATTCCATATAAACATGTTCTGCTCCTTTCTTTAGGTATAAGAAAAGCACCTAGGTTATTCTAAGTGCGTAAAAGTAATTAGATCTATACAATTCAACCAATCCCATTAGAGTTAAATAGTAATTCAATTTCAAAAGAGAGCGGATTATCATTATCTGAATTATTTTTTATATAATTTAAAATTTTACTACTTTCTTCTTCGTTTATAAAATTCAGCATTTTTTTGTTTAATGTAATCCATCCTTGCTCATCCCTGTAATTTTTACAAAGATTCCATACAGCTTGATACACGCTTCCTGCTTCTTCATAGTTCAAATCCCAATCTGGTATAACATTAGAAAAAGCATCTATTATCAATCCCACTGAACACTTAATCATTTTTAATCACCAGCTTCCCACGATTGAATATGCTAATAATAGAATCATCATTCGAAATAACTCCATCATGTCCCGTCAAAGCCGCTAATATCTCTATGTTTTTATCCATACCCTTACCTGAATAAATAAGATTATAGACTTTTTCGAGACCAGCTTCCCGAATTTGATCAATATTCGCTACTCTACTTGTAAAATCTTGCGCAGTCCCAATATACATCAAATTCGCTTCTTTTGGTAAATATGCTTCAATAATAGCACCGCCTGCGCCTTTCTGCGAATAAACTTCAGCTAAACGTTTTTCAGTCCCAAAATAAATGCCTCGGCCAAACGCAGAACGATTAGCACCTGAAATATCTAGAGCTCCACTTCGGAATCGTCTTTTAAACTCAGCTCCAGTTATGCCGATTTCATCCGCATTTGTAACTCCACGATAAAGGGCTTTCATGCCCTCTGTATTATTTTTTATTACAGGAGTTTTATCAAAACCACGTTCAGAAAATAAAAATTTAACAAATTTAGCTTTGTTATCATCATATCGATTACTAACATCTATGAATTTACTATCATACAAATCTATACCTGTTTTGGCTTTAAAACGCTCTGCTGCTTTATTTGCAGAATGAAGAACCGTTTTCAAGTTTTCAAACGTATGATTATCATAATTATTTAAATCAATATTATTATACAGCTTCTGATGGCCTTTTGCAACGTATTTCTCGCGCCAATCATCATAACTCATATTTGCCGGCACAAGCATTGTCTTTCCTGTTTCCGGATCACGCGCTCGACGTTCCAACTTGCTTAAATCCATATCCTCAAAATGTGCTATCGTAGTAGACCTGCACCACGGATGCAGCGGTGGATAATTGATTCCGGTCTTGCGCTCTGACACTTTGTAAACCTTGCCGTCATGCTCACGACAAATAGAGGACGTGCGTTTATCTAATACAGCCACAAAGCGATATTGCTCAATATCCGCATCTTTGTAACTCAACGCTTCCATTTCATTATGGAAGAATGCAGATTCTGTGCGAACTAACCTACGAGCATTGTTTCGTCCTACATTGAATCGTTCTGCGATTGAATTGACAACATCGCGATTGCTGCGTCCCGTCATCCAGCTAACTAAAAGCTCGTTTTTAAGCTGTCTAGCAAGCTCTCCTGTGTTGTTCCAGATACGCCCTGAGTAATTATCCCCCGACCATTTTAAACGGCTTAGACGCTTGATTTCAGCTTCTGGTAATGCGTTGAAATGATATGCAAGTCCTGTGTGCTGTTGCAAGTTGAAAGTAGCTTGGTTGTAGCTGTCTTTCATGAAATCTGGATAGAACCTATCTGATTGCTTCTTTTCAGCTTGATACATAGCATTTCGCAATCTATCTACTTGTTGGCTCAACTCATTAAATCGATTTAAACGAAAGGCATATGCTCCGCTATCCATATCAGCAAGCAGTTGGTTAATATTTGGATCTTCCGGCCGTGCTTCAAGAACCTTACGCATTTCAGATAAACTACGCTTGCCTTTCATGTCTTTCAACACTTGTCTAGCGTCGGTTTCGGATAAACCGTAATCACGTTGAAACTTGTCAAAGACTTTATCTGCTTGCTTGTTCAAATACCGCTGCGCTTCGTTATATATCTTATCAATATCATCTGCCTTGGCTTCTGCTTTGTCCATTTGCTGATAGATTAACTCAGCTTTACGACGTTCCCAGTAAGTGTCATTCTTCTTGTTCATTTAGCTCATCTTCTTTCTTTGGATGAGTATTTTCTTGGTTGAACTGCGGAAACTGTTCCGCATTTTCTTCTTTCTGTTCTTGCAATGCTTCAAGTTCTGCGTCAGGGTCTTCCACAAATGGCAAAAGAGAGATTAACTGACGCAAGCTAACCTTGCCATCCAAATTATTGATAATTTGCGAAATTTCAAGCAAATTCTTTGGAAGTCCGCGACTAAATTGCGGAACAATTGACTTTGCATCAATAGCGATCTGATTCAATCCCAAAAAATTTGAAAAGATAGCGATTCTTTGACGAAGTCCGCGTTTGTAATTCGCTTCTTTAGTTTTTGTAATCATTTCGAGACCTAACAACTTGTATTCCATGGCTACGCCCGAACTATTTCCTGCAAAGTTCTCATCCGTTAAATTAGGGACGTGACTAAACGTATAAATATCCTCTTTTAGGGCCTTCCGCAAGACCTCAACAGCATTTTCATCTAAAACATTGGTCAAAAATTCCGCTTTAGAATCCGCTGGCAATTCAAGTAGACCCTCTTCGCGCAAAATCTGCATAGCTTCGTGTGCTTCTTCCTCAGTATCAGCAAGCTGAGCCCCGTAAATTAAGAGAATCGATTCAATCGCTTGTTCTTTATCATTTACACGATTGCCCATAAGCGAGTTGTAAGCATCAATCAAACTAATCTGCTGCTCATAATCACCGATACGGTATTTGTTGTTCTGATACTCAATAACCGGAATAGCCCCCATATTGTGAGGTACTGGACTATCATCATGTGTTGTTCCGGTACTTGACTCTTGCAGTATAATGTTGTAATGCAAGTTCTCCGTCAGAACCTCTGCGTGATAACTAGTTGTATTATTCGTATCATCTTTGACATGATAATAATACACAGCAAACAGCGGACGTTTTTCAATGCTATCATCATAGACTAAAAATGTATTTTCGGGTTCTAAACTAGTCGAATCAAGCTCTGTTGAGTCTTCTTTTGCATAAATATACTCATATGCTTTGCCATAAATTGCCATATTTAGTGCATTCTCGCTATCGACTTGATCAATCTCTGCTCCGTCAAAAGCTTCAAGCAAAGGTTCTAAATCAGCTTCACCAGTATTTGTGTATTTGACTGGATTCCCCATAAAGTAACCAGTGGCAGTGTCCGCTATATCTTTAGCATGGTTAGCGACCGTCTTAAAATTCGGCTGACCTGCTCGACGTTCGTGTTTTAATATGTCGTGCTCACCTAAATAATAAGATTTTAATCGCTTCAATCGCTCTGATTCATTTGAATGTTTTAAAATCAATTTATAGATCAAGTCTTTTTTTAATCTTGTTTCATCATATTCAGCGCGGGGATACGTAAATATTTGATACATGTTTATCCTTTCTACAATCCATAACGCGATTTGCGTTTTACTTTGGCTTTTGCATTTCTCATATCATCTTCAAATGCGTAACGAGTGCTATCAATTGTGTGATTATCTTTATCTTCTAGTCGATTGCGAGGATTCCCGTCTTTGTCCGTTTCGTAATCGATATTTTCAAACTCTCTGGCAATGTTCGGCGTGCGTTTTGGATCAATAACAATTGCGTCTAAATCATCCAGCCACTTCTCGCCAAATTCAACGCTGTCAGGTCCTTTTTTGACCTGTATCACACGAGATATGCCATATTCGTAGCGTAACTCATCATTCGACTTCGGCTCTACTTCGGCATGAATCACATCGTACTGATAGCCTTTTTGTTTTAACTTTTCAGCTAACATACGATTGCTAATTTTTACTCCATAAATTTCGTCTACAGCGTAAATAGTTCGACGCTTTTTATCATAATGCCATCGAACAAAAGCGAGAGGATCATTAGCATAACCATAGTCAATGCCGTTTCGAATGTTATCAAAACTCTTGTATTCATCATCTGTAATCGTTCGAAAAACTAAGTTGTCAAACGGTACAACTCCCGAACCAACGGCTTTACCTAAATATTCCCAATCATAACGAATTTGAGAACGTTCACGAGTTGCTTCAGCTTCTGCAATAAATTCTTTGGAAATAAAAGGATTATCAAAATAGGTCGAATGATGTACATAGGTGTTCTCCGGCTGGATAACACTCTCATATTTCTTGTTAACCCATGACTGCTTACGCTTGGGTGGATTGTATGAAAAAAAGAACTTGTAAAAAAGTCCTTTTGGTAATTCTCCACGTAGCAGTGAGTTCGTAATAATTTTTACTTCGTCTTCTGTCTTAAACTCTGCCAACTCTTCAATCCATGCAAACGCAAAAGGAAAACGACTGTCTTTTAAAGATTTAATTCGTTCTGGCTCCTGTGCTCCTCGAAAGATAATATAATTTCCGCGAGGAATATAAGTGATTCGCAAAGGAGATTTGTTAAATCTAAAAAAATGCTCTACTCCTTGCTCGTAAATAGCCCACTTAAGCTGTTCGTACACAGATTGTTCTAAGGTATTGTCTACTTTACGGATGCAAACTGCGTTACTAGCATAACGCATGACAAGCTGAACCAAAATATGTGCTATATCTGACGATTTACCAGAACCGCGACCGCCTTTACAAATTACATTAAGAAATCTTCGACAGGTTGAAGCACGCCATACATCGTGAAATTTAGCAGGCAAGAAATCAGATATTTTTTTAGCCATCATAAAAACCACCGATGTCATCAATAAATGTAACCGATGTATTTACTTCTGCTTCCACTTTATCCGTAAACAGTCTATAACGCTTACCTAGTAACTCTGCCGCCTTCGTCCTAGATTGCACACTCGGCACAGCATTAACCACTTTCTGTGTACCTTCACCATCTAGCACAAGTAAAGGTTCTGTTTTCTCTCCACGCATAACAGCTGTCAAGTATTCCATAACCTCTTGTTGATCTGCTACACGTTCAGATTTGAGTTGTTCAAGTCGTTCGTCTATATAAGCTTTAACGTTAGCATTTGTTAGTAGCTTACTTCCATTCGTTCTTGCAGCTCCATCCTTCTTAACATTTGGATAAGCTGCCTTATAAGCTCTTGTAGCATTTAAGTCGATGATGTACTCATCGGCGAATATTTTTTGTTTTTCAGTCATCCCATTTTCCACCACCTCAATTCTTTTTACAATGCAAAAAGCCACCAAGTAGGTGACTTTTCAGAGAGATTATTATGAAAAAACTAGATTGCCACATGGCAATTGCGAGAGTGGGATTCGAACCCACGACCTCTTGGTTATGAACCAAGCGAGCTACTCGCTGCTCTATCTCGCGTTGAAGAATCTAGGGGTAGTTCCTAGATTCGCAAATATTATAAGGAGTTGTCGTTTTACCTAAAACTGATGATACAATAATATCACGAAAAAGGTGACACAGGAAGCGTTTTTTGTGTCACTTTACTGTAATTGGGCAAATTTTTCTAAAATCACACGTCTTTTTCGGTAAATTGTCTTTCGGCTCATGTGTAACTTAGCTCCAATTTCTTCCCAAGTGTAGTAAAAAATACTAGTTGTATTCATCCAACGCAGTTCAAAGATTTCCATTTGCTCTTTATCCAAATCTTTTAGAAAGTGCTCGACTGTTTCTTTAAATAGCTCTAAATTTTTCAATTTTACGTCTTTGTTAAATTTTACTACAATTTCTTCTGTTGGTCTTGAGACGCTATTTGTTTTACTCCCTCCTGAATTCACATCTGAATTATAGGGGAATTGCAACTCTTCGCGTCTTGTTGCGATCTCTCGGTTGATGGTCGCATAACGAAGTAGCTTATTATCTAAAGCGTTTAGCTCAGTTTCTGTGATTTTCGTATGAATCACCTCCCTAAAGAATTTTACCCGTGAATACTAATGTAATCGTGCCCGTACCATCTTTATTATCTGATAGCAGCGCATGGCAATCTGAACCATATTCAATGCCATCAACCGTAACACTTCGCTTCGATTTGTTTACGTTGATGATAGCATCACTAAAAGTCTTAATCCTCATAATATTCCCTCCGCTTGTTCCTCTAGCCAGTTAAAGAGTAATCCAAATTGTTTCCTAATTAGTTCGTCATCGTTGTATTGTTTGCAAATCTCCCCGATTGACGACACAGCCCAGAGCCAGTAAGCATCTGAACCAAAACCGACCTCTTGGCTCTTCTGATTGCTACGTGCCATCCATTCAGGGATAACTCTACTAAAGAAATCAATGTAATCAATCTTCATGGCAGCTCCTCAATTTTGATATAGATCCCGACTCTATCTGCCCAGAACTTTTCTGCGATTTCGCTGGCCACTTGCGCATCATCCTGCCAATATCCAAGCTTCGTCATACAGTCCTTGAGCAGCTTCTGCAGATTGTCCGTGTCTGGTTTCGTGGTCTTGTACTGGCCATCGTAGCTTTTTTTGATACGCGGGAAGCACCATTTGACCGTCAACCTGATTGCTCCTTTAAATTTATTTGGTGGCACATGCTGCGCTAAAAGTGAGAGAAATTTCTCTCTGGCAGCTTTCAGACTTTCGGGTTCGTATATTTGTGGTTTACTATTCTTGACAGTGATTTTTTTCTGTTGGTGTGTGGTAGTAGGTATTTTTTTCATCGGTAAGAAAAATTCAATCATAGGATATCCTCGCTTCACTTTAGAATTTTTTTACATTATAGTCACACAACAACATGCCGTCTCTTTTCAGCTCCACGGTTGGCCAACCGCTGATTAGCGCTCTTGTATCAAATCCATGAGGTACTACTAAAGCATATCCGTTCATAGTCTCATGCCTAACAATCTCACCATCTGCGCTAGAAAAATTCTCTCTAACATCCAGTTCGAAATCATTCATGTTGTGAACATTATCAAAATCACAATCAAACAACCATTTGTGTTCTAAGGCATTTTCTGACTTTGCTGCAATGCTAGCAATTTTTGAATCGATTTTTGACATGTCCAATACATTTTCGAGCAAATAATGTTGTAGACTCTTTTGAATTTTTTCGTTGTCTCTGCTATTAACAGAAATATAAAATCTGCTAACTTCTCCAAATTGACCTGCGTTGACAAATGAATCAAATTCGTTCTTTAAATCATCAATAGATTTTGCTGTTACAAACGATTTTTTCCGTTCTTTAAAATCCACAACATTTTTATTGTCTTTGTTTCTCGAAACGAATAAACAAACTTTTAAATTTTCGCCAACCATATTTATTTTACCTTTCTAATTTTACATATTTTTATTTGTTGGAATTTCACGCCCTTTGCAAAAGATGAGACAAAGGATAAAGGGGCAGGACTTACAGCCCCTTTTCCTTTTCTCTTTTGCTTTTACGAAGGAAAAAACCTTTAACAACTACTTTAGTAGTTGTAGGATGTATTTTTCCAGAAAAATACTTGACTTTTTCCTATTTTTCTAAAACTTAACAGAAAAGAAAAATACTTGACTTTTTCTAATTTTGGAAAAGAAAAATACAGTATTTTTCTTTAGAATTCTTCAAGTTTTTTTCCTATTTTTCCTTTTCTTTTATAGGAAAAACAATACCTTTTTTAACATCAAAACCATCGTGTTCTTTGATGTAATTTTCCACGCTTTTGTTAGTTTTTAAGTCCAAATATTCACGAAGTTCTTTTACAGTGACCGGTGAAGAACCATCAAAAAGAGCTGAATAAGCAGTTTCTAATTTTTGATTACGTTCTTTTAGATTTTGCTCTTTGCTTTTGCGGCTTTCTTTCCCTTTTTGCCACATAGGCTTTTTTTCTTCTAGTTGTATATCCGCCAGCACGCCTGTTTCATCTAGCGCATGCACTGGATAGCTGAACCACATATTGACTGGCTTGAACTTGGCAAACTCTCGGAGCGTACCTTCGACACGCCACGCAGTCGATATCTGGATCTTGTTGCGAACCTCTTCGAGCTTATCCACGAATGGAGCACGAGCCATGACATCAGGAATGCCCTTCTCGAAGTGCGTTCTCATCTGCGCAGGGCTCAAGAGGTCATCTAGGCCTACATTCTGTTGATAGTAGGCATTGTTTCGTTCTTGCAATGCCTGTTGGTAAACCTCGCACGCTGCCTGATTTAGTCGCTGGGTCAACAATTCTTCTGACACTTCCAGCTCTACTAAGTCAATAAGTGCATCAGGATCTCGAGCGAATACACCCGAACCACTAGCCCTATCCATAGACTTCTTGCCACCTTGAGCCCCCTTTGAGTGGTGATGGCAGTAGATAACGCTACACCCTAATTCAGTTGCTACTTTATCAAATTGATTAGTAAAGTGCGCCATTTGGTCTGCTGAGTTTTCATCACCCGTCAGGACTTTATAAATCGGGTCAATGATGACTGCAATATAATTCTTTTTCAACGCCCGACGTATCAACTTGGGCGCTAGCTTGTCCATTGGAACGGTCTTGCCACGCAGATTCCAGATATCAATGTTACTGATATTCTGTGGTGGCAATCCCATAGCCTGATAGACATCACGGAAGCGATGCAAGGCAGACGGACGGTCTAGCTCCAGATTGACATAGAGGACACGACCTTGAGCACATTCCCAACCGAGCCACTTTTTACCTTCTGCGATAGCGATAGACATCTCTATCAGCGCGAATGACTTACCAGCTTTAGAAGGACCAGCAATCAGCATCTTATGACCTTGACGAAGGACACCTTTTATCAACTCAGGAGCTAACTCTGGCATATTATCCCAGCTATCAGCCAAGCCTTCGGGATCTGGCAAATCGTCGTTCAAGTCCTCAATATACTGGAACCATTCTTCATAGTTAGCTTTTCCTATATTGGTATCAATCAAAAATTGCTTATGCCCGTTTCTAGTGACCCCAGGCATCCGGGACAGCCGACTTGGATTGCGGTTTTGAACGTCAATATCTAGCCCGTTCTTTTTACAGATGGAATAGATATAATCAACACGTTTTCGGTACTCTTGATAATCCCTAGCGTCCACTCGTACGATAGCATGAATGGATTTCTTGCCAGAGTAGACCAAGGTTGCCACAGGCAATTCCAATTCGCGTATGATGGCATTCTGTTTGGCTAAGTCCATGCTGTCGGATTCTACCAAGGCATAACGATAGTCTGTAACATTGTCGTTCTTAACGCCTTTACCATCTAACGGATTAAAACGAATCCACGCTCCAGCTTCCTCCTTGTAGTCACCAAAGACTAAGTTCAAATCTTTGTAGTTGTTCAATTCTTGAATTAACTGGCCAGCTGTGCGGTCGTAGGCTCCTTGCGTTGGCTTGTAAATCGTACCGTCATCTGTCTCAATTGGATAGGTCGCCGTTACATAACCAACAATATCCGTGCTTTCAAACAACGTTTCCAAATAACGCGTAATTTCGCTTACTGGGTTCCAATTGACTGGCTCTTGGATTTCTTTTCCTTCAATCCAATTCTTATCAATAACGCGATAATCTTTATCTATAGTATCGTTCCAATCTAGCTCGTGAGCATTCTCGCCGTCATAAGCGTATGGCGAAGTCCAGCCGCGACCTTTTGCCATTTGCACAATTGTAGCGCCTGTGACGATACTTCCTGCTTCTTCGTTAAATGTGTCCCATTTTTTGAAGCACTCAAATTTCTTGTACCTACTGTCAGCTTGTGACCAACTATCCCAATCCGCTGCCGTATAGCCTTCGTGCTTGAGAGCCATTCCTACATTGACCCAGTCTTGATATGATAAGACAGAAGGGTCAATGTAATCTAACAGCGGCAATAAATTAAAATTTCCTTCTGTCAATTATCCTTCTCCTATTCTGGTATATATTCTCTTGGTATCACACCTCTTGGTATGTGCCAACCGTTCGCTGCAATACGATCAATCATTTTTCTAGCAGCCTCAAACTGCCACATGCCCACATCTTTGAAACCACGACCTTCCAAAAATCGAATCTGTTTCGGCGTTGTTAATCCTTCTGACTGTCGCTTGTGTAATCTATCTAAATACAAAGCAGCTTTTCCAGCATTATCGATTTCATCGGCAAAAATACCGTATTTTTCTAACGCTTTAATTTGCTTATCACTAGCAGGCGCTTGCTCCCAGCCAAAATTCGGAACATAGTTTGACAAGTCTTCTGCATGAATAGACATTTCAAATTGTAACGGGTCCACTAACTTGCGCTTCCGTTTGCGCATTTCTTCTAGCTGTTTGGCCAGTGCTTCTTCACGCTGGGCTACTACGTCCTCTGTTGCCTTGACTTCCATGTCTTGTAGGTCTAGCAGTACCCCTGTCTCTTCTTCCATGTTCTCAACCATCTTCTGCGTTACTTCTGGAGTCTCACAAATAAGGTGTGCTGGTCGGCAGAGTTCGTGGCGTTCTGTATGCCAGAGGAAGTCCAGTAAGAGCAGTTCCTCTTTTCCAGGGTGTAGACGAGTGCCACGCCCTACCATTTGACTATACAATGCCCGCACCTTAGTAGGTCGCAGCACGACCACACAATCCACTGACGGGCAATCCCACCCTTCTGTTAATAACATCGAATTACAAAGCACGTTGTAGCGGTCGTTTTCGAAATCTTCTAGTACCTCTGCCCGATCCTTTGATTCACCATTGACTTCGGCAGCTCGAAAACCTTTAGCGTTCAAAATATCTCGGAACTTTTGACTTGTCTTAACCAGAGGTAAAAATACTACTGTCTTGCGATTCTGACATTGCTTAGTCATTTCATCAGCGATTTGTTCTAGATAAGGGTCTAGAGCTGTTCCGACATCACTAGCTTTGAAGTCGCCTGCAGACATACTGACATTGGATAAATCTAGAGTCAATGGGATTGTAATCGCCTTGATTTTGGATAAGTAACCTTCTTTAATAGCTTGTACTAGTGAGTATTCATAAGCCAGACTGTCAAAGTAGCTACCTAAGTTCTTCATATCTCCTCTGTCTGGGGTCGCTGTAACGCCCAGAACATCGGATTTTTCAAAGTGACTAAGGACGCGCTGATAACCGTCTGATATGGCATGATGGGCTTCATCTACTACGATTGTGTCAAAATAATTAGGTGGAAACTGACTAAGTCGTTTCTCACGTTGCAGTGTTTGAACAGAACCAACTACAACTCGATACCAAGAGCCGAAAGAAGTGTGTTCTGCTTTTTCAAGAGCAGTACCTAGCCCTGTTGCTGTTTTCAGTTTGTCGCTAGCTTGTTCTAGCAATTCCGACCGATGAGCAAGGACAAGCACTCGCTTGCCCCCCTTCACTTGGTCTTCTATAATTTTAGAAAAGACAATCGTCTTCCCGCACCCTGTCGGTAAAACTAATAGCGTACGCTTGCGACCTTGCGCCCACTCAGCTTGAACCGCTTCACGAGCCTCCTGTTGATAAGGTCTTAACTGCATGCTTTACCTCCTAAAACTGACCTGCTTGATATCCGCCCTGCGTTGGTTGTTGATAATTTTGCTGAGGCGGTTGATAATTTTGCTGAGGCGGTTGATAATTTTGCTGAGGCGGTTGGTAATTCTGCTGAGGCTGCTGATAAGTTCCTTGCGTTGGTTGTTGGTAGCTGCCCTGTTGCGCTTGACCGGGCTGATTATTCAAGACCTTAGCATAATCCACATCTTCAGGATAGAGCATAGATTTGACTTCATTGTAATTATTCCCGTTGTATTGACGAGTTCCGACTTTACATACACCGGATTTGCCAACAATAGCATTCCAATTCATGCGAAGAGGTTCACCTTTTTTCTTTTGTCCAATAGCAGCAAAGAAAGCTGAGAGCATACCTTCCATTGAGCTATGCAAGAATAGGTTATGCCGCAATTCTGTTTCGCCTTCATTAGCTGAAATTTTAATGTTTACAGTTGCCTTGTTACAAGCTGGCAATTTTCCTGGATTTTTTGGATTGGGCGTGTGTCGTCCACGTTCAAATCCTGCAACAGTAAAATAGTACAATCCATCTGGCAAGAGGACGAACTCTGAGTCTTTCTCAATCGTATCATCCCAGCCAAGTTCACGGTCAAAGTTGTTGTTATATTCAGTCATGTTTTATTTCTCCTTTTGTTAAGCTAAAATAGTGATATTGTCTTTGTCGGCAAGTTCTGTTTTTAAGTAGTTTGCAATATTGTTGATGGCATCTAGTTTCCACTTGCCGCCGTCTGCTTCAAAGAGTGCCAGATTTGCCATGCTATTGATACGAAAGACGAATTGACTAGATGGCTGTTCCACTTCGCTGAAGGTTCGATATGGTGTCAAGGTCACAGGATTAGGTGCTTTAGCTTTTGATAAACTAGCCACACCATCACGGACGGTTGCTAGTTGACTAATACCATTGTCTTGAATCTCAGTACCTTTTTCGATTTTTAGGTGACTAGCGAAATCCAAGACCACAGCGCGATCATTCTTATCTAAGAAGAGCGATTGCAACATTATATTAAATTCTTCTTGGTCTTGCCAACGTCCGAATGGAATTGGTGGCATACCAGCTGTCACTGTTACTAGACAAGTACGATGTGCTAACTCATCAACTTCTGTAGCAACTTCTACCTTATCATAATTGTTGACCTTGATAATCAGCTTTTGGTTATCCAATCCATCAAGCCCAGATTTGAGATAGTCCACTAGACTGCTCAATGTATAAAGAGAGATAGGTTTCGGATAGCGTTTTGGGTCAACTTCTTCCAACCGAACATCTTGAGCGTTGAAATACTCCTTGCCATTTCCTGACTTGATAATGTTGAGTTTATTGCGGTCTAGATCAACTGCATATTCTAATGCTTCCTTGATTGATTCCGTCATATTTAATTACCTGCTTTCTTTTTGTTATAATCAATAATCTTGTTATTTTCTTCTTTTTCAATTTTTTCGATTAACTCACCAGTGTCTGTGCGCATGTCGCCATTATCGTCAAAATATGTTTGACCAGGAATCCCGCTTTTAAGTTCGTTAGCATGGATTCTACCTTCGTCGTCACGTCCGACAATCACACTTGTAGAAACGCCTTTTTGTGGTGCTAATGTGGATTTGACTTCCATACTTGTTGTTACGACAGTACGTTCGTCGTCTGTTGACATAGCTAGAGTTATAGTCAGTTTGCGCACAGCGTTAGCTTTAGTATTGAGGTCTAGAATGTTGTCTAAAACCTTTTCTAATTCCTTATCTACCTTTTCTTGTAGAGCGGTGTTAGCAATTTTTGATAAATCAATCTTGATAGTTTTATCTGTCATATGTACTCCTTTTGCTGTATTTAGCAATGATTTCTAATTCCCAGAACTTATGTCGTAGTCTCAAAGGGCAATTCTGGATCAACTCGTACTTGAGTTTTGATGACATTTAACGTTTCGCTCCAATGTGCCACAATCATATCCCAATAATCCGGTGGGAAGTTTTCAATTGGTGTGCCTAGTGGGAAGTGTCCGCGGATATAAGCCACTCGTTGTAGTTCTTTTTCTGTTACCTGTTCTTGAGCCATTAAATCACGCAAAGATTGAGGTAGGTTAGCATTATACATCTGTGGTTGTTCCTGTTGTTTAGGCGGAACTGTGTTAGTCATATCAATCGGCAATTCAGTTTGTTCTGCTTGCGGTATGTTCTGTGTTCGTTGTTCAGGCTGTGATTGAGATGCTTGTTCTAGCTGTGGGCTTTCTGCTGATGTCTGTACTTGTTGTTGAGCAAAGATATGAGCAATGCTTGCATAGTTGAACGGCAATTCGTCTGGCAATCCGTGACGATTTTTTGCATCCCATGCTGGTCTGTGTTGCGTATACATCACACGTTCACCGCCTTGTGCTTTCTTCTTACCATTTTCAGCCGTCATTAAGATTGTTTTATAATTAGCAAACAGAACCATATCCGACCATTCTTTGACCAGTGGTGCTGTCTGTGAACTAGTTTTCTTACCAAGTTTTAACTCGTAACGATCATATGCTCCCATTTCGTCCGGCTGTTCGAATTTCTTCAATTGAGCGTGAGCGGTTAAGACTACGTTAATTCCTAGCTCAATCAATTCCGACAAGCTATTTAAGAAGCGCCCAATTTCTTCCCGAACATAGGTGTAGCCATTCCCCCAACCGAAATCCTCAATACCTTTTTTATTGTGCAAAGCGCAGACAGATTCAACCGCTAGACTTTCTGCCCAGTCAACCGTATCAATAACTAGCGTCTTGCAAGTCTGCGGATTAGCCTTAATAAAAGCAATCTCATTATTTAACATTGTCCAGCTAGTCGGCTTATCCAACCGTGCTACGTCCATGTTATCTGTTGAACCTTCTGTGTCAATAAAGATAGGTTCTGGAAATCCTGCTGCAAAGGTAGATTTACCAATTCCTTCTGGGCCATAAATAACAACTTTTTGAGCTCGTGCTCGTTTTCCTCTTGTAATCTGCATTGATTACTCCTTTCTAAAATCCACCTTGCCAAGTCGGTGCGACTGTTTCAGCATGTCCTTGCTGAGCGGTGCTTGCAAATTCTACTGGCGAAACGCTGTAGCCGTCCTCAATTATGATCGAGCACTCTCCACCAGTGGAGACACGAGTAGCAATGGCTTGAAGTCCTTCTTGTTCCAGCCATTGACCAAACTCTTGCAAGGTTTGCCGATCCATTTGTTCTAACTTATCAATGAGGACAAATCCACACTCTGGTTTGAGCTTACGGACAATAGCAGTTGCTACACGTAGTTGCTGACTGCCACTCATGCCGTCCCAACGCTGACCAAGATAGAGCAATTCGCCGTCATCTACAGATAGACCCTCCAGCGGCAAATCTGCATTAGTTAGTAAGTTTGTTTTCTTTTGACGGATGTCAGCGATAACACTATCTAGCTCTTTATACTGTTGGCGATATCCTTTAGCATCTTCTTCCGCTTTGTCTTTATCTAAATTGGCACGGACTTTAAGATTGGTTTGTTCGATATTTGCAATGTTTGTTTCGATTTCTTCAGTAGATTCATCTTGTAAGTCCATTGTGTCTTTTTGGGCAATTTCAAAATCATTGGCTAGTTGCTGTTGTTTGGTTTTTGCGTCAGCTAGCAATTGTTCTAGTCGTTCAACTTCGGCATTAGCAGCATTGAGATTATTTTGGATAGCTACTGCATTTTGACGCTTGCGGGCATTTTCGCCATTTTTGACCAAGATGTCTTGCTGTTGACTGATTAAGTCTGCAATACTAATCAATTCTTTTGGTGCGTCAGGATAGTAAGGCTGTTCTTTAGCAAACTTTTCTTTCTGGTCTGCAATCACACCAATTGCGTGACGTTCGTCATATTTGGCTTTTTCTTGCATTTCCAATTCTGCCAATTGCGGACCAACTCCGATGATTTGTAAGAGTGTACTTGCTTTTTCTTTACTAGTCTGTTCCATAAATTTTGGCAAGTTGATAGCTAATTCTTCTACAAAACTATCTAGCAACTTCTGACCAGCTTTGTTACCGCTAGGGTCAATAACTTTTAGGTCGCTGTTCTTGCCTTTGCGTTCCACAATCAACCCATTTGACATGGTTATTTTTAACGTGGGCGGAACAATAGAACCTTCTCGCGTTGCTTTGCTAGGCTTGTATTTTGCACCACCCAAGGCCCAAGCAATACTGTCTAGTACACTTGTTTTACCTTGGTTATTATTTCCACCTATGATTGTCAAACCGGTCGCTGACGGTTCTATTTTGACTGCTTTAACGCGTTTGACGTTTTCGATTTCTAGTTTATTGATAGTTACCATTATTCAACTCCTTATATTTGTTAATACCTAAATGATTTTGTGCAATATTTCCGAGCCTCTGCCACTTTGCGTGCTCGCTCTCTGCGGTCGTGCTCGATTGCACAAACTACGTACATAGCTTCTAGCTCTATGCGTTCGTTTTCTCGTGCTTCACGCTCTGCTTGCTTCTTGGCTTTGCACCAATCTAAATGATTGACAAATGCGCCAGCCAAGAATACGAACGCGAGTGTTGCTATCGCTCCGAAAATTTCACTCATTCGACACCTCCTCAATTTCAAAAACTGGATTATTCCAAACGCCCAATTCTTCAAGTTCTAAACGAGTGAAGCGGGTTTGATAATTTCTGGTTGTTATTAGTTTAAGCTTAGCTGTGTACATCTTCTCTTTCTCAACCTCGTAGCCGAATAACCACGCTTTGCCGAGATTATCATAAGCATTGAGGGCCTCTCGAAGCCAGACCTCAACTCTTTTGTCGTCAATAAAATGTCTGTTGAATATATCGCCCATCGGGGAATTCATACTCTTATGATATTCAATGTGTTCTGCCACAAATTGCGGAATAACTGTTTTTTTATGGTGTAAAATAATAGCATTTTCTATAAAGCTTCCTTTGTCCAAAACAATATCTAAATGGTCTCCTGTGTGGATAACTCGCCCTTTGACATAAACCTCTTGTCCTTCTTTTAAATCCTGCCTATTCATCTCATCCTCTTTTTCTAAAAATTATCGTTTTGTCGCCCTCAACCTTCATCGCGCTTTTTGGCACGGCCGAAAAAGTCATATTCTTCCAGCCTTCGACTATCTCAGCCAATTCCTGTTCGACAACCTTAACTGGCTTCTTAGCCAGTTTGTTCTTGTAGCTGTTGCCTAATCTATAATGGTCGCGCTCCCAGTTCATTATCAGCCGTATTTGTTCGTAATTTTGCATGTTATACTCCTAACCGTTTTTCTGTTTTAATATTCTCCAGCATCTCTGCCAGTGTTTCTTTTTTGGGTCTGTATCGGTTGCGAGATTTCCACTTAACAAACAGGCGAAATCCTTCGTAATTGACAAAGACGATTCTGTGAGTTGGGTTGTCAATGAATTGTCGAAAGTCTGGATGTTCTCTCATTTCTGCCGCCCAACCTTTAGCAGTTCCGACTGTCAACCCTTCCCAGATTTGGCAAAGGTGTGCATAGTCGCCATATGTTGCTTTTTCAGACTGATTGGCAGGCCTGTAAATTATTTCTGCTTTTGGCATAGTAAATTGTTCCTTTCTGTGCTATAATTAAGTTAGTATTTTTGGTAAGCAGCTGATTTTTCAGTTGCTTTTTTGATTTAATTGACTTATTTTAAGTTTAATTCGTTAAACATTTGTTTCAAAAAAAATCTTTTACATGTTTATTAAAAACTCCGGCTAACTTTTGAAGTGTTCGAAGTTTAACAGTTGAAAACTGACCTGATTCTATCAAATGTATTGTTGTTCGAGAAACATTTGACTTCTCTGCAAGTTCCTCTTGAGACATTTTTTCTGCCTCACGCCATTTTTTTAAACGTTCTCCTTGCACCACTCCTCACCTCCTTGTTTTGTTTTCTAGTGCTCTGAGTTGGATTTCATGAGCAACATCTTTCAATAGCTTCTCACACGCTATCATGGCTTCACTGTACGTTTTAGACTGATTGATAAAATAGTCAGCTAGTTCGATGATTTTATCGTCCATCTTTACCTCCATATCAGTCTTAAGACTGATGTAATCCTTGATTCCTTATGTTAATTTAAAATTACCTTTATAACAGAAAGGAGCTGATGCAAATTGGCAGAATTTTTGAAAGGTACTGTGTCTCAGTAAACTTTTGGATTCATTTGTAGGTTTACCTTTTGCCTACCGCACCTGGCTAGCAGGGTTCAATAGGGAGAGTTAGCTTTTTCAGGGCGTCTTAGCTAGACGACCAAAAAAGTTTAAACAAGCTGTCACTTCTAAAGTGGCGAAAAAGCTAGACTCTAAAATCGAGAATCAAAGTTTATTTCAACTACAGTGCTGGGGACGATACCAGCGAAGTGTTGTTGACTACTGCTATTAGTTTGAGCAGAACAATTTCCGTAACGCATTCTAGATAGCAGCTGGAATGCGTTTTTTTCGTTCCATTTATCTAATAGTTCATGTTATTTTACACCAACTTGGCGGATAACTTGATATACACTGTAGTGCGATTGTCTTCAGCCATGCTTTTTGTTTTTATAGCTTACACGGATTTCAATTTTTGTCCGTTTAGGGAAATGCCGTCTGTTCTGATTTTTAGTTGATCCATTTTCTCACCTCCTTATCTAAATTCATCTAGACTGACATCCAATGCGTCAGCTATTTTTTTGACTGTTTCGAAGTGCAAGTCTTTTACTTCTCCGTCTCTTAAGCGGTAGATTCCTGCGGTGCCTACACCAGCTTTTAGACAAAGCTTGTAAACCGTCCAATTTTTCTTTGAAATTTGTTCAGATATTTTTTCCCAAAGCATAGCCGTTTACTCCTTATCTAGTTTTATTTTTATATTTTTTGTGCTTATATATGCTATTACACTATATATTGTGTAATATACGAATATGTGCCCTATTGTTACACAATATATTGACAAACATTGCTTTTTAGCATATAATATATCTTGACTAGGACCTCTCACCGTTTTAGTCAAAATTCCAATAGAAAGGAGGAAAAATATGAGTAACAACTTGGCAAAACTTGACATTCTACTAACTCATGGGATTATCGCTGAAGATACAGATCACAAATTGATAATCCAAACAGCTGCTGGACAATACATTGGCAAACCTTACAATCCTGATAATACTGATTATCCTTACGTATCTGCTATTGCTCAAAAGATAAAAGATCTTAGATTTTCTGAATACGATGAAAATAATCCAACAGCTGTCTTCTTGGTAGACGTTGAACTTCGTACCAATTCTATTGGTGGCTCATTCAAAATGCCATACGTTTGTCTATTTTTAGATCAGATTCTGGGTGTTTCAATTGGGAATTTTGAACAACCGATTGAAGAATAGCATTTTGGTCTATTACAAAGTCTATCGCTTGATCGATAGGCTTTTTTCTTTTTCCACTATACGGATATCGTCTTGGTTTCATTCTCTCACCCCTTTCAAAAAATAAAATTCCAAATCACAATCGCAAGTATCACACCTATTGCGACCAGTCCGCCGATTGTCCAAAGCTGCTCTTTCTTCATTGCTTTTCACCTCACATTATGCTAGAATGACATTGTAAGAGTTGGGACTTGCGCCCCACTCCTACTTGAATATGATTTGTAATAGTACAGCGATGAGCGCAATTACCGCTGCTATTACTGTGGCTCTTGGCTGTGTCAGCCAAGGGTCTTTTTGTTTACGCCGACGTTTTAGCATAATGTTTTTTCCTTTCGTTTTATTTGCTTATCTCTAAGCTTGATTATAGTTTAACACGTTAAACATAATTTGTCAAGTGTGTTAAACAAAAAATATTTACTTTTTTTATTTTTAAGTGTATAATAGATTAAACAACATATAGAAAGGAGTTTTTTAATGAAATTAGGAGAATTACTAAAATCATACAGATCAGAACATAAGTTATCTATGGATGCTTTTTGCGAATTATCTGATTTAACAAAAGGGTATATTTCTATGCTTGAAAAAAATGAGCATCCGAAGTCAAAAAAACCTATTGTTCCATCTTATGAAACAATAGAAAAAATTGCTAAAGGCATGCAAATTTCTGCAGAAGATTTGATTGATATGCTTGATGACGATCAAGAAATTCAAATCAATGCTACTCCCCCTGTTCTTTCAAAATCTGAAATCCAACAAATCTACGACCAGCTTCACCAGCCGCGTCAAGAAAAAGTATTGACATTTGCTGACAAGCAGCTCAAAGAGCAGAAAAATGAAAATTCAAATAAAGCAGAAGTCACCGATCCTCTCGCCGAATATCATGTATTCGAGAAATTATCTGCCGGAAATGGCTACAATTACATGGAAGACCGCAACTATGATGTCGTATTTTACAACAAAGATATAGATCACGACTTTGCTTCTTGGGTCTATGGTGATTCCATGGAACCTAAATTCCTTGACGGATCTGTCGCCCTTATTAAAGATACTGGTTGGGACTATGATGGTGCCATCTATGCCGTTGACTGGGACGGGCAATCTTACATCAAAAAAGTATATAAAGAAAAAGACGGCCTAAGGCTCGTCTCTATCAATGACAAATACGATGATAAGTTTGCAAAATGGGAAGAAGAACCCCGTATCATCGGTAAGGTGGTTGGCAATTTTATGCCGGTGGAGAGATAAAAATCTGTAAAGCTACACAACTTTATCAGTAATAAAAAAAAGACCACCACAGATGAGGTGATGGTAAAAAGAAGAAAATTATGAATTGTCAAGATGAGGTTTTTACTCGGAAAATAAATATAAAAAAACGAAAACAACGACATTAGAACAATTGGCGAAGTCGTGGAGAATTATAAAAATTAAAAAGAGGTGATTTTATGGCAAAAACGGTGGAATTAAAGGGAATTATAGAAAATATAAGAAAAGAAATCCCTGTTCTCGATTCAACAATCGATTATTGGCTTGTTAGAGCTAATTCAGGTGAATACTACACTGACTTCAATCTTAACGGCTATATAGGTATTGGATGGAATGAAATTACCCTTGAAGACATTAAAGGTGCCGATAATGATTCGAATAAGTTAAAAAATATCCTAAAAGATAAATTGACCTTCCCTGAGGATTCAGATCCATCTGAAAACAAATATGGAATTACTGCAGGACAATTACTTCGTTTTGTAAATAATATTAAGAAAAATGATATTGTCGTTGTTCCTTCAGAGGGTTCTGAACGATTCTTAGTTGGTAAAGTAGTTGGCCCATTATACGAACTTTCACTGTCTCAAATAGAGCAATATAAAAACGAGGAGATAACGCACCCACGATCAGACTTCGCAAAAAGATGGAAAGTAAGTTGGCTAGGATGGTTTAATCGTTCTGATGCAGATAGTGCATTGTATAAAATGATCTATTCTCATGCAACACTATCTAATATAAATGATTATAAGCCGTTCATTAATCGTGCACTTTTCCCTTGTTATATTGAAGATGAAAAACTATACATTAGCTACCACGTAACAGAAGAAAAAGATATTCAAGGAGTTTATTTAGGTCAATTTGTTTATCAATATTCTTTATTGACAAGGTTACTCTTCCCCAAAACACGAGTAGATTCAAAGATAAATGTTCAATCTGAGGGGATAATCGAACTTATTACACACACTGTAGACTATGGACTTATAATTTCAGCAATACTCAGTGGAGCAATCGTCCTGACAAGTGGGGGAAAATTTAAGTTTATGGGATTAGAACTAGAAGTCCCAGGATTAATAAAAACATATCAAGAGTATCAAAAAAATAAACTAGACCGGATTAAGCAAGCAAAAGAATTAGCTGATGAACTCGGTGTACCGATATCTGAATTAGGAATTCGTATCCCGAGAAAATTAACAACTGCTATAGAAAGTCAAAAGAACATGCAACAGCTTTCTAGTGATACACCAGAAGAATCTGAAGAATAAAAAAAGTCTAACATTAGTTAGACTCGAAAGAAATAAATCTCTTTAATTGGAATGAGATAATCATAGATATTACTATTGAAAGATAATTATTTGCGATGTAAATCGTAGTTATTGAGAAAAAAATCTTGAAAATTAAGAGAAATAGAAACATTGATACGATAAAATTTTTCAACTTTTTTTTTAACATATGTTTTCTCCTGCTTTTTTTAAAACAATTATAACATGATTATTTATGAAAATTAAATTATTTTTTTAAAAAATCCCCACACTCGCCATCGCCAAAATTTGAGTGTGAGGAAATCCTGTATAAGAAGCAACCATTCAAAAGGTCGTTTTCTTGTACCCATTTTACCAAAATATAGGAGAAAATACAATGTGGGTAGAACAACACAAAAGCGGAAAAGTGAATTTTGTTGAAAGATACCGTGACCCTTATACCAACAAATGGAAAAGAACGTCTATACTCATGGAGAAGGACACCCCCAGAATACGAAAAGAAGCTCAAAAGATACTTGATACTAAGATAACCAACCTTATGAATAATCTAAAAACGTCAGAAATGCTCTTTACAGCTCTTTTAGACCAGTGGTGGGGATTTTATCAACAAGAGATAAAACGGTCGTCTATCGCTTCGTTAAGGGGCAATATCAAGGAAATAAGAGAGTCTTTTGGACTGAATGTAAAAGTGGTCAATATTGATCCTAAATACGTCCAAGCTTACCTAGACAATCTCGATTGCTCCAGAAACAAGAAAGAGCGTCACAAATCTATGCTCAACCTTGCTTTTGATTATGCTGTTGATCTGAATATCATTAAGGATAATCCATCTCGGCGGGCCAAACTCCCGCGGATAAAGAAAACTTTGGAAGATTGGAAGAAAATTGAAGAAAAATATCTTGAAGAGGATGAAATTCAACCGCTCCTTAAAGAGTTATATCGACGCCCCAACACTTACCGTCTAGGGTTACTGTCTGAGTTTATGAGCCTAAATGGCTGCCGTATTGGTGAGGCAGTCAGTATCGAACCAACAAATTATAATTTTGAAACCAGAATCCTACAGTTGCACGGAACCTATGACCACACAGAGGGCTACCGTAACGGCGAAAAAACAACTCCCAAAACTCTTGCCTCCTACCGGGAAACAATCATGACCAACCGTGAAATGGAAATCCTCAAAGAATTGGAGTTCATGAATGAACTGGAAAAAAACACCAATCTACGATATAGAGACATGGGCTACCTTTTCACAACTAAAAACGGAGTTCCTATTCAAACTAACTCTTTCAACCTAGCTCTTAAAGCTGCCAACGAGCGATTGGCAACGCCGATTCGGAAAAATCTTACCAGCCACATCTTCCGTCATACTCTAGTCAGCCGTCTGGCTGAAAACAATGTCCCACTTAAAGCTATTATGGATCGTGTCGGTCATGCTGATTCAAAGACGACTGTTCAAATTTACACCCACATCACCAAGAAAATGAAGTCAAATGTGGCTGACATCATGGAAAACTATTGATTTTATGCCCCAAAAATGCCCCAAAACACAAGAAAAAGCCTATTGTACAAGCTAGAAAGCTTGACGCAATAGGCTTTTTAAATCGCTGTTATTTTACAGCGTCTTTAAGAGCTTTACCTGCTTTAAATGCTGGTACTTTAGAAGCTGCA
>OBLF01001102.1_pt1 | contig 23913 bp, 18 predicted proteins | sample 1519231 | NCBI WGS metagenome assembly OBLF01 (sample SAMEA2602895, study PRJEB22501) | metagenome | reverse complement strand
GGGGCGGATTTTATTCTTTCGGTCAAATGGCTTTGCGCTCCGCGCGGGCCAGAGGTAGGGAGGGGTGTTTCGAATCCCCCCTCCCTACCTCTGGACTCCACTCTCCCCGCAACGAGTTAAGGGCTGCTCGCCCTTAACAATTCCAAAGAAGTGGGCTCCAAGCAAAAATGCTGGAGATTCGTGCATTCGCACGAAGATCTCTTAACCGCATTTTAGCTCTCCGCCGTTTTACGGCTTCGCCGAAGATTTCAGGCTTTCGCAGAACTTTACCGTCAGCAGAGAGGTAACACCAGCTGCGGAGCAGCAAATCGGAGAAGTGAGAAAAATGTGCAACAGCGACGACCGCCGCCTGCGGCGGATACAGGGAGGAGCTGTTGGGGCCGCGGTCAGCAGGACACGAGTGCCACTCAAGGCACGAAGTGGACGCTGGGCACCGCAACCCGTCTTAGCGAAGCGGCTAGCATTTTTGGGCTTCGACAACTCCTTCGGGGTCTGAAAGGGGCGAGCAGCCCCTTTCTCGTGCCTCCCGCGCCTCGAAAGTAGCGGGTGCTTTTCTGGTTCTCTTTTGGCACGCAAAAGAGAACTTAGCCCAGCGAAAAAGCGCTCTACCCCCCGCGCCACCGGCGCGAGAACCATTTCTTGTTCTCTTTTGGCACGCAAAAGAGAACTTATCCCTGCAAAAAACAATCCAACCCTTATATACGAGGTATCAAACAATGGAACTTTTTCTGGATGTACTGAGCGAAACTCTGGTGGACACCGCCAAGATGCTCCCCTTCCTGTTTTTAGCCTATCTCTTTATTGAATATGTCGAGACCCGCCACGGTGAGCGCATCGAGGCCCTGCTGGCGGGCGGCGGCCGCTGGGGTGCGGTGCCGGGCGCGGTGCTGGGCTGTGTGCCGCAGTGTGGTTTCTCGGCTATTGCCTCCAACTTCTACGCCTCCCGCGTCATCACACTGGGTACGCTGATGGCCGTCTATCTTGCCACCAGCGATGAGGCTATCCCCCTGCTGGTGTCCATGCCCGCTTACTGGGATAAGCTGATCCTGCTGATGGTCATCAAAGTCGTGTACGCTGTCTTCGTGGGCTTTCTGCTGGATTTCGTCCTCCGCAAGGCCCTGCCCCGCAGCCTGCGCGGCGGCTACACCGGCCACGCCGACGAGGTGGACTGCCACGAGGAGCACAGCGACGAAGAGGGCCACCCCCAGCCCATCTGGAAGGCCGCGCTCCGCCACACCCTCGAGATCTTTGTCTTTATCTTCGTGTTCAGCCTCGTGTTCGGCCTCATCGTCGAGGGCGTCGGCGAGGATGTCTTCGCCTCGGTGCTGGGCCGGATGGGCTTCTTCCAGCCGGTGGTGGCCGCACTGGTGGGCCTTGTCCCCAACTGTGCCGCCAGTGTCCTGATGACCCAGCTCTACGTCGAGGGCGCACTCCGCTTCTCGAGCCTCGTGGCCGGTCTCTGCACCGGCGCGGGCGTGGGCCTCGCCGTGCTGTGGCGGGTGAATCCCTCTTGGAAGCAGAACCTCTTCATCACCGGCCTGACCTGGGCCTGCGGCGCCGCTGTGGGCGTGGGCATCCAAATCGTGGTGGCTTTCATCGCCTGAGTATTTGCAAAACACCTGCACCTTTTCTTCGGAAAAGCGTGCAGGTGCTTTTTGTTTTGGAGACAAAGCCTCCATTTTGTGATATACTCAACTTATATATAGATATAAGGAGAACACCATGCAATATAAAATTCTCGCAAGCGATTACGACAACACCCTCGTCCCCTTCGGGGAAAACCAGCCCCGTCCGGCCATGGTCAAGGCTGTGAAGAAGCTTCAGGCCGCCGGGGGAAAATTCGTGCTCAGCACAGGCCGGGCCTGGTCAGCCATCAACCGGAAAGGCCAGCTGGGCGGCATCCGGTTCGACTATGCCATCACCTGCAACGGTGCCTGCGTCGTGGACAAGAACGGCACCATCGTGGCAGAACACCCCATGACCAACGAAGAGATGTACGCGCTGGTGGATTTCTGTGAGGACTACAACTACCCCCTGCAATTTGACTTCAAGGATGCATACTATGCTTACTGCGAGTATGACATCCTCCACAAGTACTACGATCAGATGAACAGCGTCGGTCTGGACTGCGTGGACGGCGAAGACCAGGACCGCCACCTCATCGATATGCCCCACGCGGCGTTCTGCCTCTTCCCCGAGGGGGCGCTGGAGCGGTTCAACGAAAAGTACGGCCACCTCGGCCTTCACTTCATGCAGACGGGCGGCCAGCTGCCCGACGGCTCCCACTTCTATGACATCGTGCGGGGCGGGATCGACAAGGGCGCGGGCCTCGCAGACCTCTGCGAGAAGATGGGCCTCTCCCTCGCCGAGGCCGTGGCGGCAGGCGACTCCGCCAACGATGTCGGGATGCTGAAAGCAGCCGGCCTCGGCTGCTGCATGTCCAACGGCACCGACGAAGCCAAAGCCGCCGCTGACCGCGTCATCGGCGATGTGCGGGAAGACGGACTTGCTGCCCTTATTGAAGAGCTGTGGTTCGACGGCCCGAAGGCGGAGCCCTCCGACCGCAGCTTCGCCTCTGCATGGGAGACGATGGAACGATGAGCTTCGCACCCGTTTACTCTGAAAACAGCCGCGCCCTCATCCTCGGCACATGGCCCAGCCCCAAAAGCCGGGAGATGGCCTTCTACTACGGCCACCCGCAGAACCGTTTCTGGCCCATGATGGCGGCCCTCACCGGCGAGCCTGTCCCCGCCCGGGAGGACATCGAGGCCAAAAAGGGCATCATCCTCCGCCATGGCTTCGCCCTGTGGGACACGCTGGAAAGCTGCACCATCACCGGCGCGTCGGACGCCTCTATCCGGGACGTGGTGCCGAACGACATTGCATCTCTTTTAGCAAAAGCGCCCATTGAGGCAGTGTTCTGCAACGGGGCCACGGCCTACCGCATCTATACAAAGTATCTGCTGCCGGTGTCCGGCATCCCGGCGGTCAAGCTGCCCAGCACCAGCCCCGCCAACGCCGCCTGCCGCCCCGAAACCCTGCGCGAGGTCTGGGGCGAGGCCCTCAAAGATTATATAACCGTTTCCAACCTGTAAATTATTCATGAAACACTTGCGTTTTGTGGATAAAAGGATTTATTATGGAAGAGTACAAGGGGCGGTGCGCCCCTCCGGGAAAGGAGAAAATGCATGAGCAAAGTTATCCGCACCCAAAAGCCCAGCGTCCTGCCGTGGTATGCGGCAGCGCTGGTGTTCGCGGTGCTGTGCGCGGTGCTGCCAGCATATAAGCTGTGGGCGCTGCTGCTAGCGCTGGGCGGCGCAGCCGTGATGTTCGGCGTGGCAAAGAAGGTCTGCCCGCCCCGGGTAGTGGAGCATGAAGTGCCTTTCCACACCGGCAGCGGCGATGTGGACGAGATGCTGGCCGACATCCAGCAGAAGCTGGACGCCCTCCACGCACTGAACGAGGCTCTGCCCGACCCGGAGCTTTCCGCCGCCATGACCCGGATGGAAAAGGCGGGCCGCTCCATCGTGGAGACGGTGGAGGCCAGTCCCGCCAAGGCAAAGCAGGTACGCCGCTTTGCGAACTACTATCTGCCCGACGCGGTGAACGTACTGGAGCAGTACGCAAAACTCGCCCGCCAGGGCGTGCGGGGCGAAAATGCCGCTTCGATTCGGGCAGAGGTGGAGCGGAACGCGGCTTCCATCGCCACTGCATTCGAAAACCAGCTGGATGCACTGTATGCCGCTGAAAGCATGGACCTCTCGGCGGATCTGACGGTATTGCAGAATATGCTCAAAGGACAAGGCTTAGGCTAAACGCCTGATTTGGAAAGGAAGGAATCTCTCATGGCTGATAATACGTTCAATTTTGACTTAGACGCACCCGCTGTTCCCACCCTGACCCTCGACCCGGTGGAAGCACCTGCCGCCGAGGAAAAGCAGCCCGAACCCGCTGCGGCCCCCGAGGCCGAACAGGTCAAGCTCAGCCCCGAGGAGCAGGCGATGGTGGACGCCTTCGCTCAGAAGATCGACATCACCAACAGCCAGCAGGTGCTGCAGTACGGCTCCGCCTGCCAGAAGAAGATCGGTGACTTCTCCGAGGCGGCACTTTCCAAAGTGTCCACCAAAGACCTTGGCGAGGTGGGCGGCATGATCACCGACCTTATCGGGGAGCTGAAGAACTTTGACGCCGCCGAAGAGGAAAAGGGCATCCTCGGCTTCTTCAAGAAAAAGGGTAACCAGCTCGACAACATGAAGACCAAGTACAGCAAAGCGGAAACGAACGTCGAGACCATCCAGTCCGCCCTCGAAAAGCATCAGGTGCAGCTGCTCAAGGATATTGCGATGCTGGACAAGATGTATGAGCTGAACATGGCCTATTTCAAAGAGCTGAGCATGTATATCCTCGCGGGCAAGAAGAAGCTGGCCGACTTCCGCGCCCACGAGCTGCAGCAGGCGATGGACAAGGCAAAGGCTTCCGGCCTGCCTGAGGACGCACAGGCCGCACGCGATCTGGCCGACCAGTGCGAGCGCTTTGAGAAAAAGCTCTACGACCTTGAGCTGACCCGCACCATCAGCCTGCAGATGGGTCCTCAGATCCGGCTTTTGCAGAACAATAACTCCATGATGGCCGAGAAGATACAGTCCACCATCGTCAACACCATCCCGCTGTGGAAGAACCAGATGGTGCTGGCACTGGGTCTGGCCCACAGCCAGCAGGCCATGCAGGCCGAACGTGCCGTCACCGACATGACCAACGAGCTGCTGAAAAAGAACGCCGACGCCCTCAAAATGGGCACCATCGAGACGGCCAGGGAGTCCCAGCGCGGTGTCGTGGACATCGAGACCCTGCAGCAGACCAACAAGAGCCTCATCGAGACGCTGGACGAGCTGAACAAGATCCAGAGCGAGGGCCGCGCAAAGCGTGCCGCTGCCGAGCAGGAGCTCACCCGCATCGAAGACGAGCTGAAACAGAAGATGATGGAGATCCGGAGCTGAAATGGCAAACGCAGATTTTTCCAGACAACAGAATCAACCCACCGGCGGCTTTGACGCTTCCAGCTATCGCGCCGCAGCGCCCGCCGAGGAGGAAGTGCGGCTGACGCCCTTCCAGCAGAAGCTGGCAAGCCTCGAAAAGGCCCTGCCTGCCGCGCTGAGCAAACAGGCCGTGGCCGTGGCGCTTTGCATCGTGGTGATGCTGGCCTGCTTTGTCGGCTTTGGCGGGGCGAAGCTCCGGGCAAAGTACGACACGGTGAAGAACGGGTTCACCACTGGCGTAGCCACAGACAGCGGCTATGCCCTGAATGAGGAATTGACCACACGGCTCAACACGGCCGCCAACATCATCACCACCGCGTCCAACACACTGGGTGCAGACAGCACCGAAGTGCAGACGGCACAGGCTGCGCTGGACTCTTTTTCCGCCTGCCTCGGAGCGGTGCAGTCCGATGGCAAGATCCACGCACCGGACTCTCTGAGTGTTTACACCGGCGGCAGGATGCATATGCTCTACCAGTCGAACGAGACGCTTGGCACAGCCATCGGCCAGCTCTACGCAAAATTGCAGGAGCAGGCCGCAGACCCCATGAAGATGGGCGCGGTGCAGGGGCAGTACAGCCAGTTCAACAGTGCGCAGACCATCATCAGCAACCTGCATTATAACGATGCGGTCCAGAGCTACCAAAAAGACGTCGGCGGCTTCCCGGCCAGCGTGCTGGGTAAGCTGTTCGGCATACAGGAGGTGGAACTTTTCGCATGAAGACGATGAAAACATTCTCCCGCCGCATTGCGGCACTGCTTCTTGTCGTGACCGTCGGCATCACGGCGCTTGCACCGGCGGCTTCGGCCTCCAGCATCCAGCTGCCCAGCCTGCCGAAAGATCAATGCGTGGTGGACGACGCCGGTGTGCTGAGCGACAGCACCACCTCGGAGCTCGAGATCCTCAACGCACAGCTCTCTTCCAGCTGCGACGGCGCACAGATCGGCGTGCTGACCGTGGACTATACCGGCAGCGCCACCACCGAGGACTACGCCACTGAAGCCTTCAACACCTGGGGCATCGGCAGTTCCAGCAAGAACAACGGCGTGCTCATCCTGCTGGTGATGCAGTCGGACCAGTACGCCGACGGCGACTACTATCTGACCTACGGCGACGGCTTCCGCAGCACCATGCTGGCCGATCAGGCAAGCTCCCTCGTGCAGACCATGGAGGACGATTTCGCCGCCAAGAAGTACGACGCCGCCGTCCTCACCTGCGCCACCAATGTGGCCAATACCATCGCAGAGGTGTACGGGGTCACTCTGAGCGGCGGGACCATCTATTCCGACGGCTCTGACACCCAGACCACCCGGCCCTCTGTCGAGCCTGTCCCGCCCCAAAAGCACTACTCCATCTGGGAAAACTTTATCGGCGGCATTTTCTCCATGCTTGCTTATATCATCCTGTTTATCGCAGTTTTCTTTATCTTTATCACCCCTCTCGGCCACTCCTTCGGCTGGTTCTGGGGGCCGTTTGGCTGGTTCGGCGCACGGCGTTGGCACAGAGGCCCGCGCCCTCCCCGCGGCCCTTACGATGACTTCGGCCCCGGCGGCGGTTTCTACGGCGGTCCCCGCGGCCCGAGAGGCCCGCGCGGGCCTCGGCCTCCCCGTGGAGGCGGTTTCGGCGGCTTTGGCGGTATGGGCGGCGGCTCCGGTTTTGGCGGAGCCGGGCGCGGCGGCGGCGGCTTCGGCGGCATGGGCGGCGGCAGCAGCCACGGCGGCGGAGCCGGACGCGGACGCTGACATTATGACAAAAGGGAAGCCCCATCTGACGGTGGGGCTTCCCTTTTGTCTATTTGTTATTTGATGCAGCTCGAGCAGGGGCTGTAGCCTGCGGCCACAGCCTCATCATAGCTGGAGAAGAGGATCTGGTTCTTCTCTGCCGGGAGGTTGGCGCAGCTGGGCAGATGGAACTTTTTGCTGTTCACGTTGCCGATGTAGGCCTGCTGGGCCGTGCTGGAGGACGACGGGTCGGTGGGGTTCAGCTGGCTGTCCGGCACAAAGCGCTCGGTGCCCGCGGTGAAGTTCTGGCCGTCGCTGCCGATGGTGATGGTGCCCTGCAGGTCGGTGCGGTAGACGTCCACCTTTGCGTCCCGCAGGATGCTCAAGGTTTCCTCGTGGGGGTGGCCGTACTTGTTGTTGACCCCGCAGGAGATGATGCCCATCTCGGGCAGGACAGCGTTCAGGAAGACGTAACTGGTGGAGGTGCTGGAGCCGTGGTGGCCCACCTGTAAGACATCCACCTTGAGGTTCGCGCCGCTGTTCACGAGGTCGCGCTCGGCGTCGGCCTCCATATCACCGGTGAGCAGGAAGCTCGTCGCACCGTAGTCGATGCGCAGGACGATGGAGGTATCGTTGGTGTCCTCGTACTGCGCCACCGGGCCAAGCATGGTCACAGTGGCGCTGCCCAGCGCCCACTGGGTGCCTGCGGCAGGTACTTCGACCTGTAAGTTCTGCTGCTGGGTATACTTGACGAAATCCTTGAAGCACTTGGTGGAGGCTTCCGTCACGGGGCTGTAAACGTGGTAGGCCGGGAAATAGGCCAGCGCAGCGGCCAGACCGCCCACATGGTCTTCGTGAGCATGGGAGCAGAAGACATACTCCAGCTGCTCGACCCCCTGACTCTGCAAGTAGGAGACGACCAGACTGCCGTCGTCCACATTGCCGCCGTCATAGAGCATGAACTGTCCGTCGCACTCCACCAGCACGCTCAGCGCCTGCCCCACGTCGATGAAGTGCATCTGGAAGGCGGCGTCCTGCCCGTCGGAAGGCGTCGTTCCGGTCTGAGAAGCTGCCGGGTTCGGCATGACGTCGCCGCTGCCTCCCGGGACGATGGAAGAGGTGTCACAGCCCACGAGGCCCAGCGCAAGGGCTGCGGCCAGTGCCAGCGCAGCGAGGCGGCTCATGAGCGTTTGAGCGGTCACTTTTTCTTTTTTGAAGTTTTCCACGATGTATTCTCTTTCTGTTGATTGCTTTTCGGTTTATGCGCAGGAGCCGAATGGGGCGCAAAACGTGCGCCGGGGCTGGGCTGACGGCCTGCAGGGCTGCGGCCCGCCGGGGCGGTGGAGCGGCTCTGCAGCTTGCCGCCCTTGCCTCTGGGCCGGACGGTGTAGGTGCCGTCGCCGTGGATGGTCACATCGGCGGCCTCGGCTCTGCGGGCCGAACGCTGGATCGCAATGCGGCCCTCGGCGGGAACCAGCAGGGGGATGAGGTCTTCGCGGTGGGTCATTTTCAGCGCCTTGATGACCTTTTCGGCGTTGCGGGGCTCATAATACTGGAGCAGGGCGCGCTGAAGTGCCTTGCCCTCAGCGGTCTTTTCCACAAACACCGGCTTCAAAGTGTAGGGGTCGAGGCCGGTGTAGAACATACAGGTGCTCACGGTGCCGGGCGTGGGATAAAAATCCTGCACCTGCTCGGGGCGCATATGGTTCTTGTAGAGGTATTCGGCCAGATAGACGGCATCCTTGAGGGTACTGCCCGGGTGGCTGGACATGAGATACGGCACGAGGTACTGCTTTTTTCCTGCCTTCCTGCTCAGCTCGTAGAACTTATCCTTGAACTTGTTGAAGGTCTCGATCGGCGGCTTGCCCATGTAGGCGAGGGTGTTGGGGGCGCAGTGCTCCGGCGCGACTTTCAGCTGGCCGGAAACGTGGTACTCCACCAGCTCCTTAAAGAAAGTGTCATCGGGGTCGGCCATCAGGTAATCGAAGCGGATGCCGCTGCGGATGAACACCTTCTTGACGCCGGGCAGCTCCCGGACGCGGCGGAGGATTTTCAAATAATCGCTGTGGTCCACGATCATGTGGGAACAGGTGGTGGGAGCGAGGCAGTGCTTGCCGCCGTTGCACATCCCCCGCAGCATCTGCTCGCGGCAGGATGGGAAACGGAAGTTGGCGGTGGGGCCGCCGATGTCGTGGATGTAGCCCTTGAAATCCGGCTCGTGGGTCATCCGCTCTGCTTCGGCCACGATGCTGTCGGCGCTGCGGCTGGTGACGCGTCGGCCCTGATGCAGCTGGATGGCGCAGAAATTGCAGCCGCCGAAGCAGCCGCGGTTCTGGATGATGGAGAACTGCACCTCGCGGATGGCAGGCACACCGCCCATGGCCTCGTAGATGGGGTGGTAGCGGCGGGTGTAAGGCAGAGCGTAGACCTTATCCAGCTCCCAGCGGACGAGGGGCTTTGCGGGGATGTTCTGCACGAGGTACTTCTCGCTCTGCTTCTGGACGATGATATTGCCGCTGACGACGTCCTGATTGTCCATCTGGATGCGGCAGGCTTTCGCATAAGCCACCTTATCGGAGGCGACCTTCCTGAAGCCCGCGCACTCCACATACCGCTCGGGCAGGTGGTCGAAGTCGGTCAGGTAGCAGGTGCCGTCCACATCGGTGATGCTCTCCACCGGCTCCCCTGCCGCCAGACGGCGGGCGATTTCCACGGTCTGGTGTTCCCCCATGCCGAAGCTGATGATGTCCGCGCCAGAGTCCTCGGCGATGCTGGGCAGGACGGTGTCCAGCCAGTAGTCGTAGTGGGCAAAGCGGCGGAGCGAGGCTTCCAGACCGCCCAGAATGACGGGCAGGTCAGGGTATGCCTGCTTGGCAAGTCTGGTGTAGACGGTGGCGCTGCGGTCGGGCCGTGCGCCGCCCTTGCCGCCGGGGGAGTACTCGTCCTCGGCGCGGGGGATCTTGGCGACCGAGTAATGGCTGACCATGCTGTCTACGTTGCCGCCGCCGATGAAGAAGCCGTACTTCGGCTTTCCGAACCGCTTGAAGTCCTCGCAGTCGGTGTAGCGGGGCTGGGCCAGCACGCCCACCTTGTAGCCCTCGGCTTCCAGCAGGCGGCTGATGATGGCGGTGCCAAAGCTGGGGTGGTCCACATAGGCGTCACCGCCCACCACCACGAAGTCCAGCTGGTCCCATCCCCGGGCCTCCATGTCGGCCCGGCTGATGGGGAGAAATTCGGTGTAATGTTCCATAGTTATCCTTTTTCTTTCATTATGCCTGCCCTATACAGCAGGGCTCTATTGCTTCCGAAATCAAAAATTCTATTATTCATCCAGCGTGAGCCTGTCCGGTACGCCGGTGGCTTCCCTGGTAGGGGAGCTGGCAAAGCCGTCCGGCTTTGACTGAGAGGTTATTCATCCGGCTGATTCATCTGCATTTCCAGCCACTGCTGGCGGCTGATGAGGACAGCGCGGGGCTTTGCGCCCTCGTAGGGGCCGATGATGCCCTTTTCTTCCATCTCGTCCATGATGCGGGCGGCGCGGGCATAACCCAGCTTGCAGCGGCGCTGCAGCAGGCTGGTGGACGCCTGGCCGGCGTCGATGACCACCTCCACGGCCTGCTTGAGCATCGGGTCACTGCCGCCCTCCTCGTCGGAGTCGGCGGAACTGCTGCCCTTCTTGCCGTCCTGGATGGCGTGTTTTTCCATGGCCTCTATCATGGCCTCGTCGTACTGGACGGTGGCGCTCTTCTTGATGAAGTCCAGCACACGGCTGATCTCCTCATCCCGCACAAAGGTACCCTGGATACGGGTGGGCTTGGGTGCGCCCACGGGCATGAAGAGCATATCGCCCATGCCCAGCAGCTTTTCGGCACCGGCACCGTCGAGGATGGTGCGGCTGTCCACCTGACTGGACACGGCGAAGGCGATGCGGCTGGGGATGTTGGCCTTGATGAGGCCGGTGATGACGTCCACACTGGGGCGCTGGGTCGCCACAATGAGGTGCATACCGGCGGCGCGGGCCTTCTGGGCGATGCGGCAGATGGAGTCCTCGACATCCTTGCCGACGACCATCATCAGATCGGCCAGCTCGTCGATGATGATGGCGATATAGGGCATCTTCTCGAGGTTCGGGTCCGTTGCAGCCAGCTTATTGAAGGACTTGATGTCGCGGACGTTGTTCTCCGCGAAGAGGTGGTAGCGGCGCTCCATCTCCTGCACTGCGCCGCCCAGTGCGCCGGCCGCCTTGCGGGGCTCGGTGACGACGGGCATCAGCAGGTGGGGGATGCCGTTGTACTCAGCCAGCTCGACGACCTTGGGGTCGATGAGCAGGAGCTTGACGTCCTCGGGGCTGGAGCGGAACAGCAGGCTCATGATGATGCTGTTGACACAGACCGATTTACCGCTGCCGGTGCTGCCCGCGATGAGCAGATGGGGCATCTTGCACAGGTCGGCCACCTGCGCCACACCGGCGATGTCCTTGCCCAGCGCAATGCCCATCGGCGAGGTCATCCGCAAAAAGCTCTGGCTCTCGAAGACGCTGCGGATGTAGACCGGCGTTTTCTTATGGTTCGGCACCTCGATGCCCACGGCAGGCTTGCCGGGGATGGGTGCCTCCATGCGGACATCGGCCACCGCCAGGTTCAGGGCGATGTCGTCCGCCAGCGAAGTGATGCGGCTTATCTTGACGCCCGCCATGGGCTGGACTTCATACCGGGTGACCGACGGGCCGCGGGAAATATCCAGCACACGGGTGCGGACGCCGAAGCTCTCCAGCGTGTCCACCAGCTTCTGGGCGTTGGCTTTCAGCTCGTCTTCCGCGCCGGAGTCGCTTTCCTCCGGGGCGCGCTCGAACAGCTCGATGGACGGGTACTGATACTGGAAGCTCTCCTCCGTCTCCGCCTCTTCGGCGGGGGCATTCGCGGCCTGCTCCTCGGAGACAGCAGGCTTTTCCATGGCGGCTGCCACCAGCGTGTTGAGGTCTTTTTCCTCCACCGGGTCGCTGGTGATGCTGATCCAGCCGTCCTCATCCGGCTCAGAGCGGAACGCCACAGCATTCTCGGCGCTGACCGGCTGCGGGGCCGGTTCCGGAGTCGGGGTCAAATCATAGAGCGGGATGCCGAAGGAGAGCGGCGGCTCAGGCGTGGGCTGCTGTTCCGGCTCTTCTTCCGGGGCAGCGGGCGTAACGGTGGGCGTCACCGTCGGCTCGGGCTGGGCCGTGAAGAAGTCCTCGGCGGCGGTATCCACAGCGTCCGGGACGATGGGAGTCACGGTGGCGCGGATGGGCGCACGGCGGAGCGGGTCCATGCCGAAGGTGCCGCCGGGGCCGAGGATGATGGGCTCGATAGGCTCACTGCCGCCCTCGGTGACGGTGGTATGGTCAGGGCCTAAGTCAATATCAAAGGGCGCACGAGGCCGGGACTTTTCCACCTGTACGGGGGCAGGCTCGGGCTGAGGCGGGGTCTGCGCTTCCGGTGCGGGCGCAGGGGCAGGCTCCGCCTGTTCGCCGCCCTGCATCACCTGATGGCCCCAGTGGAAGACGCCAGCCAGCCAGCCGGGAGGCTGGATATGGAAGGCGGGCGCGGCAGGCTCTTCGCCGCCGTAGTAGTCCTCGCCTTCGCCCGCTTCGTCTTCCGGCAGGTCATCGCCATAGTCCTCGTATTCCTCCGCCTCGGCCTCCTCGGCGGCGCGTTCTGCCAGACGCTCGGCCCGGCGGGCGGCATTCTGCTCGTGGACGGCAAGGCCCTTTTCGTGGACGCTGCCGCCCACATTGCAGAGCCACTGCCAGCACTCGGCGGGCGTAACGTCAAAAATGTACAGGCTGGCGCAGGCCGCCAGCGCCGCCATGACCAAATTGGCGGCAGGTCTGCCGCAGAGCAGCAGGAGCGTCCCGCCCAGCACAGCGCCCAGCGCGCCGCCCGAGAGCCATGCACTCATCCCATTCTGATAGCAGGCGGCGGTCATCTGCGCGGCGGTCTGGTCGGCGGAGATGTCCGAAAAGACGATGACCGTGCCGCTGGCGAAGATGAGGCCCAGCATAAGCTTGGCGATGTGGGGCAGAAGGTCTTCGCCCCGGGTGTAGAGGATGGCCAGATAGCACAGCGCTGCGCCCAGCACGAAACTTCCGCAGCCGAACACGCCGAACAGGACATCGTGCATCGTGCGCCAGGCCGAGCTGCCCGGCACGAAAGCCAGCGCCATGAGCACCAGCCCCGCAAACAGGGTGATGAGCCCCGCGGGCATCCGGTCCTGTGTCCGGTTCTTGCGGCGCGAGGCTGTGCTGCGCCCGGAGGTCTTGCGTTTTCTCTTTGCCATGTTTCCTAAAACCCGTTCCTTATTTTATATCATGAAGCAGGGCGCGCTCAGGGCGGCTCTGTCGGTGACGATGGAAGAATTTCGATACTACTCGATTCTTTCATTGTACCACGGGAAAAGTCAAATGGCAATTTATTTCCCCTCGATTTCTCGGTAGAGCCATGCCAGCGCATCCGACAGCCCGCCCAGCTCGTCGATGAGCTTTTCCCGCACGGCTTTTCGGCCATCCAGCACGGTACCCACGTCCATGACCAGCTCGCCCGTGCGCATCATCAGCTCAGTGTACCGCTTCTCCGAGATGCCGCTGTGGGACGCCACGAAGCCGGTGATGCGCTCCTGCATCTGCTCGAACCAGCGCATGGTCTGCGGTACGCCCAATATCATGCCGGAATGGCGGACGGGGTGGACCGTCATGGTGGCTGTAGGCACAATGAAGCTCCGCTGGGCGCTGACGGCCAGCGGGATGCCGATGGAGTGGCCCCCGCCCAGCACCACCGCCGCACTGGGCTTGGAGATGCTGGCGATGAGCTCCGCCAGCGCAAGCCCCGCCTCCACATCCCCGCCCACCGTATTGAGCAGGACCAGCAGGCCCTCGATGGCGGGGTCTTCCTGCACGGCCACCAGCTGGGGGATGACATGCTCATATTTTGTGGTCTTCTGGCCCTGGGGCGCTTCCACATGGCCCTCCACCTGCCCGATGACCGTCAGGCAGTGGATGGCGTGAGCTCCCCGGGTGCGGTAAACGCTGCCCATATCCTCGATCTGCTCTTTTTCCAGCCGCTGCTGCTCCACGGGGATGTTCTTCTCTTCTTGTGACATTCTGCGTATCCTCCTTTTTGCTTCATTTCAGCTTGTCCGGCATTCCTGCCGGTTATACTTCGGCAAAGATTTCTTTTCTTTCTCAAAAAAATGTGCCAAATGGTTTGACATTCTGTCTTCGCGCTGTATACTTTATACTAGAGATAAGATTGTCAAATATGTATCATTATTGTACAAGAAAGTACAAATCTTTTGCCGGAGCACCCTGCCGCTGCGCACTTCTCCCCGGCAATGCTGCGGATAAAAAGAAAGGAGACCCCCCTATGAACACTCCCGGCAAAGCTTCTCTGCCCGTCATCAAGCGCCTGCCCAAATACTATCGCTACCTGCGCACCCTGAAGAACGACGGCATCACCAGCATCTCGTCCCGTGAGCTGGCCGCCCAGATGGGTACCACTGCCTCTCAGGTTCGGCAGGACTTCAACTGCATCGGCGACGTGAATGGCCGTCAGGGCATCGGCTACTCGGTGGAGAACCTGCTGAGCATCCTTGAGCATCTGCTCTTTGGCAACGGCGACCTCCTACCCACCATCCTCATCGGCTGCGGCCGTCTGGGCAAGGCTGTGAGCCGCTTCATCACCACCGACACCAACGGCTACAAGCTCATCGCCGCCTTCGACAACGCCCCCGACGAGGTGGGCAAAGAGATCAACGGCATCCAGATTTTACACAGCGACGAGTTGGAAGCTTTCTGCGCCGAGCACCACCCCGAGGTGGCTGTGCTCTGTCTGCCCCGCAGCGGCGCAGAGGAGATCAGCGGCCGCTTGGTGGCTCTGGGCATCCAGGGCTTCTGGAACTTCTCCCACTACGATCTGTCTGTCCCCTACCCCGACGTGGTGGTGGAAAATGTCCACCTCGGCGACAGCCTGATGAGTCTGGGCTACCGGCTGCGCAATCAGGACTGAGCACATACTATCAATAATACAGGCCCTCTCCGTCAGGCTTTGGCTGAGAGGGTCCTTTCATGAGGAGACTTTTTCGACATGGCAAAGCTTTATTTCCGTTACGGCGCAATGAACAGCGGCAAGAGCACCGCGCTGATGCAGGTGGCCCACAACTACGAGGAGCAGGGGATGCGGGTGCTCATCCTCAAGCCGAAGGTGGACACCAAGGGCAGCGGCGACCTCGTGAGCCGTCTGGGCGTCCGCCGCCCCGCCGACCTGCTGGTGCCGCCGGACATGGACCTGGTGGAGGCCGTCCGGGCCGCCAGCAGCGAGGGCCGGCCTCTGGCCTGTGTGCTCTGTGACGAGAGCCAGTTCCTCACTGCCGAGCAGGCCGAGCAGCTGTTCATGGTGACGGTAGAGCTGAACATCCCCGTCATCTGCTACGGCCTGCGCTCCGACTTCTCCCTCAAGGGCTTCCCCGGCTCCACCCGGCTTCTGGAGCTGGCCCACACCATCGAGGAGATGAAGACCATCTGCACCTGCGGCCGCAAGGCCACCTGCAACTGCCGCAAGGTCAACGGCCGCTTCGTCTTTGAGGGCGAACAGGTAGCCATCGACCTTGAGAACGACGTCCAGTACGTCAGCATGTGTCCCCAGTGCTATTTCCGGGAGCGCAGCGCCTTCTACGCCGCACGCCGGTAACTCTTTTTCCTGATTTTATGCCGTCCGCACGCCGGACGGCATTTTTGTATCTTTTCTGCATCCGTGATATATCAGTCGCGCCCCAATTCGCGCGTTTTTTGCGCTATTGATATATCAGCTCAGGGCCGGAACTTTCTGTTATCGTCGCTTTTGATGTATACAACGCTCTTTCAACAAATTCTGCCATGGCTACAAAATTCTTGCAATTCAGGTCAATCTTCTCCTGTTGCATCCCAGTTTTCTATGCAAATCGTTGAAGTATACAAGTTGCACAGTTTTTGGCCGCAAGTTTATTCATTATGGCAATGACGTCAAAACCGTGCAAAAAATAAGCGCAATATTTGTTCGTTTTCCGCCGCTATCCCTACAATTTGCATCTTTCTTTTTCTTCTTGCCTTTGGTATCATATTTGTATACAACGGATGCTTTGCAGAGGCGTCCGTGCAAGAAGATGTTTTCTACATAGGAGGAGAACGAAAATGAGCAAGGCAATTTCTCGTCGTGACTTTCTGAAGGTCTCTGGCGCTGTGGGTGCTGCCGGCCTGCTGGCCGCCTGCGGCGGCTCCAGCAATGCTGGTTCTACCGCCACTTCCACCGCTGCTTCTTCCGCAGCAGCTTCTGTGGCTGGTCTGTCTTCTGACCCCGTCACCCTGACCATGAGCTGGTGGGGCGGCGAGTCCCGTCACAACGCTTACCAGGAGGCCATCAAGGCTTTCTCTGCTGAGCACAGCACCATCACCGTCAACCCCACCTTCGCTGCATGGTCCGGCTGGGAGGACACCATGTCCACCAAGTTCGCAGGCGGCGTCGCTGAGGATGTCTGCCAGATCAACTGGAACTGGCTGTACAACTACTCCAAGAACGGCCAGACCTTCATCGACCTGAACAGCGTCTCCGACTATCTGGACCTGACCCAGTGGGACGAGGCCAAGCTGGCTGCCTGCAACGTGGCCAACGCCCAGCAGTGCGTGCCTGTCTCCATGACCGGCCGTATCTTCTACTGGAACAAGACCACCTTCGACAAGGCCGGCATCTCCTTCCCCACCACTCTGGACGAGCTGATGGCTGCCGGCAAGACCTTCCAGGAGAAGCTGGGCGATGACTACTATCCCCTGCATCTGGGCGCATACGACCGTATGATCCTGATGGTCTTCTACCTCGAGTCCAAGTACGGCAAGGACTGGGCAGACCCCACCACCTCTACCCTGAACTACGACGCTGACCAGATCGCCGAGGGCATCGACTTCATCAAGAGCCTCGTCGAGGGCCACGTCATCATGAGCCTGCCCACCTACTACGGCTCCAACGGCGACAACGCTGCTCACCAGTCCAACGAGTGGATCACCGGCAAGCTGGCTGGCTGCTTCGAGTGGGACTCCTCCGCTACCAAGTACGCTGACGCTCTGGACGAGGAGAACAAGGCTGGCTTCACCGTCGGCGAGGAGATCAAGTTCGGCGATTACAACGGCGGCTTCTCCAAGGTCTCCATGGGTCTGGCCATCACCAAGACCTGCGAGCATCCCGCAGAGGCAGCTACCCTCATCAACTTCCTGCTGAACGAGGAAGAGGGCGCTTCCATCATGGGTTCTGAGTGCGGCATCCCCGCTTCCAAGGCTGGTCTGGCTGCTGCTCAGGCTGCCGGCGCTGTCAAGGAGCTGGTCGCTGAGGCAAACGGCAAGGTCATGGCCTTCGTTTCCAACCAGCTCGACCCCCTGTTCGAGTCCAACGACCTGAAGGCTACCGGCACCGGCATCTATCAGGAAGTGTTCGACACTCTGGATTACGACAATGCTTCCGGCGCTGACCTGGTCGATACCCTGCTGGACGGCATGGAGTCTGTCGGCTACACCGTCTAATTTCCGCCTCACGGACTTTTTGCGGCCTGCACACGCGCGGTGTTGACACAGGCCGCCCCGCATAAAGGAGTCTTGCAAGGGGCATCCCTTCCACCTACGGACGGATGCCCCTTTTTTGCAAGACGGTGATGACATTTTTTTGACAAAAATGTGTCCAAACGATTGTGCGGCGTACGAGACATATCCTTATAAAAGGAGGATCCCCGGATGAAAGAAAGCAAAGCGCCCTCTCTCGGGCGTACCCCGGCCCAGAAGTTTTTTGACAAATGGCAGGGCCTGTTCTACCTGATCCCCTGGATCATCGGCTTCGTCGTCTTCAAGGCCATTCCGTTCGGCCAGTCTCTGTACTACAGCTTTACGGATATGGACTTCTTCAACGGCATCCATCAGTATGGCATCATGAACTATGTGGACGCCTTTACCACTCCCAAGATCACCAAGGCGCTCATCACCACCTTCAAGTACAGCTTCATCACTGTGCCTCTGAAGCTGGTCTTCGCACTGTTCATCGCCTACATCCTGAACTTCAAGATTGCCTGCGTGAACGTGTTCCGCACCGTTTACTACATTCCCTCCATCCTCGGCGGCTCTGTTGCTATCGCCGTGCTGTGGAAGGCCGTGTTCCGTGATGACGGTCTGGTCAACACCCTCATCCGTATGCTGACCTTCGGCCACTTCCAGGGTCCTTCCTGGCTGAGCGACCCCAGCTACGCACTGTGGATCATCTGCTTCCTGCGTATCTGGCAGTTCGGCTCCGCCATGGTGCTGTTCCTCGCCGCCCTGAAGGGCGTGCCCGCCGACCTGTACGAGGCTGCCACCATCGACGGCGCAGGCAAGTGGCGTCAGTTCTTCTCCATCACCGTTCCGATGATCACCCCCATTATCTTCTACAATCTGGTCACTCAGATCTGCCAGGCTTTTCAGGAGTTCAATGGCCCGTTCATCATCACCAACGGCGGTCCCCGCGGTTCCACCACCCTCATCTCCATTCTGGTCTACAACTACGCATTCAAGTCCAACCAGATGGGCATGGCTTCCGCACTGGCATGGATCATGTTCGTTATCGTCTGCATCCTGACGATCATCGCCTTCACCAGCCAGAAGAAGTGGGTCTACTACTCGGATGAAAGGTAAGGTGTGACAGTATGGGAATGAAAGCTTCTAACGCCATTGCGACGTTTTTCAAGTACTTTGTCCTGATCCTGGTGGGCCTCATCATGATCTATCCCCTGCTGTGGATGATCAGCGCCACCTTTAAGGACAACAGCGAGATCTTTGCAGGCATCGGCCTGTGGATCAAGAACCCCACTCTGGAGGGCTACAAGAACGCGCTGAACAACTTCGGCGGTTCCATCAACATCCTGCAGGCCATGCTGAACACTTACAGCTACGTCCTGCCCAAGGTCATCTGCACCGTGGTCTCCTCCTGCATTGCAGCTTACGGCTTTGGCCGCTTTGACTTCCCGGGCCGGAAGATCCTGTTCAGCATCATGCTGGCCACCCTGTTCCTGCCTCAGGTCGTCCTGAACGTGCCTCAGTTCCTGCTGTACACCAAGTTCGGCTGGGTCAACAGCCCGTTCTATCTGGCCATCTGGGTCCACTGCGCATTCGCAACTGAGACCTACTTCGTCTACCAGCTGGTGCAGTTCATGCGCAACGTCCCCCGCGACCTGGACGAGGCTGCCGCCATCGACGGCTGCTCCTCCTTCCAGACCCTGTACAAGGTCATCGTCCCGATGCTGATGCCCGCTCTGGTGTCCTGCGCACTGTTCCAGTTCATGTGGAGCTGCAACGACTTCATGGGTCCCCTGCTTTACGTCCAGACTCCTGCAAAGTACCCCATGTCCCTGTTCGTCAAGCTGTCCATGGACGGTGATACGGGCTTTGCTTGGAACCGTATTCTGGCCCTGTCCCTGATCTCCATCCTGCCGCAGCTCATCGTGTTCTTCTGCGCACAGGATCAGTTCGTCGAAGGTATCTCCGCCGGTGCTGTCAAGGGCTAAGCTGAAGCCCCCGCCGCTCGGATAATCCCGACAAACATGAATGCCCCCTGTGCCTCTTCCCGTAGAGAGGACGCAGGGGGCATTTTTCATGACTCCTCCAGTCTGCTCCGCAGACAGCCCCCTCAGAGAGGGAGCCTCTGGCGAAGAAGTAAAGCTTTATGAAATGCCAAGGCCTCTCCTCGATAGGAGAGGTGGCACGCCGTCAGGCGTGACGGAGAGGTTTATTTCCTACTTTTTCTATATTGCAGCGGCCCGACGCCCATCGTCTCCCGAAAAACGCGGCGGAAGTGGGCCGCAGAGGCAAAACCGGTCTGCTCGGCCACGCTGCCGATGCTCAGCTCTGTCGTTTCCAGAAGCTTCTGTGCCGCCTCGATGCGGCGGGCGTTGATGTAGTCCACGATGGACTGCCCCGTCACCCGCCGGAACAGCCGGCTCAGATAGTAGGGCGAGATGTAGAACCGCGCCGCCACCTCGGTGAGGGAGAGCTTCTGCTGGTAGTTGGCCGCGAGATAGGCGCAGATCTGCTCCACCGTCTCGTTGCGGGGGCGGGCGTCGGCGGCGCTCTGTGCCCGGTGCTCCTGCTCCACATAGTGGAGCGTCAGTGCCAGATACAGCCCGCCCGGATACTCCGGCTCCCCCATCGCGCTCCGCATCATCTCCAGCAGCGTCCGCAGGCGGCTGGCCCACTGGACGCTGCCGTAAAGGGCCATCTGGCTTCCCGGTGCAAAAAGGCGGAGAAAATCTTCGCCGGTGGCGTTCTTCATCTCGTGGAGCACTGCCAGCGGGAACTCGCACCCCAGCATTTCCGGCTGGGTGTGGCCTGCCTGCGATACCACCCACGCCCCCGGCCCCAGCAGCAGTGCGCAGCCGGGGCTGACCAGGAGCGACATGTCCCCGCACTGGACCGTGCAGCTGCCGCCTGAAAACAGAACGATATGGCACATCTCGGCAGGCAGCTCGAGCCGCCCGCCGGACAGCTTGAGCGCTCCCGCCGTGATCTTCGCGTTGAGTTTTTCCCGTTCGGCGCGCATCCGCCCTTCCCCCTTCTTGCTATGCCTGCCCCGCCGGGGCAGTGCTCTGATATTCTTATCTCCAGTGTACCATGCCCGCCCTCTGCGGGCAAGCCGCAAATCTACGCAAATAACTCAGGAGGCTGTAAAAATGAATCTGTCTCTCATCCGTTCTATGACCCGCAGCGCCGTCTTCGAGCTGGAAAATGGCAAGTGCTTCCGCCCGGAGCACCCCTTCGCCGTGGCTCTGAACGGCAAGACCATTTACGAAAGCTGCAACACCAACGTGTTCTCTCTCTTCTCCCTGACTCCGTCCACCACCTACACCGTGGAGGTAGACACCGAGGGTGAGCACCTGAAACTGGATTTCACCACCGAGGCCGAGAGCTTCTTTGTGGACGCATCCCGCTATGGTCTCGTCGCCGATGGCGAGACCGACAACACCGGCAGGCTGCAGGCTGCTCTTTCCACCTGCCCCAGGGGCGGCACGGTATATGTCCCCGCTGGCCGCTACCGCACCGCCAGCCTCTTCATGAAGAGCTGCACCACCCTCTACCTCGAGAAGGGCGCTGTGCTGCTGGGCGACAATGACCGCACCCACTACCCCATCCTGCCCGGCGTCATCCCCAGCGAGAACGAAGTGGACGAATACTACCTCACCGGCTGGGAGGGCAACCCGCTGAACAGCTTTGCGGGCCTGCTGAACATCACCCAGGTGCATGACGTCGTCGTCACCGGCGAAGGCACGCTGGACTGCGACGCCCAGAACGGCGACTGGTGGGTCGACCCCAAGGTCAAGCGCATCGCATGGCGTCCCCGCGCCGTGGCGATGGTGGACAGCGAGAACGTCTGCCTCCACGGCATCACCGTGCAGAACAGCTACTCCTGGACCATCCACCCCATCTTCGTCAAACACCTCGACCTGCTGAACTTCAACATCAACAACCCCTACAACGCCCCCAACACCGACGGCATCGACCCCGAGAGCTGCGAGTACATCCGCATCATCGGCGTCAACATCCACGTCGGCGACGACTGCATCGCCATGAAGGCCAGCAAGGTCTTCCTCGGCATGAAGCTCAAGAAGAGCTGCGAGCACACCGTCATCCGCAACTGTCTGCTGGACAAGGGCCACGGCGGCATCGTCATCGGCAGCGAGATGAGCGGCGGCGTCAAGGACATGGTGGTCACCCAGTGCCTCATGGACCACACCGACCGCGGCCTCCGCGTCAAGACCCGCCGCGGCCGCGGCAACACCGCCGTCATCGACGGTCTGGTGTTCCGCAACGTGGAGATGCGGGGCGTCAAGGCTCCCTTCGTCATCAATATGTTCTACTTCTGCGACCCGGACGGCCACGGCCCCTATGTCCAGTGCCGCGAGGCTCTGCCCGTGGACGAGTACACCCCGAAGCTCGGCACCCTGACCATGGAAGACATCGTGGCCACCGATGCACAGTTTGCGGGCTGCTACTTTGACGGCCTGCCCGAGCAGCCCATCGAGGGCGTCTCCATGAAGAATGTCACCATCACCTTCGACCCCGACGCAAAGGAGGGTCAGGCTGCCATGGCCGACAACCGCCCGCTGGTCAAGAAGCTGGCCATCTACGCCGAAAACGTCAAGAACATCGAGCTGCACAACGTCAAGATCGAGGGCTACGAGGGCGAGCGCCTGCGCTTTGCCAACGTCGGCCATTTTGAGGAGGACTAAGCCATGACTCATGAAGAGATTTTGTCCATGCTGGGCGATTATGTGGACTACCTCATCGCCAATTCCAGCGCCGAGACACCCATGTGGAACATCGAGAAGGTCCGCAGCGGCAAGCCCAACAAGTGGAACTACATCGACGGCTGCATGATCACCGCCTGCCTGAGCCTGTATAAGACTACCGGCGACGAAAAGTATCTGAAATTTTCCAAGGATTTCATCGACTGGTTCGTGCAGGAAGACGGCTCCATCAAGACCTACGACCCGAAGGAGTACAACCTTGACAACGTGAATCAGGGCAAAAACCTGTTCATCCTCTACGACATCTTCGGCGACGAGAAGTACCGCAAGGCCATCGACACCATCCGCAGCCAGCTGCTCACCCAGCCCCGCACCAGGGAGGGCAACTTCTGGCACAAGGACATTTATCCGTGGCAGGTCTGGCTGGACGGCACCTACATGGCCCAGCCCTTCTATATGGAGTACGAGACCCGCTACAACAAGATGCAGGGCTGCATCGACAGCTACAAGCAGTTCATGAACATCAAAAAGCATATGCGGGACGAGAAGACCGGCCTGTACTACCACGGCTACGACGAGAGCCGCCAGATGTACTGGGCCGACCCCGTCACCGGCTGCAGCCCCAACTTCTGGCTGCGGGCCATGGGCTGGTTCATGGTGGCGATGGTGGACGTGCTGGAGCGGATGGACGAGCAGCTCTACAACGAGTACCGCGGCATCATGGCGATGTTCAAGCAGACCATTGAGGACGTCCACAAGTTCCAGGACGAGGAGACCGGCATGTTCTGGCAGGTGATGGACCACCCCGGCGTCGAGGGCAACTACCTCGAGACCAGCGGCACGGCCCTCTTCGCCTACGCCGTGCTCAAGGGCGTGCGTCTCGGCTACCTGCCCAAGCGGATGGCCGCATGGGCCGAGAAAGCCTTCTACGGCACCTGTGACAAGTATCTGAGCAAGAACCCGGACGGCAGCCTGCAGCTGGATGGCATCTGCCTCGTGGCCGGCCTCGGCGGCAAGGACCACCGCGACGGCTCGCTGGCTTACTATTTCAGTGAGCCGGTGGTCTGCAACGACGCAAAGGGCGTCGGCCCGCTGGTGCTGGCCTATACCGAGATGATAGCACGGAAGTAAGAAAGACCGTATCGCGCAAGAAAGCGCCCCGGCTCCCTCACTGCACGAGGGAGCCGGGGCGCTTTTTGATGCAGAAAAGAGAAGTACAAAGGGGTCTTTCCCAAATTTTGTGTAAAGTCCAGACAGCTATAAAACAAGAGCAATTTTAATATGAGGCGGCAGACGGCGAAACCGGCTGTCGCCTTAACAACAACATAACGCCGGCAAGGGGGAATGTCAAGGGCGGCGAAGCCGTTCATAGAAAGAACAGCAAAATATCCCGAAATGAAATTTTACGGTTTCTGTTAAAATCTTTCTCCGGGTTCCGAACAAAGATCCCCAATGTTGAACAGATTTCTTTGATTGCAGCTTTCAATATTTTTCTAGTCTGAGCAATTTTTTCTGACATAACAGCATCTCCCTGAAATCATTCATGTGAAACACACTTCTGATTCCAAGGGTCTTTTTGCGAACATCGCTCGCAAAAAGATCGCATTTTTTCGCTGGATTGTCAAGTCTTTTTCAAAAAAAAATAGACCTCATCTTTTTTGATGAAGTCCATTTTTTATTAGCCGCTTAACTTAACGGCATTGGCCGGATGGCTCGTTTTGCTTATTTGTTTTTTACCAGCAGCGCCTGATAGGGCTTCAGTTCCACATCAGCCAGCCAGACGGAAGCGCCCTCCGGGGTGTGATACTTGCCGCCCAGAGCGTCCAGACTGGCCCCTGCCGGG